>Ga0129316_1000034_pt1 | contig 103377 bp, 103 predicted proteins | sample Cm1ome_2_FD_94429 | JGI IMG/M metagenome (GOLD analysis project Ga0129316, IMG submission 94429) | Eastern black-and-white colobus group fecal microbial communities from Wisconsin, USA - Cm1022B metagenome | ecosystem: Host-associated > Mammals > Digestive system > Large intestine > Fecal...
CCACCGCATCCTCAGAAGCCCTGTAGTTGTCGGTTTCCGCATAGCGGACGTAATAGGTGCCAGCCGCCAGATGTTCGAGGGTTCCGTCAGTCTGGACTTTTGTGTAGGTCTGCGAATTCTTTGTACGGTACTCCATAGCGGTAGTCAGGCCGGAGATGGTGCCGTCAGCCTTACCCCGGATGGTTTCGTCCGTATGGCCGACCACGGGAGCAGTCTGGCTGGCTCTGTTGATGGTCGCATAGGCCGTATAGGGACTATTTTCCAGCGTATAGTTGGAATTGAGCAGCGTAACGCTCACGTCAACGGCTTTGTTTTCGCCTGCGTTGGCATCGGCAAATGTGCCTGCTACAGTATAGTCTGTTCCCATGGTCAGGGTCTCATTGTTGACCATGCCACTGAATTCCACACCATTCACAGTGGCATTCGTATTTCCATCATACTGTTTATTTTGGAGACTGGCTCCAACGATGGTCAGCGGTGCCGGGGTGATGGTCACGGTGCAGGAGCCTTTCGCTTCGTTGAAGTTCTCGGCACCAGCCTTGTTTTTGATCTCGTAGTAGATCGTGTGATCTCCGGCATCGGTGAAGCTGGGGAATGTGCTGGTATAGGGTCCATCTTTGCTGGCACTGTACGTACATTCTACGAACAAACTAACAGGTCCCTGAAAACTTGTCGTATAGTAAGGAATCACCCCGATTTGTTGTTCCTCACCATTGTATGTAGGTATTGCCCCCATCTGCTTGAAATCAACCGTAAACCCGGCCTTTTCGATCTTCCAATCCACTTCCTTAAAACCTGTGAAATTGGAATTCTCATTCGCTGTCACAATAACCTTGTACGTTCCGGCATTTTTCATCTCGGTCACAGTCGCGTTATTGCTGTCCTTGTAGGAAACGGTGTAGTCAGTATTTGGTACTGTCACCACCCCGGCCTTGACTTCGGTGATGGCGGGTGTTTGACTTGTCTGGAATTTGAACACCGTGGAATCGGATGCAAGGGTGACATCCGTAATAGCAGCCTTCTTAATGCTGAATGTCAGTTCGGCTCTTGCGTCGCCTTTCTGAACGTAAGCGGCGGCAGTATCCGTTCCGGCATTGATGTTGTTGCTATATCCAACCGTCAGCTCACCGCCCTGCCAGCCGTCACTGTATTTCACTGTGGAAGTCGGCTTATGTTCATTTCCGTTATAGACAAAATCCGCAGAACCATTTTCCATAGTTAGGGTTGCGGTTTCCTCGTAGCTGCTGCAATTCTGGCAATATTCCGTAATCACAGCACCGGATGCACGGTAAGCATACTGATGTTCCGGTGCTAAATACTCTACGCTTTTGTTTGTGTATACATATGTCGGAGTATCGCTCTTATCGCACTTCGCATACTGTGGCACATAATAGACGCTGCCACCGCTGAAGCCGGGATAACTGTCTACTGTGTTCCCATTATCAAGATTCTGCTTCCATGTACCACCGCCGCTGGTCTTGCCGTTGAGCAGATAAGCAACCTCACCGGACGAAAAAGCAGTGCTTTCTTTCTCAACAACTTTTTCATACAACTCTGGTTTTGCAGAACCAAGACTCTTCGCCGCCGTTCCTTTCTGGAAGTAGCAGTTCTCAATGGACGTGCCATAAGAAGAAGGCGGATTCACATAACCGGCGATACCACCAACATACCCATCAGTACCAGTTACACTGCCAGCATGATAGCTGTTCTTGATGGAACTCGCAGACAACCGACCGGCTATGCCACCAATGTCATAAGGTCCCGATATTGCACCAAAGTTGCGGCAGTTGTTGATGGGGCCCATGCAATCGCCGGCAATACCGCCTGCTTTGCCATCTGGGTTGATGGTACATTGTACAGCGGCATAATTCGTACACTGAACAACATGTGAATTAAATGTTGTGCCTACAAGACCGCCAACGATGGAGCCGCCCGCAACGCTGCCGGAATAGGTGCAGCCAATCAGATTGGAACCCTGAAGCCACCCGACAATGCCGCCGACATGGTAGCCATCACTCACGACAGAACCGCTGACATTCAAATCACGGACACTGCCGCTGCTCTGGACGCGGCCAAACAGACCCGCGCCAGTCATGGTCTCACCCGTTTCGTTTACTGACATTCCGGAAATCGTATGTCCGTTGCCGTTAAACGTTCCGGTGAAGGCATGGCTTGAATCGCATCCGATGGGCTTCCACTGATACGCAGAAAGGTCAATATCAGAACCCAACGAGATCGTGACATAACTTGCAAACGACACCGCCGTCTGATCGTTCAGTCCATTCACCAGAACCGCAAGACCGGCAAGATCTGCCGCATCGGTCAGGGTATACGAATACTGCCCCGGCGTATACCAGGAAATATCATAATTACCCTCGTCTGTCCAATATAGTTTTTCATCCAGCGTCTCTGCCTGCCCATTGTACCAGTCCATGAGGGCAACCAGCCGGGTGGTATCCACCTGAGCCATCTGCTCGGCGGTCAGGGTTTCATAGGCATCATAAGCCGCCTGTGCCGCATCATAAGCGGAGACCAGCTCCTCCTTCGTGGCCGTTTCCACATCCGGCAGGGCATCGATCATACCCTGAACTGCGGCAACGGCCTCGTCAACCGTTTCCTCCACCACGTCCTCCGTGGGTGCGGTGGTTTCTTCCGTAGATGCTGTGGGGTTTGCCACTGGGTCAGTGGGTTCGGTTGTTTCCACAGGAGCTTCCGTTTCCCCAACGGTTTCCGTCGGTGCAGTTGTTTCCACCGGCTCCGATTCCTGTGTATGGACGTGCTGGGCGCAGCTTTCCAAATCGGCGCCCTCCACGCCGCACACCGGGCATTCGGTGTTGATGCTTTCTTCTGTGCAGGCCGTGGTGCAGATACAAGCCGTTTCTGCGGCATGGGCCGCAGCGGGCAAGTAGCTCACCATCATGCACAGACAGAGCAGCATACTAAAGATTCTTTTCAGTCTGTCATGCTTCATAATGTTTTTCCTCCTCATAGAATGCTGATTTTGAAAGAACAGGACCTCAAATTTTGCAAATTTTATGGGAGCAAGCTCCCATAAGTCAGGGCGCGCCCTGACTTAATGATGCACTGAACAGGTTTATTATCATGGTATGGTCACATACCATGATAGAGGGGTACCCCTCTGCGTTTATGCCCAAATATTAGAATTAAAGTATAGCAAAATCGCTGTCAATTTTCAATCATTTTCTTTTCGTCCGGAGCCTGATTTAAGAGGGATTTTGGGGAGATCCCGGTTAGCAGACAAGATATGAATCGAGTATACATGCCATGCGCTGAGGGCATATGCAGAACACAAAAAAATATGCCCATCACAATTTGCAAAATCGTGATGGGCATACGTTTTTATTCCACTCTTTCGTCAGGTGAAAAAACACGGATGTTCTGTGCTTGCTGCCATAGCAGCTCATAACGCAGACAGCCTCAAAATAACTGTTCTGATCTCTCCATATGTAAATCTCTAAAAAGATTACTGTGGCCTTTGATTCAGGAATTCTTTGATCTTGGCCACACCGGCATAGATGACAGGTGGATTGGCCTGCACAACTAGCGACGGGGCGTGTGTCAGTCCCAGCGTCTTTGCCTCCTCAAAAAACTGTTCCACATCGCGCTCTTCAAAGGGGATACCAGCTGCTTGCAGTACCGGCTTGATGATGCGGCAGTTCGGGCAGGTGGCAGTGGTATAGAGGTAATATTTTTCTGGCGCCTGCTCAATCGTTTGAGATTTCTGCTGCTTTGGGAGGGTTTTCGGAGTACCGTCCACCCGATAATTCTTCCGATCCAGATATTCCTGGCTCTTACCATCGTTCCAGTTTTGCACCGGACGGTAGTATCCGGTAATGCGGCTGTAGACCTCTGTCGCCTTTCCGCAGACTGGGCAAATCTTCTGCTCCCCCCTCAGGTAGCCGTGCTCCGTGCAGATGGAATAGGTTGGCGACAACGTATAGTATGGCAGCTCATAGTTCTCGGCAATCTTTCGTACCAGTGCCGCAGCTGACTGCCAGCTTGGCAGCTTTTCGCCCAGGAATGTGTGGAACACCGTGCCACTGGTATAGAGCGTCTGGAGCTTGTCCTGCACATCCAGTGCAGAAAACACATCCTCCGTATAGCCCACAGGCAGGTGACTGGAGTTTGTATAGTAAGGAGTCCCGCCCTCATGCGCAGTAATGATGTCCGGATACCGGTCCTTGTCGTGCTTAGCCAGCCGGTAGGCCGTGGATTCTGCCGGAGTCGCCTCCAGATTATATAGGTCGCCGTACTGCTCTTGATAGTCCTTCAGTCGCTCGCGCATATGCTCCAACACCCGGACGGCGAAGTTCTGCGTTCCTTCATGGGTCAGGTCTTTACGAAGCCAATTGGCATTCAAGCCGGCCTCATTCATGCCAACAAGACCAATCGTGGAAAAATGATTATCAAAGCCGCCCAGATATCGCTTGGTATAGGGGTAAAGCCCCTCCTGCAGCAGCTTTTCCACGGTTGTGCGTTTGATCTTCAGACTGCGCGCAGCAATATCCATCATCCGGTCGAGACGCACAAAGAAGTCTGCTTCATCCTTTGCCAGGTATGCAATCCGCGGTAAATTGATCGTTACGACACCCACAGAGCCGGTGGACTCACCGCTGCCGAAGAAGCCGCCGCTTTTCTTGCGCAGTTCCCGCAGATCCAGCCGCAGACGGCAGCACATGCTGCGGACATCGCTGGGCTCCATATCGGAGTTAATGTAATTGGAGAAGTATGGCGTACCATACTTGGCGGTCATCTCGAAAAGCAGGCGGTTGTTCTCTGTCTCAGACCAATCGAAATCCTTTGTGATTGAATATGTTGGAATGGGATATTGAAAGCCGCGCCCATCGGCATCGCCTTCGATCATGACCTCGATGAACGCCTTGTTGATCATGTCCATCTCAGTCTGGCAGTCGCCGTAGGTAAAGTCCATAGGCTTGCCGCCCACGATACACGGCTGACCCGCTAAATCCGCCGGTACCGTCCAGTCCAACGTAATGTTGGAAAACGGCGCCTGCGTTCCCCAACGGCTGGGGGTATTGACACCAAAGACAAAACTCTCGATACAATGCTTGACCTCGTCATAACTGAGTTTGTCTGTACGCACAAACGGTGCGAGGTAAGTATCAAAACTGGAGAATGCCTGGGCGCCTGCCCACTCGTTCTGCATAATGCCGAGGAAATTCACCATCTGATTGCACAGTGTGGCTAGATGCTTGGCCGGCGCGCTTGTGATCTTACCCGGAACCCCGCCGAGTCCCTCCTGAATGAGCTGCTTGAGGCTCCAGCCTGCGCAGTAACCGGTGAGCATGGACAAGTCATGGAGATGGATATCTGCATTGCGGTGGGCATCGCCGATTTCTGCATCGTAGATCTCACTGAGCCAATAGTTTGCAGTGATGGCGCCGGAGTTGGACAGAATCAGACCTCCGACCGAGTAAGTAACCGTGGAGTTCTCCTTGACACGCCAGTCAGATACCTGCAAATAGTCGTCCACCAGCTTCTTATAGTCCAGCACGGTAGAACGCATCTCACGCAGCTTTGCACGGTTCTTCCGATAGAGAATATAGGATTTTGCTACGGCGGCGTATCCGGCACGCTGCAGTACTGCCTCCACACTGTCCTGAATCTCCTCCACGCCAATGGTATCATCTTTGACCTTGCTCGCATTGTCCGCCGTTACCTGCAGCGCAAGCAGATTGATGATATTCATGTCGTAGGGAATATTCGTTGCGTCAAATGCCTTGGTAATGGCATTTGAAATGCGGGTCAGATCAAATTCTACCCGTCTCCCATCTCGTTTAATTACTTGATACATACAATTCACTCCTCAAACGCCTCTCAATTGTGTATTTGGAATATAGGGAAGCACGGCTTTCTTCAGCCGGGCTAATTCATCTGGTGTATGCGTCTGCACGCAGCCGGATACCAGTTCTCCTGCATCTACGAACGCCTGAATATAATACCTCTTGGCACCTTTAAGCCAACACCCGATCTCCTCCATGTCCTTCTCCGTGTGCAGCGGTTTGCAGACTGTTGTCCGAAACTCATAGTCTATTGTACTATCCAGCAATAGGGCGACGCTCTCTCGAATCTGGGGCAGCATATCTACACCACCACAGGTTTTTGCATAGCGAGCCGGGCTGTTTTTAATGTCCATGGCCACATAGGTCAGTATGCCTTTCCGAAGAAGGTTTTTCAACATCTCGGGATTCGTACCGTTGGTGTCCAGCTTAACATCAAAGCCGAGGCTATGGATGCTTTCGAGGAATTCCGGGAGCTCCGGCTGAAGCGTCGGCTCTCCGCCGGTGACGCAGACACCATCCAGTTTGCCTCTGCGCTGCTCCAAAAATTTGAATACCTCAGTCACAGAGAGGTTCTGTCCGCCATTTCGTTCCGGCAGCACCAGACTGGGATTATGGCAGTAGGGGCAGCGCAGATTGCAGCCGGATAAAAAAATCGTGCAGGCGACTTTGCCGGGATAATCCAACAAGGTCAGCTTTTGCATTCCAGCGATTCGCATAACAAATTCCCTCTCAAAACGCGAATAATACAGCATGATAAGTATACTGTATATTGTATCGCGCGTCAACACGCAAATACTATATGTTGGTGTTTGCGCAATTGATTACACAGGAAACGTCGCTGGGTTACCAGAGTAAAATGAATTCCCGCACATTGCTCAGTAGAAAAATCCACACACCAATGCTATAATGATAATGTGATTTTAGTTTTATGCCATGCCAATAACTCTGATGGCGAAGTATATCCGGACACAGGACATCAAAACGGGCGGGAACAACAAGAAACCGCAGCAAACATGATTGCCGGTATCCACATCATTTACGGAGGTAAACATGAAAAAGAAGTTCAGAGCATTGCCCCAATCAATGAATGATATGGAGATGTATGGGTTCCATTGGATGGAATTCGTTATCTCCGTTCCATCTCCGCTCTGCATTATCACTTCATATAAAAGCAACGGAATGACTAACGCTTGTATGCAGTCCTGGACAACATTTACAGGCGGAAAAAATGGCTACTTTGCAATTGTTTCTGCTGTCAGTAAATGCGGGCATTTATACCAAACGTTACATGAAACCGGTGAAGCAGTCATCAATTTTATGTCTGCCGACTGGTATGATAAGTGTATGTCAACTTGCAGAAATAACAGTTTTGAGATAGACGAGATCAAGACTGCTGGATTGACTTCCGTTCAAGCCGAAATGGTAAACGCCCCTCTGATCGATGAGTGTTTTATGAATTTGGAGTGTCGTTTCCGTTGGGAGAAAGAAATCGCAGAAGGTGATGATTACGTTTTGGTATGCCTCGAAATTGTTAATATCCACATTGATGAAAGGCATATGAACGAAAACGATTTAGGAAGAACCGGAGAAACAGGCATTCTTTACAATATCCATCACCCTATCAGTCCGGAAGATTTCAAGGGAACAGCTCACGACTACGTCGGCATTGTCAAAAAGATACGGGATTATATCGAGTACTGAGAAGCTTGAGCAACACAAAGCGAGGTGGGCAGGAAAAATGGAACGCATGGTCTTAACAATCTAAGAAAGTAGTTCCATTCACAAAGACACCTTGCAGGAAATTTGGGAAACGCAGGAGCTTCAAAAGCTCCCGCCGTTGGAATAAGGAGGCTGCGTATGTTTCACAAGGTAAAAAATGTTGCTCCCATTTCCGACTTCAAATTGAGCGTTCAATTCAGCGAGGGCGTGACCAAGGTTTACGATGTGAAGCCCCTGTTTGAAATGCTCCCTGCTTTTAAGGCCCTTCAAAGCGATCCTGCCGAGTTTGCCTGTGTCACCGTGGATGTAGGCGACTATGGGATCGTCTGGAACGATGATCTGGATTTGTCCTGCGATGAGCTGTGGGAAAACGGAACGGTGGTGGAAAACACCCTTTGACGGACTGATGGCGCTCAGCGATGCCACGGAGCTGTGGGGTCTGAACGAAAGCACCCTGCGGAAAGCCATTTCCTATGGGAAGCTGGTAAACGGCGTGGATGTCTGCAAGTTCGGCAAGTAATGGGTGGTATCCATTGACACTATGAAGCGTGAATACGGGGCGCCTGTCCGATGACAACCAAATAATGACGGAAAGCATCTACCTTCGGGTAGGTGCTTTTTCTATGCTCAAAGCAATCCCATACTGCCTCCCGGCCATCGGATCTTTTTGTGCCATGATTTCCTGTGAAAACGAAAAAGCCTCCGCTGGGACGAAGCGGAGGCAAAGTCTGTAGGCAAGCCTACAGGGGGAGGAAACCCTTAGTCAGTCACGATGTCGGTGAAGTAGCCGGCAGCCTGATAGCGCTTGAGGTTCTCGACATAGCGCTCGGTCATCTTGGCTTCAACCTTCTCCATGCCCTCGTTCATGGCATAGGTCTGGAACTCGTTCCAAGCGGCTTCCACAGCGGCCTCGGAGTCAGCCGTGATCATCGCGGCGGTGGATTTGGTCCACTGGTCGGTGATCTTGGTGTACATGGCCATTTCGTCATCGTCGCTCTCCACGCGGGCGAAGCTCATAGCCGGGTTCTTATCCTTGTAGCAGGCGGCCTTCTTGACGGTGCGGTCAGCCACATCCAACTCGGCATCATGGGCGGCCCACTCGTCAACAGCGTTCGCTACGCTGGCAGGTCCGTTCGGGATGCCCTCGTAGCGGCCAGAGCCCTGGAAGTACCAGGGGCCGATGCCCGTGTAACTGGACTGCTTCTGCTCGGTAGGACGGTTCAGGTATTCCTCGCGGTATACCGGCAGGCCGTCCTCATTGAGATCAAAGTGCACGCCTTCAATGCCCCACTGAGTCAGCTGATCACCCTGCGGGCTCTTCAGGAACTCCATGTAGCAGATGGCGCGGCCGGGGTTCTCGCAGTTGGTGGAGATGAAGCAGCTGGACCAGCCAGTGCCGTAGTCATAGGCAGTCTCATTCAGGCCGACAACACCGTTATAGGTGATGTCACTCTGCATGATTTCCCATACAGGTTGGGTCAGGTCATCGTACTTACCGCCGGCGCCGTTGTCGCGCAGCTTCTGGTTCAGGCTCTTGGCATAGCCCCAGTTATAGGCAGCGGCGAAGGTCACGTTGGACTCGTTGCGGGAGAAGAAGTCCTCAGGACGCACGCCCAGGTAATCCTGAGCCAGGATCCCGTCGCGGTACCACTTGTTCATCAGCTTGTAGTACTCCAGCCACTTCTCATCGCGGAACTTCAGCTTGATGGACTTGCTCTCCTCATCCCACTGGGCGTTGTTCTGCGGGCAGCCCATGGCGTAGGAGATGATGTCAGACCAGGAAGGATGCACATTGTACACGATCTGCACACCCACATCAGCAGCCTTCTCCTTCACGGTATAGAAAGCCGTTTCCAGATCCTCCACCGACTTGAAGGGGGTGGCAATACCCAGTTTCTCGGTGATATCCTTGCGGAAGGAGATGGTAGCGTTGGTGAAGTTGCCTACGGCGTTCTCGTCGTTGTAGGCGTTCTCATCGTTGTAGTGGGTTTTGAAGGTATACACATGGCCGTCAGCCGCCGTGTTGTTGATGATCTCCAGGGGATCCACCAGTTCAAAGAACTCGGGGCAGTACTCCGCAGACAGCTCATCCCAGGCGTAGCACACATCGGTATCCTCAAAGCGCTGGGGCAGGTTGTCGGTGAATACGATGTCGCTCAGCTCCTGGGCGGCCAGATGCGTGCTCAGCACCGCGCTATCGGAGCCTTTGGTCACGTCCAGCGACACACCAGTCAGGCGGGTAATCTCATCGCACACCTCGCCCTCCCAAGTATCCACGGCATACCAGTCATAGTCGATGTAGACGGAGAAGGTCACCGGGGAGGTGTCCTTTTCCCAGGAGAGGTTTTCCCAGGTAGCGGGAGCATCGGCCTCTGCAGCCGTCGTCTCGCCGTCAGCAGCGTCACCTTCAGCCGCCGTGGTGGTCGTTGCAGCGTCGTCCTCAGCCGCAGTCGTGGTGGTTGTCGTTGAGCTGGTGTTGCTACACGCAGTCAAGCCCAGCGCCAAGACCATGCACACCACCAACAGGCTGGCGAGCAGTCTCTTCGTCATGATATTCCTCCTTGCGATATAGATAGGGGCTTCCCCCATTTCCTATGGACAGGCGTCCCGCTGCCCATAAGCTTATACCCTGTATACTTGATTCAGTACAGTAAAAGCAAAATGATAGAGCAAACATACGCTTTTGTGGCGTATCTGAGGAGCGTTTTTAGTTTATATGAGAAGAAACCAAAAGTAAATATTCTCTATCTATGTTCGCACTTTAAGACAATATTTCACAAAAAAAGACACCGATACAGTGAGAACTGATCTCCCGACCCTATACTGCCCCTTACACAGACTGCATGGACTCTTATATTTCCTAACACAGCGCTTGCTTCTAGACCGTGCAAGCGTTATACGCTTGTCCTGCTTGCTGTTTCGTGCGAACTCTAAAATGGCGCGAAAAAGCAGCAAATCTTTTCAGACTTGCTGCTTATGCGTCGCTAATGAGCGGCAAATTGCAGTATGATCGACGGTATTATCAATAACGGCCCGAAGAAAGAACCGAAGCCTGTCAAGTAAGCGGAAGAAATCAAGTCAAAAAAGCCCTCTGTTCTTGCCAAGCTGCGAAAGAATCAGGCAGATAACAGAGAAAAAAACGACACAGCACAGAAGTGCGGAAAGGAATTTATAATGAATAATCTGAGAGATGAACCTGATGTGTATTTACGACACCGGAGACCGCAAGGGGCTTATCAAAGCTCTGTCCGAAATGCAAAAGGAACTCAGCACCGACGAAGCTGATTTGCGGGAATTGACGGACAGCACCATCGCAAAACTCTCCAATATGTCCGATGAGGACTACGAAAAACTGGAGCTGTATCCCGATTTTGACGAGGCATGATACTTCGCCAATTTCCCAAGTGCATCTTCACCAAGTTTCACGTTAATTTTCAGCCAACTTCCCGAATAATTTCACGCCAAGTTACCGAATCGTCTTGAAAAGTTCATATTTATAGTATATACTATTGATACTATGAACGGAAGCGAGGTGTTCCAAATGAAAAATTACAGAAAAAGAATTGCCGATGATATTTTGGCACGGAAATTAGAGGGTAAGGGTGCCGTTCTGATTGAAGGCCCCAAGTGGTGCGGAAAAACCACCACTGCCGAACAGGTCGCTGCCAGCATTTTGTATATGGATGAACCGGAAAAGAAAGAGCAGAATATCGCTATGGCCGAGCTGAACCCCAAACGACTGCTCAAAGGTGCAGCACCAAGACTGATCGACGAATGGCAGATCGCTCCGAAACTGTGGGATGCCATCCGGTTTGAGGTTGACCACCGTGGTGAGCTGGGACAGTTCGTGCTTACCGGCTCTGCTGTCCCTTCGGACACCAAGGAGATTACCCACTCCGGGACAGGTCGCTTCACTTGGCTGACCATGCGGCCTATGAGCCTGTACGAGTCTGGGGACTCCTCCGGCGAAGTAAGTCTCAAAGCCCTGTTCGATGGCGCAGAGGAAATTGACGGCGCCTCCGAATTGAGCATTGATCGTCTGGCTTTCCTTGTATGCCGTGGTGGTTGGCCGCAGGCGGTGGATATGCGGGATGAGATCGCTTTGGATCAGGCGATGGATTATTACGATGCCGTGGTTCGTTCCGATATTAACCGGGCGGACAACGTGCAGAAAAATCCTGAAAAGGTTCGCCGCCTTATGCGTTCCTATGCCAGAAATCAGGGCAGTCAGGTTCCCAACACCGTGCTTGCACAGGATATAGCCGCCAATGACGAAACACCCATCACCGATGATACTGTGGCTTCCTATGTCAATGCTCTCCGCAAAATATTCGTTGTGGAGGATATGCCCGCTTGGAACCCCAATCTGCGTTCCAAGACGGCTATCCGTTCCTCTGATACCCGGTATTATATTGACCCCTCTATCGCTGCTGCTGCGCTGGGGATTGGTCCCAATGACCTTGTGAACGATCTCAAGACCTTTGGCTTCCTGTTTGAAACGCTCTGCATCCGTGATTTGCGTGTCTTTGCGGATTCGCTGAATGGAGGAGTATATCACTACCGTGACAAGGACGGACAGGAATGTGATGCTGTTGTTCATCTGAAAAACGGCAAGTATGGTCTGATTGAGATCAAGTTGGGCGGTGACAAGCTCATCGTGGAAGGTGCCAAGAGCCTGAAAGCAATGGAAGCTAAAATCGACACCGATAAGATGAACGCACCATCTTTCCTGATGGTGCTGACCGGCATTGGTGATTACGCATATCGTCGTCAAGACGGTGTTTATGTAGTCCCTATCGGTTGCTTAAAAAATTAAATCAAAACCAATAGGTATAAGAAAGCGTCTCGCACGAGGCGCTTTTTCTATGCTCAAAGCAATCCCATACTGTCTCCCGGCCTGCATCGCACTTTTTTGTACCATGATTTTCCATGAAAACGAAAAAGCCCCCGCTGGGACGAAGCGGGGGCAAAGTCTGTAGGCAAGCCTACAGGTGGAGGAAACCCTTAGTCAGCCACGATATCGGTGAAGTAGCCAGCAGCCTGGTAGCGCTTGAGATTCTCGACATAGCGCTCGGTCATTTTAGCCATGACCGCATCGTAGCCGTTATCCTTGGCGTATTGCTGGAAATCGGCATAGGCCTGTTCGCAGGCAGCCTCGGATTCGGCCGTGACCATCGCAGCCTTGCAAATGTTCCACTGATCGCTGATCTTGGTGTAGGCGGCCATTTCATCATCCGCACTTTCTACGCGGGCAAACGACAGAACTGGATTCTTGTTATCTCGGGCGATGTTCTTATGCAACAGGCGGCGAGCATTACTCTTCTCGCTCTCAGCCTTGGACCACTCGTCTTTGGTGTTGGCAACGGCCCAGGACAGGCCCTCGCACCAGTTGGAGCCCTGGAAGTAGCAGGTTTTGTGCATAGCTTTCGCCTTATCAGTGTCTGCATTCAGCTTCTCCTCGGTCCAGGAGATCTTCCCATCTGCATCCACTGTATAAGTGTATCCCTCGATACCCAACTGTGACAGCTTATCGCCCTCGGGGCTCTTCATGAACTCCATGAAGCAGATAGCGCGTCCAGGCTCGCTGCAGTTCTTGGTGATGAAGGTGCTGGCCCAGCCCGTGCTGTTGTCAGAAACGATCAGGCGGGTCTCGCCCTTATAGGTGGGGATTTCATTCACCATCTCAAAGACAGGCTTGGTCAGGTCATCGATCTTGCCGCCAAAGCCGGTTTCACGCCAGCTATCGTTGATGGTATAGCCATAGCCGTTATTGTACATCGTGGCGAATACTTCGCCGGACTTATCGCGGGCAAAGAAGTCCTCAGGGCGCACACCCAGGTAGTCCTTGGTCACGATGCCGTCGCGGTACCACTTGTTCAGCAGCTTGTAATACTCGTAGGTAGCCTCATCGGTCCAAACGTTCTTGATTGACTTGGTCTCGGCATCCCAGTATGTGCCCTTGGCGCCCATCCAATTCTCAATCACATAAGTCCAGGAAGGATGGGGATTGAGCACCATGGTGATGCCCAGATCCGCCGCATTGTCCTTCACCTTGTACAGCGCCTCTTCAATGGCCTCTACACTGGTGAAGGGGGTTGCGATACCCAGCTTATCTGTGATATCAGCACGATAAGAGAGCGTCCAGTTGGCAGTGTTACCGATGCTGTTTTCATCCTGATAGTACAGATCGTTATTATAGTGTGTCCTAAAGGTGTACACATGGCCGTCGGCCGCCTGGTTGTTGACCTTCTCCAAGCCGTCCACCAGATCCCAGAACTCAGGGCAGTACTCCGGGATCAGTTCATCCCAGGCATAGCACACATCGGGATCCTCGAAGCGCTGGGGCATGTTGTCCATAAACACGATGTCACTCAGCTCCTGAGCCGCCAGCTGTACACTCAGAATCTGGGGATCTGAACCCTTGGTCACCTCCAGCGTCACGCCGGTCAGCTCAGTCACCTTTGCGGTCGTGGCATCGGTGCCCCAGTCGTCCCAGCCCCACCAATCCCAGTCAATGTAGCAGGAAAAGGTTACCGGGGAGGTGTCCTTTTCCCAGGAGAGGTTCTCCCAGGTCGCGGGCGCCTCGGCGTCAGCGGCCGTCGTCTCACCGTCAGCCGCAGTGGTCTCGTCGCCGCCCTCGGCGGCCGTGGTGGTCGTCGTGGCCTCGTCGTCAGCCGCAGGCGTGGTCGTGGTGGTGGTTCCGGTGGTCTTGCACGCGGTCAAGCCCAGAGCCAGCACCATGCACAGCACCAACAGGCCGGCAAGCAGTCTCTTCTTCATGTTGCTCCTCCTCGCGATATAGATAGAGGTTTCCCTCGTTTCCTATGGACAGGCGTCCCACTGCCCATAAGCTATAACCGATATACCTGATTCATTGCCACAAAATCAAAATGAATTCCGTATCTTAATCTTACATAACAGGCCGCTGCAATAACTACATAAATGCAGCAAACACACGCTTTTTGCAGTACATCTGATGGACGCTTTTAGCTTATATGAGAAGAAACCAAAAGTAAATATCGTCCATTCATGTTCGCATTTTGAGACAACATTTCACAAAAAGAGCAGCAAGGGAATAGACGGTCAAGCGCATTTCTGATCACTGAGAAGATAAATGCTTTCGGTATTGCAACGAACAAACCCCGGCAAAATGAAAACAGATCGTATTCAACCCAAGAGCTTCGCTTTTATGCTGTCTCTATTTACAAACGGATCCGGCCAGAAGCGTGAGTCATATGAATGCTCGGCATTGTCACCCCGAACATAATAGCAGTTCTCCGGTACGACCATTGTGATCCCATTCCTGGTGATTGTCTCGCCGCCGGATGCCGCAATCCGCTTGACCAACAGGCGCCCGTCACGCTCAAAGATAATGATATCCCCATCGTCTAACGCCCCATACAGCCGCGTGCCCAGAATGAACGAGTCCTTCTTCAGGGTCGGTTCCATGGATTCGGTTGGCACATATCCGAGGAAGAATACCGTTTTCATGAGAATAAGCAACAGGAGCGAGAGTAAAACCGGAACCAACAGCCAACGGACACTTTTTAGTGATTTCATCATTTCCCTCCAAAATACAAAAGCCGCCCTCTGCAGTTTGTGTGAACTGTAGAGGGCGGCGTGTCTTATCATCTTTCGATTGTTTGCCCATCAGAATGCCGCAAGATCCGGATGCGACCGAAGATATTTTCTTGTGCGGGAGATTCGGGCTGTTACGCATTTGGCGCTTTCTCCAAGGATGCAGCCGATTTCTGCACAGGAATAACCTTCTGCACTGAGTCGAATCGCCCGGATCCCTTTGGCCATTGCTTCAGAAGAATTCGCTTCCAGACGGTCGAGGATCATGCTGAGCTCATGATGCGCATCTGTATAATCTTCTTGTCCGAGAATTTCCGGGATCAACTCACATTCCTTTGCCGCTCGCCGATTGGCATAGATCAGGGCCGTGCAGATCTCGTTCCAGATGAGTCTGTATGCGAATGTAGAGAAGCATCCGCCGTTGTCACTGTACGCCGCCTTGCAAAGGCCGATACACCCGATCTGATAAAGATCATCGTAGCTATAGATGCTGTTCTGGCCAGGGTTATGAACTTTATCCTTGATCACCTTTCCGACCAGACCCAGATTCTGCTCTACTTTTCTCTGCTGGGCTTGTGTGAGTGTCATGATGCTGCACCTCCTTTGCACCGGCGAAAGCCGCATGACTGCTGCAGATGCCGCTCCAGCAGCTTTTTACTTTCCGCAATGACCTCGTTGCAGTAATACTCGCCGAGGAAACCGATATGCGCCTTGGAAAGCGGCACCTGCAGGAGGCCAGCCAACCACAGATACGCATCCTGTTTGCTCATCATACCGCTCTGGTATAGTTTGTCGAAATAGTGGTGTGCCTTGTTCCGCAATGTCCGCAGTTCGCGGTTTGCCAAAGTACCTACCGGAATGCTGGTACCCGGGTGGGTCCGAACATAGGCATCGCAGCGCGGATAATTGCTGCAAACATAAAGCATGGTATGGTTTGGGTTTTCATGGTAAATGCCGTCGGCAGAGCGCAGTACAACGGTACCGCCGCAGTATTGGCATCGCATTGCAGACGGGTTCATTCCTTTCTTCTTTTTCTTGTGTTTCATGGTTCACCTCCGTCGGAACATTGGGATATAGAAAATGGCCGGAAAACTGCGTGAAAACATAGGACGGCAAAGTCGGTTTCTACATACCGAGCACGTTCCTGTCATCAAAGCAGCCTTCCGGCCTATGAGATCAGTTGTGGCCTGCACCGTATGGATCGCTCAGTGCGCAAATCCGTAACAGTTTCTCTCCCGCGGGGAGAGTCTAACTCCGGGAGCTCTTCCGAAGTACTGAGAGCCTGAGTGCAAGCCCCTGCCACGGTTATAGATTAGCATATCGCGATCCAAAAGTCAAGCCTTTAGGGAATGTTATTTATCTAAATCTCATATTTATTTCTGTAAGTTTTGCTTTTTGTGTTTCAAACTCAGTATGGAGAGAAAATGCGATATTTCTCAGATCCGTTCTGGCTCAAATCAGTACTCGTACTCGTCGTCCTCATCCCCCTCATCGTAAGGGTCCTGCGAAGAATGCTCTGCAGATCGCCGGTTTCGGATAACATGCATAGCGACCAGTGCGCCGACCGCGAGCAGGAGCCCGCCGCCGAATAAAACAATGTGCATCACAGGAATTCCACCTACGGTGGAGTCTGCCGGATCTTCATCTTGGGTTTCCTGGACGGTACTTTCATCGCTGATCGTGTTGTTCGCTGTGCCGTCCGACGTGGGCTCCGGAGATTGCTCTGTTGTCTCGATGTTCGAAGTATCATCAGGCGACGGCACCGCAATGCCGGAATTCATACAGGAGAGGACATAACTTCCGCTGCTGCCTAATTCGGTGCGCAAAACACCATCCTGTCCCACCACGATTGTTCCGGGATACAGCCCGGCTTCCGTTTTGAGTTGGAATTCCACACCAGCCCACTGGGGACCGAGCTGGACCTCCAGGATGACGGGCTGCGCTACCTGAAGCTCCGTGCCGTCCGTATCGTCACCGGTAGCGTAGACGATTCCCGTACACATGAGGATGCAGCACAGCATAGCCAGCACGATACTGGCGCCTGTTTTGATTCTTTTCATAATGACCTCCTGAAATTCACATAGAAAAAGACGGCCTGATTTCTCAAGCCGTCCTCTCTGATGCTGTAGTGCTATATTTACTTGATTGCGTCCTTGAGGGCTTTTCCAGCCTTGAAGGTCACGGACTTACTGGCAGGAATGTCAATCATTTCGCCGGTAGCTGGGTTTCTGCCGGTTCTTGCAGCGCGCTCCTTCACTTCGAAGCTGCCAAGGCCGGTCAGTTGGATCCTGCCGTCTGTTTTCAGTGCTTCTGTGATGCCGGCGCATACGGCATCGATGGCTGCCACAGCCTCCTTTTTACTGAGATTGGCTGCATCAGCCACATATGCGACAAGTTCTTTCTTTGCCATGATTTTTATTCCTCCTTCTGCACCCGGTTACAACCATGCCCCGACACGTTGTCTGGGTGCAGTTAGTCATAACTTCCGAGTCGCTTGGCTATATTATAGCACGAAGCTTGTCGATTGCAACGTATTTGCAGTTTCCGTACGCTAATCTGCGGTGGCTTCCACCTTTTTAGGCTGAGAACCCGTCCCGAATACAGAAGGCTTCTAAACGGGCGGCTCAATATGCAGTCGCTCATCGTGGCTGCTTTTCGGTGCTCAGAGGTGTGTTCTGCTGCAAGCAGCCGCATTTGAGGCATACGCCGTCCATCCACATATGACGGCATTCCTGGATCTTGGGCGGGTTAATGATTCGACATTTCCGTTCGCGATTCCGGGGCTTGGTTCGTCTCTGCTTATTGTCTTTCATATTGATCCTCCGTAATGTATCCCGGGGATGCGCCGCTCGGGCACACCCCCGGTGAGCTGTCTTTTACTTCTTGCCGGCAATATGCTTACCGGTTCTGCGCTTTTTCAGATGGACGAATGCGACAAAGCCTGTGCCTGCCGCAGCAAGACCAAACAGCGAGAACCAAAGCACGAGATTGGTGCTGTCTCCGGTCTTGGGGACATCCACCTTTGTTTTATCGTTATGGATCTTTACTGTCAGGGTCTCGTTTGCAACGAGCGTGACCTTGACGGGGTCTGCGATCTTGTAGCCTTCGCTGACACTGTTTTTCAGTTCCGTGACAGTGTACTCGCCGACGCGCAGGTTATCAATGAAGATCTCACCGTTGGCATCGGTCGTAAAGGTCATATCGTAACCGTTGGCGCCAGTGATACGGAATGCAAAGCCTTCTTTCTTCCCGTCGCTGGTGGTCTTAATAATCTTGAGAGAACCCTTCAGCGCCTGGTTGAGGAAGCCCTTTCCAGCCTCATTTTCGACGGTGTAGGTCTTGCCATCTGTATCAATCTCCACATAGTAGGCATTTTCGTCCAGAACGAAGCCCTCCGGAGCAGTTTTCTCTTTGACCAGCATGCCGCCGTACTCAAGGTCCTTCATCCAGTAAACGCCTGCGGAGGTTTCCTCCATAGTACCGATCAGCACATCTTCCTTGTCCAGCGTCTTGTTGCCGTTCATGTCGCGGTAGACTTCAAACACAGCACCGCTGAGCTTGTTCTCGGGATAGTCCGCATCATACTTGGTCAGCGTGATGCTGCCGCGGATGAGTTTGTTCTCAATCTTGATCTCAATGATCTGTCCCTGCTCCCTGACGGTTATCGGGAACAGTTCCTCGCTCAGGACGAAGCCCTGGGGCTGCTCGATCTCACACACAATCCAGTTGCCGACGGGGACCTTTTCAAAGCTGAAACCGCCGTCCTCGGTGGATACGGCGGTCATCAATGCGGTATCTTTCGTGAACTTCGTTTCAGACGCAGCAAACAAGCCCATGGTTGCGCCGGCAAGAGGCTTATCGTTGGAATCCACTTTCAGGCCGGAGATGGAGCCGTAGATCAGCTTGTTTTCAATGGTTGCACCATCATTGGCGTTCAATTTGACAAGCGTTGTTTCCTGACCGGCATAGTCAAAGGTTACCGGATACTTCGCATCGCTAAGCTGATAGTGGGCATCGGTGGAGATCTCCTGAAGGTAGAAAGCACCAAAGGGAAGGTCAGTCTTGCAAACTGCTTTTCCGTCCTTATCCAGAGAGACAATCTCAATCAGGCCATCCTGCGGGATGCTGCTGCCGTCGGCCGCCAGAAGATTCTCTGCAGCGTACAGACCGAAGGTGACATGCGTGATCTCATCGCTTTGACCAATGTCGAACAGCTTATCCGTTTCCATGGATTTTACTAGACTGATCTCGACACGCTGGCGCTCGTTGTAAATATTGGCCTGCACCTCTGTGATTTCAATCTCCTGTCCTGCGTAGACCAGTTCGACCGTCTGCGATTCAGTCTGGAGCGTCATGCCGTGCGGCGCCTGTTTTTCGGTGATCACATATTTGCCAAGATAGAGCGCCTTGCTACTGACCATCCCGTCCGACTGGGTAGTGACGGTGTCAACAACCTCGCCGGCCTTTGCACGCAGGGTTCCATCAAGGGTGTAGATGTCCTCCGCAGCAGTAATCTCAAAAACCGCACCTTCAAGTCCTGCATTCTCATACACAGGCTGGAAGACCGTACCTTCGTTTACCACGCTGCTGAAAACCTCACCGGTCTTCTGGATGCGGATGATGCCTTTTTGTGCCATGTTTGACTTTGCTACCGTCACAACGGTCTGTGAACCATCCACGGTAAACGGAACAGGCGTGGAGTCCAGCACATAGCCCTGACAGGTTTCCACTTCGATCAGTTCATAGTGGCCATAGGGAAGCTCGCAGGGAAGCATCAGCGTTCCGTCATCTGCAGTATAGAAAGTGGAGATAGTCACGGGCGCCGGGTAGTAAACCGTCTGTGAGATGAGCTCGCCGGAGTCTACATCTCTGACCTGGAAACCGATGCCGGCGGCCGGGATGATCTTTCCGGTTTCCGCATCGCGCTTTTCCACGCGGATGAAGCTGGTGATGGTCTGATTGTTCAAAATATAGGAGTACAGATGACCGTCGGAGTTGATGAACACGGTGAAGTCCGGAATAAATGCCTGACCCTCCTGGCCTTCGACCTGATGCACAGTATAGCGGCCATAGGGCAAATCCTTGGAAAGTGCGATACCGTCTTCATCCGTCACGAGAAGGTCTCGTTCACTCTCTTTGGCGGCGTCATAACTTCCTGCACTGGAGAGATAAAGCTGGAACACAGCCCCTGCTTCCGGCTGCTCGATAATACCCTCATTGCCGGAGGGCTTGAGTTCGGTCTCTGGCTTTGTTTCAGGTTCAGCCTGATCGGGAACCGGAGCTTCGGTTGCTTCCGGCTCAGACTCGGTCGGAATATCCGGCTCGGACTGATCGGGGGCCGGAGGCTCTTCTGCAGCTGGCTCAGTCTCAGGGATCGGCTCATCAGAATCTGTATTTTCTGGGACAGTTTCCGGAATCTCTGCATCGGGGCTCACTGTATAGACAGATTCGTCCGGCGCAGACTTTTCCGTGGCTGCAGGCTCCTCGGTCTCAGGCTGCGGGGCAGGTGTAAGCCCGGGGTCTTCCAGTTCTGCATCAATATGCTTGATCAGTCGGATGCTGCCCATGATCACAGTTTCTGTTACGGCATTGGATGCTATATTGTGCTCGACCGTATACTGACCAGGCGCTGCACCAATGGTGTGCTCGGTCGGATCAAGGAGGTACCCCTCCGACGGCTCGATTTCGCGGATCGTCCAGTCGGTATCACAGATATACTCCTTACTGGTGAACTGGCCATTTGCATCGGTATAATATGCATCAACCAGCTTGCCGCTCTTATAGATCCCGTACTTGGCACCAGCCAGTGTGGCATCGCCCTGCGGTGTTCCGGTTTCAGCGTCCGTCTTGGTCACGGTCACGGTGAATTTCTTGAGAATGTTGACAAAGCTGCGCTCGGCGACCTGATTCCACTGGATGGATACTGTCTGGGAATCCGGGATGACATAACGAATGGCCGTATCCACCTCTTCGATGGTATATGGGCCGCCAATCAGGACATTGGTGAACTTTGCCACACCGGAAGTATCCGTTACCGCATACTCATCGACAGACAGACCGGAAAGGGAAGTTCCATACAGATGGAACTTCACACCCTCGACGAAACCGTCTTCCGAGGTTTTGGTCACCTCAAGAGCCCCGCGTTTGAGCACATTGTTGAAGGTCACAGTCGAGGTTTGGCCGCCGACAATGGTGACCTGCTGGGAAGCCTGGGGCGTATATCGCTCGCTGTCCGCTTCCGTTATGGTATAAGTGCCGGCCACGAGCTCGGACACATCAATCGTGCCATCGCTGCCTGTCGTTACGGTTTTTGTGATCCCGTTGCCGGAGATCGTGAAAGAAATGCCGGCTACAACGCCGTCTTCGCTGGTCTTGACCAGATGCATGGTGCCAAGGGCTTCCATTTCAAGCCGCAGATAGGCGCTGACCGGGTCGGACACATTTTCACCGTAGGTGATAACGTCCTGAATGCCCCCGCCCTTATTTCCATCTGTCCAGACGATCACACCGCTGCGCACGCCGTTGGTCTTACTGGCGCTCACGCGGATATCGCCTGCAATCGGTGTATCAGTGGTGATTGTCAAGCGGTTTCCGCTTCGGGAAAATCTGATTCCGGGTTCCGAGGAACTGAACGAGAAGTTCGACAGCACGCCGTTGGTATCCGTCAAGGTCACGGTGTATCTCGTGCCGTCGTATTTGAGCTCATAGCTATTGGCACTACCCATGCTTCTGGCACAAAAGCTGGGGATTTCGGCATGGCTCTGTACGCTGGCGGCCATGGCGTTGTAGTAAGAGCGGATCTGGCTATAAAGCGGATGCGAGTCGCGGATATATTCCCACACTGCGCTTTTTCCATAGCTTGAGGGGTCAACCTTATTGAAGCTCGCGTCACGCTCACCTACGACCGTTTCCCAGACCAACAGCTGTGTGGCGATTGCATGGCTGAGCGCATCTGCGTCAGAGGCGTTCTGGGAACGCCAGGATGTGGAGATGTTGCCCTGATAGCCATGCTGCATGATACGGCCAAGCAGAACCTTGATGGTGTCCGGTGAAATAGTCGGATTGAGATTATCGGGGTAGTTCTCCCAGAAGTTTTCGTCCTTGTAAGACAGGGTATCTCCGACCGACTGCCCGATACCGGGTTCAATACAGTACGAAACCTGTCCGTTGAACGTCCCGATGCTGTGCAGTGTCGTGTAGTTGCTGTTGAGGAACTGCCAGCCACCCATCAGCGATGCGGCAGAGTGTCCCCATGCAGTTGTCGAGTAGTTGCTGTCACCGTCGCGCGGGAAATCCACCATGTAGGCGTCTACCGTCGTTGCGGCAAACACTGGCGTGCTGATTGACAGCAGCGTCATCAGGCACATGATCAGGGACAAGCACGCCGAAAGGGCTCTCTTCAGATTTTTTCGTTTCATGAATTTCTTTACCTCCTTGTTTTTTGCAGCAAAAAAGCGCACCGTTTCCGATGCGCTTCTTGCTGTGCGATGTGGGTTTGTTCAGGCATAGCCGATATACAGGTCGTAGCGTCCGTCTGCTCTCAGATGCGCCCAAACGCAGAAATATATGATGCCGTCTGCTGCATACAGATCCAGCCGCGATTTGATATCCCGTTCCAGATAGATGGAACTGTCACTGGCGATAATAGGATTATCCCAGCATTCCGTTGCGGTAGCGTCATAGGTTAGACCAACGCTGCCGCCATAGGTTTGCGCAAAAGCCACCCACACATTGATGTCAAAAGCAGGCTGCGGCGCTTGCGAAGGGTCCAGCTCTGATACCGTATCTGGATCTTCTGTTGGGAGTGTGGGCTGTTTCGGTTCCTCATACGATGGCGTCGTTCCTTTGACGGGTTCTTCCGGTGCGGCTGAAACTGATTCCGGAGGGCTTGACGGCGATAAAGCTTCCTCCGGAGGGGTGCAGTATGGCTCCCTGCATTCGCTTGGGGTATCTTTCTCTGAGCGATGCTGGGAGACTGTGGGAGCATCCGGTGAAGTGGAGTCAGCAGACTGGTCAACCCCACTTTCCGATGCTTCTGTTTGAGCAGGCGGCTGCTGCTCAGATAGAGACGGCGGCGTTTCATGCAATACTGAATCAGCGGCCGCCGTATTATGCTCCGGCGATGCGCAGGCTGACAACAGCAGAATGCAGCAAATCAGAGCCGCCGCAAGAAGCTTTTTCAATGGACATCCCTCCTGTAATGATTTTACTCAATTACACGGATATGCCCCGAGATTTACAGCGCGCCCGACCCAGCCAGTCTGGAATACCCACGGTCTGCTTCATCAACACAGCGGTTGAGTATCTCAAAGAACCGAGCAGGCGCCAGCTCTGTATCCAGCCAGTGGGTAGCACGATAGGAATAGCAGCCGACATCCTCGTTGATGGCGTGGCTGCCCAGCACACTGTATAGGTTCAGCTCGTTGGCAAGCTGCCGCTTGCGGAGCCCATCTGGGTTCCGAATTGCCTTGGCCAGACACACGACCAGCAGCGGATGCAGCGGTGAGAACGAGATCTGCATATAGTAGCCACGGTAATCCAGTGTCAACGAAGTTTCATCCTCCGATTCCACTTTCATGTGGGACAGGATCATGTTGCGAGCCTTTTGAGCCAGATCTGTTCTTCTGACCTGCTCTTTGCGGGTCAGATTATAATCAAGCATAATTGTTTCACCTCCTCGCCGTTTGCTGTTGATTCCGGTTATCTTGGAATTGCGATGTGCGTGATCGCACCCCAGATCCGGTTGGATTCATTGTTGATGCCCAGAATCCGTACCGTTACGCGGGCGCCTCTGGGCGGGCGGCCGCGCTTGGGATAGCTGCACAGGCAATCAATGCCGCCATCCAAAGAGACGAACACGCCGTTCATATCCACCATACTGACGGTACCCACATACCGGTTGCCCACAGAGTAACGACGCAGTGCCTTTTCATAGGGATTCTCTCCTGCCTGCTTAATGGAAGCGCTGACCCGGATGTGATTTCGGTCGCTGCGGTCAATGCTCAGGATCTTGACCAGGATACGTTGCCCGGGCTGGAAGCTGTCCTGGGCATCGAGCATGCGCTGGTAGCTCAGCTCCCGAAGAGGGATATAGACCTCCAAGCCAAACAGATCCACGAAGATACCCGCTCGGATGACCGACACGACGCGGGCCTCCGCACAGATGCCTTCATAGAGCAAGTTATTTCCGTCCCGGTCTATGCCGAAATAGTATTCCCGGCGCTTGGCGGACATGGCCTCCAGCCGGCTGCCGACTGCAAGCCCCGCCTTCGCATCGATTCCCTTGATGATATAATCCACCTCTGCGCCCAGGCGTTTGGTGACCATGTAGTGCAGCACATCCTCCGGAAGCCGACCACGGAAATCTTCCGGCGGTTCCACCGCCTCCTCTGCAGGAATGATGACCTTGATATCGCCATGATAAATGACTGCAAGAGAACGTGCAGGGTGCTCTGTGGGGCGCTCAATACCCTGGATGGTGTCGGTCAGAATACGCTTGGTCTTTAAGGATTCCATCAGGTCCAGCAGATCGTTGCGTGCCTTATCCGCTTCGGTTTCCACACTGGGACGCTCGTCGATGGATACCACCGGCAAAGCCGGTCTGGTGGAAGCGCGTCTGCGGGGCTTCTTCTCCGGAGCCTCGACGCCGTCGGATGCATCCCCGGACTGTTTTTCTGCCACTGTGTCAGACTCACTTTTCTTTGCTCTGGGTTTTCTGGTGCGGCGGGCCGGCGGGCTCTCTTCAGGCTTTTTCTCGTCCATGTCAGAATCAGTCTGGGATGCCGGGGTTTCCGGCGTGCTAAGATCTTCGAATCCGGCCGGGAATCCTCCAAGGTTTGCAGCGTCCGGTCCAGTCTGGGGAAACGTTTTTCCCTGTGCACTGCGCGCGGCGTCTTCGATCGGAATTCCTTCTGGATTCGAGGATTCGGAATCAGTCTGGTGAATGTCGATTGGATTGGGGGCTCCAGGCGCCCCTTCAGAGCTGAGCACCTCATCCTTTTCGGATTCAGTTTCAGTCTGGTATAACGGGTGTTCGCTGGTGTTTTCGTCCGCAGCGGCCGTAAGGATTTCTTCTTCCGGAATTGCTGCCGTTTTTTTCGTTGCCATTGTTCAGTCCTCCATTTCTTTGTTTGAGATATAAAAAGAGCGCCTCATTGCTGAGACGCCCGTTGGCCGATAATGTATTCTATTTTTATTTGTTCAGACTATATGCTGCAAGCAGCCTTTCCATGATTTTTTCCTGCGATAATCCACGTATTCCAAGTGTCTTGAGATCAATCGGATCTTCGCACATAGTGGCAAGAAAGTCTTGCATATCTTTGCAGATCGCATGCGGCAAATCAAGTGTATCGTTTTCTGTCAACAGCATGCTGAGTCGGATCACATCATTTTTGTGTTTCCGTATATTTTTGCTGTCAACCTTTGCACCGGTTTCCTTTCGCTGGCGAAGATCCAGCCATGCCTTGGCTTTGAATGGGATGAGATGCATCGCGTCAAGAATTGGTACGCCATCTATCATGACTTTTCCATTGCGCAGAAATTGGTAATACGCGTCATCCAGCAAAATCGCCGACAGACTGGATATTTCGTGATCCAGGGGCAATGGCGTAAACACTGCATCATCCGAAAGGGCAATTGCATCAGTACGGCGGGAAAACAACTCTATCATGTAAGGATACTCCCGGCTCTTCGGATTCGTAAATCGGTAAAACTGAGGCTCACCGGTGCTCTTATTCATGTGCTCATAACCCGCGTCCCTGACATATGCCCAAAATTGTTCTCCGAACTGCGGTGTCAGGCTCTCTACGATTAGCACCATATCAATATCTCGCGTTGCCCGAAAATCCATGCCTTCCTCGCTCATGAGCAGGTCGCATGCCGTTCCGCCGATAATTGTATACTGCTCACTGTACTCAGAAAACCACCGCTTGAAACTTTCAAAGCCAGTTACCATCTTTGTCACCACACTTTTTCCAGTATTTCTTCAATACACTGTTCTATGCGCTCATCCGTATCGTCGGCCAAGCTTATTGCCAGCGACAGCGCATCGACTTCATCTGTCTGACTGATACGGCGTGGATCATAGCGCCAAAGCTGCAGGGCACACTGCTTTTCAGTATCGATCAGTTTCTGTCCCTGCCCCTCAATTTTGCCGCCGATCATCCCCCAGGTTTCGATTTCCGGCGGATTGAGCATACTCATTTTCGAGAGTGCACTAAGTCCTGCTGGAAACATATCATGGGTCACTGCACTCTTTTCGATGAATACGGTTGTTCGGACAGGCTGGATGAGATAAGGGAATGCTTTTTGATATAGTTTCTTCGTGTCGAGTTCAGTGCAGAGCATTTTTTGTGCTCCGACGGAGCAGGACTTATTCAGGAGTCCGAGCTCTACCAATTGATTTGCCGCTCGCGTAATCGTCATTGCAGAAAAGGAGAACCGTTCCGCAAAAGGCGTCATTGGCATGGGTTTGTTCCCGTTCAGGATATAGGAAAACAACAGCATCTGTGCTGACGGCTGCAGCTTCTCTGCGGTTGGCACGGAACTCTCGCTATCACAGCGCTCCGTAAGAAGAATTCCAATAAAGGGGAGATACAACTGCTTTTCCGGCACAACGAACGCTATCTTTGCATCTATGAACGATTTGCGGCGCTGCCGGGATATGGCCGCCAACTCAAAAACAATCTGCTGCCCGCTTACTGCATACATCCTCGCCACATGCTTTTTTATGGCGTTAATCGTATCAAGTTCTTCCACAGGACGAACGACAAGGCACGATACTCCGCCAATGTCTGCTTGCTCAAACGTATATTTTTCATTCATAAAAAGCGGCAGAGATGCCTGCTGCTTCCACTCCGTCCGTACCACCGGTACACCCAGAATTTTTGTGATATAGTCCATTTGCTCACCACCAATTTAACTTTCTTTTGGTATTATAACATCGCCAAGGTTAAATGTCAATTTTTTAGTTAAAGCATCGCGATCAAAACTCACTCGGTGGTTTTGCGGAGCTGTACAGCGTTCTGCGTCTGGGACTTTTCGGATTCAGTTTCAGTCTGGTGTAACGGGTGTTCGCTGGTGGTTTCGTCCGCAGCGGCCGTAAGGATTTCTTCCTCCGGAATTGCTGCCGTTTTTTTCGTTGCCATTGTTCAATCCTCCATTTCTTTGTTTGAGACATAAAAAGAGCGCCTCATTGCTGAGACGCCCATTGGCGATATGATTATTTCAGTTTATTTCAAGAGCCATTCCAATGCGTTGATTTGTTTAATACCGTTATGAGAAGTCAATGGAACAAAGTCCATGGTAATCAGATACTTCGGATTATGATCCTGTATCCTCTCTAGCGGTGAAAGCTCGCGTGTGAGCGTTTTACCTTCCGCATCATTGACCGTGTAGGCTATTTGGTAGTATTCCTCACCTTCTTCATTGATTGCGATGAAATCTACCTCTGCTGTGCCGACTTTCCCTATATGAACCTCATAGCCTCTGCGCAGCAACTCCAAGTATATGATATTTTCCAGTATGTGTCCCATATCAACCTGCTTGCTGCCGAGTAGATAGTAGCGCAAACCAATGTCTGATAGATAGTATTTGCTGCCCGTAGCAAGGTATTGCTTACCTTTCACATCGTATCTTCCCACTTTATAAAGAACAAAGCTGTCCACCAGCGCAGAAAGGTATGTTTCTACCGTAGGAGCCGAAATCTTACGCCCTAATGATGTCATCGTGTTGGCAATTTTAGTTGCAGAGCACATATTGCCGATGTTATCAAACATATAGCGAATCACGCTGTCCAGCATACTGGCGTCAGAGATGCGATGACGAGCAACGACATCCTTGAGCACAATCGAAGTATATATGCCCTCCAAATAAGCATTGATATCGCGGCGGCGAGATAATTGCAAGACGTAGGGAAAGGACCCATTCTGAATATACCGTTGATACTTAATCTGTAGATCAGTATCATCACCCAGTGCCGATACATATTCCTTAAAAGAAAGCGGCAGCATCTTTATTTCAACATAACGCCCAGAGAGTAGCGTTGCTAATTCACCGGACAGAAGGAAAGCATTAGACCCTGTGATATACACATCGCAGTTTGGTTTGATAAACAGACCATCTACCGCTTTCTGAAAGTTAGGAACGTTTTGAACTTCATCAATGAAAATATAGTTCATTTTATCGGGATTCAGCTGTTCTTTAACCAAGTTATACAGCTGCATATACTCCTGAATACTGTGATACTCGGGATCCTCCAGATTGATGCGTATGATCTGGTTACACTCAACACCATCGCCACGCAGATAGTCGCAGTATAAGTCAAAAAGCGTCGATTTACCACAGCGGCGAATCCCAGTAACCACCTTGATAAGCTGCTTCTCACGAAAGTTGATCAATTGTTCAAGATAGGTTGGCCTGTCTATTAGTTGTTGCATGGTTACACCTCCAGTTTTCAAAACGAGTTTATCACATTCAAGTCGTTGTGTCAAGTTTGCAAAATTCAATTTGCAAACTTGACACAATTTACGAGTTTTTCAAGTGGATTTAGTGTATGTTCGTTCTGGAAATCTTATTCTACAAATTGAAGGCCTTCCCGATGACGAAGCATTTCTTCAAAGGAGGTTGCACTCAAAACTCGCTCGGTGGTTTTGCGGAGCTGTACAGCGTTCTGCGTCTGGGACTTTTCGGTGGTGTATGCGGGCTCTCCTCAGGCGCAGTGGGCTGCGAAGCAGTCTCAGTCTGGGGAACCGGCGCATTTGTGTGCGTAGGCGTATAGTCAAGAATGCTGACGGGCATCAGTTCTTTGGCCAGTGGGTGGTCTGTGTAATCAAACTTTTTCAGTTTCAGGACATTGTGTCCGCGAATGACCACCAGCAACTCCTCGTTGGGAATGCGCAGAACCTCATCTGGTGTTAGTAGACGCCTGCGCCCCTGCCCCTCTGTCTGGCGGTACTGGGGGATGACCTGCGCTACGGCAATGGTCTTGCGCACGGTCATGGTGGAGTTGATCTCCACCGACATATCGCCGCTGCGCGCTGAAAAATACTCGGCGCTGACCTCATCGGTACAGCCGAGCATGAGCTGCACATCAAGGTTGCCTATGATCTCTGCCCACAGATTATTGGGATACCGATTTTGGAGCTGGCCAAGGCTCTGCACAGCCAGCATCACATAGATTGCGCGGCTGCGGATGACGCTGAGTGTGCGGGCGAAGTCTGATCCGTCCGCCGCACCACCCAGTTTTCCCACATTGTTGAACTCATCAAAAATGAGGTTGACCGGCACTTTGCAGCGCAGCTCCGGTGTGCTGTCCGCGTAACGCACCAGTTTGATGAACAGGAATGAGAAGAACAGCGAGGACAAGAAAGCCATCGTTGCATCCTGGTCGCTGAGGATGACGAAATAGGCACATCTGCGTTTGCCGGGCGCCGTCAGATCGATATCGCTGTGGCTGATAATGTTCCGTACGGCCTCGTTCTGCAAAACCTGCAACCGGGTGCCAAGCCCCAGAACAATACCGGAACGCACCGTGTCGCTGGCCTGTGAGAACAAATTGAAAGGTGCTCGTGCGGGGTGGTCCAGCGGCAGCTTTTCAAACAGAGCTGTCAACTGCCGTTCGCTGTTCTGGGTCAGGAGCTGGTAGACCGCTGCCAGATTCTTCGTGTCTGGGCTGCGGCTTCGGTCCAGATCAATATAGAGCACTAGTGCTTTCAGCAGATTGGCTTCGCCGTTATCCCAGAAATGGTCGCCTTTGCCCTCGCTGGTATTAGAGATGATGACATTGGTCAGAACCTGTGCCAGAAGAGTGTCGCCGTTCAGGTCAGACATGCAGTTCCACGAGTCGCCGTGGCGGGGATCCACCAGATTGAATACTTTTACCTCATACCCATTCTTCCGGAACAGTTCAGCGGTATCGTTGTAGAGCTCCGCCTTCGGATCCGTAATGACTGCCGACTCGCCGCGTTTGAGTATGGTGAATAGTGCCGGACGGATTACGCCGCGGGATTTTCGGGTACCGGAGGCGCCAAATACAGCAATGTGCCGGTTCAGTCTGGTGTCTTTGGGCAAGCAGACGACGCTGCCGCTCTTTTCGCCAAGAATGATTCCGTCCGCCTGCGACGGCGGCTTGATTTCCAGGATTTCTTTCAGTTCCTTGTCGTTCATCCACGACGCTGTGCCGTAAGTCCCGTACTTGCTACGGGTGAATCCGCGCTCATCGTAGTCCTTGGAACTGAATTTGTCGTGGAATCGCACATAGGCTGTGATGCCGGCTCCGGTCAGCAGCAGTATCCCGATGCCTTTGAGGCCCGAGATGCTGAAGGCACTTCTCAGACACACAATTGGGTTCCAGTCTACGGCACCAATGACCGCCTGTCCGGTAAGCCCGCCGGAACTCATCCAGAGTTCATAGTTTGTAAGCAATTGGCCAAGCATTCCGCCCAAGTAGAGCAGGGCAGTAAGACCCAGTATGGAGGCAGTGATGATGGCCGCCATTCGTTTCTTATCCAGAATACATCCCTCCTTGTAGCCCCAGCTCCTCTTCAACTGCGGCAGTGTCAATGGTTTTGAGTATGACCTGTGAACCGAGATACGCTTTGAGGAAAGGTGCCTGATCCTCAAAGCAAAGCACCTCAAAGCGTTTTGCACTTGTCTGTATAGCCTCCCGAAAGCGAATCAGGCGTGCGATATCTCCGTCCAGATGCGAGAAAATACAGATGTCACCGATACTGGCATCATATTCCATGAATCCTCGGTTGTAGGATCGGACATCCGGGTCAAAAAGCAGCTCAAGAAGCTTTTCGTTCCAGTCTGGGACAGTGAGCAATCTGAGCTGCCGGATGCCGCCGGCATTCATGGGCACAAAATAGATATGCTGATAGATGCCGTCGAACCGAAGCTCTAACCGCCGGTTTTTCTCCGATTCCAGCAATGTGTCCAGCGCCGTGTCATAGGACGCGCCCAACAGGATAGCAGAGTCAATACTCTGAACACCGGCGTTCATGCGGGCAAGTTCCATCAGACTGTGAAGCGCTTTGAATTCCCCCATGCCATTCCACTTCATTGCGGCATTCCGTGTGTTGTAAACGGCATAACAGCCGCCGGGATAAAACATGGCGCCAACGATGCGCGTGAACATGGTCTTGTTTTGTTCCGCAGAATTGACCTTCTTGAAATCCCTCGCCAGATAAAAGACGGGGGTGTTTGGTGTCACGTGAAGGATGGAACGGTTCTGCAGCCTCGGGAGCAGATAGGCTCTAGGCTCGATCCCTGCTGTCAGACTCATACCGATCACCTCGGCGACCCGAAAGTTTCGATCCCTGTGCGCCATACCGCCGGGAAACCTGTGGTTGTAAAAGCCGGCCATATAATAGCCGTATGCATCCGGATGAATCCATTCCAGTATGGGGAGAGCGCCCTTACAGAAACGGATTGCTTTGGCGTTCCCGGTACCGGTCAGCTGCAGCAACTTTACTGTCATGCGCTCACCGGTATCCGGATTGCGAAGCTCCTGCACGGAGGAAAGCCTGTTCACCAGCGCTTTGAGGGTGCGCTCGTTTCCAAGTAATCCAAGCGATCGGACAGGGTATTCGCCGGTGAGCCCAAGCACTGTAATGAGCCGATGCGCGTGACTTCCGGTACGAACAGTGAGCATTGCTTCAAGCCCCGGAATGCGAGAACTTTCCGACAACATGACTGCTCTCTTTGTCGGAATCTGCTCGCGCAAAATGCTCAAAAAACATCGATTTCATCGGGTCTTTCATGCTTACAAAAGATGTGTCATTTGGATAGCGTTTATTAGCTCCGTTTTTACATATGTTTTTGGCTTTATCTGGGGATATGATCATGGAGTATCACCCCCTCGTCCGGAATCAGGTGTTCCTGTTGCAACCACTGCGCAAAATCCTGCTTCGGAACCACGTATACCTCTGTCCGTTCCTGCACGGAGGCTGCACTGCAATAGAAGTGATCGCAATACGATGGCGCATCATCATCCAACACATATAAGGCGACGGTATCAGAAACCATGTTGATCTCGATATTGTCATGATCCCTGTACCGACGCTCTGGGCGTTTTTTGTCATATACATGACGAAAAATCATCACGCTTTCCAGATATCGAACCGGCTCCTTGTCCCGAAAGAAATTTCTGAGCGCCGGATACAGGATGCCCCGAATATAGGAAGCGGAGCCTTCCTCCTTTTTGGGGAGAAGGAGGGGAAGTCGTATGCATAACCATCCCTCAACAGTGAAGCCGGCCTCTATCGGCACTGACTTTTCTATACATTTCTCCACATCCTGCAAGGCTTGCGGATTCCCGGAATAGGCCGGAAGCGCTCTGGCGAACAGCGTCATTTTTTCACTGTCCTCCGCCAGTCTCAAAGCTGTAGCATATGCCAGTTCCATACATTTGCCGCCAGCCAGACAGCGGAGGTTTTTTAAGGTCATCCTCAATCGACGATCCTGCACTTCGATTTTATCCAACAGACGAATGAACGCGGTTATCGATTCCATCAGTCGCAGCCTCCTCTGTGTAAAATGTGATGTCCGGTTCTTCCTGCCCGGCAAAATTAACGGTTGCAAACAAGCATGGCGCCTTTGGAAGCATCATCTGGGACGCCATGGCGATATTGGGCAGAACAAAGATATATTTCATCTCGTCATCCTGCGGCTGCAGCAGTTTGGCAAGGTGCTGTTCGCCGTCATAAAGGACAACAATTTCATAGCCCGTATTCTCCTTCAGGAAAAAAAGCTGCGACGGATAGACCGCTGGGTAATGTGCCATTGGGTCCACATAGTCGATAAACCGCAGCAGTACCCATACGGCCAGGATCGTCCGTTGATCCGGCTTGCATAGCCCGTCCAACGCCAGATAGTAGCCGCCGGCCACATCTGAGATCTGGTGTTCCCGTTTCAAATTGCGAATAATTTTCTCCGCTGTCTCCGGAGATTTGTCCCGCAGCAGGCGGATTACTTGTGTTTTTGTCAGTGCGCCATATTGCGATAACCATTTGATCACATGGCGCTCATCATCAAGCAGCATATTGTTCACCTCTCTTTACTTGTGCGCATTTTGAGGGAAATGCGTATCTTATGCTGTATGCGTTTTCTCTTTCTGCCGTTCTTTGAGAATGGCCTCCAGTTCGGCACGGTCTGTGGTGATCATTTCCTTTTCCAGTTTGGATGCCTTTACCACCACAGGCACCTTATTGTTGTTGGAGCTGATAAGCGCTTCGCCGCGCTCGAACCGGGTGATGGCGCGGATCTCTGTGCGAGTAAGCTTCAGTGTCTCCTGCACATACTGGGCTTCGTCTGGTTCCAGATTCAGGATGATCTTGTTCTTAGAGTTGTTGATGATCGCTCTGCCGTATTTCCCGTCCTCCAGCCCGAAGAAATCTGACAGATCCTGTGTCGCCGAAATGGCTGCTCCACCGAAGCCGCGGATGACCTTGAAAATCTCAAGGCAAAACTCAGCGGCCATGCGGTTGGAGCTGGCGCCGATCAGCTGCCATATCTCATCAATGAAGATTGCCTTGCGCTTAGTGCGGTCAGACTTGATCTGATCCCACACATAATCCAACGCGATGAACATTCCGACCGGAAGCAGCTTGCCCTTCAGCTCCGACAGGTCAAGGACGATATATTTGTTGGAGAGATCCACATTGGTTTGCCGGTTAAAGCTCTGGGCGCTGCCGGTGACGAAGCGGCTGATAATGGCTGCCAGCCGTTGGGTCATAGGATTTTCCTGCAAGTGCTTATGCAGATCGCCCAGAATGGGCATCTTTTTCATCTTCGGCGGTACGGAGGTCATATCCGTATAGATGGAGTCATTATCATGGCTGATGCCGAAATCCGCATAAGTGCGGATCAGGGCCTCATCCAGCATCTGCTCCTCCTCGTTGCTCATATCGGGAATCAGCAGACCGAAGAATGTCATGAGCTGCTGAATCTTACGGGCCAGCATGGAGCCCATCTCTACATAGTCGATTTCGTCGATCAACTCCATCTCCGGAGACATGGTGTGCCGAATCTCCATCACATTGATGCAGTGCGGAGACCCAGGCGCTATCTTGATGAACTCACCGCCAATTTTATTGCAGGCTCGGCGGAACTCGTGCCCCTTGATGGGTGCCAATATATAGCACTGAATACCGCGCATCCGCATTCGGAGCGCCAGCAGCTGCATGGTGAAGGTCTTGCCGGCCCCGGAGGTGCCCAGCAGGTTCAAGTTTGCATTTTTATTGATCTTCGTGTTAAACAAATCCACAATGCACAGGGAGTTGTTATACCGGTTGATGCCGAGCAAAACACCGTTGTCATCTGACAGCTCGAAGCTGGTGAAGATATAGCTGGATGCTGCACCGCTGGTAAGCACATTGCGCTGAGCTTTTTTCTCCAGCTTGGGCGAGATTTTCAGAAACGGCATCACCGATTGCAGAGCGGCCTCCTGCTGAAAGCTGCATTCGCTGGTATACATGTCCATGGACTTGAGCATATCAACCATCTGCTGCTTGCGCCAAAGCAGTTCCTCATAGGTCTTGGCAGATACCGTAATGAAAACGCTCATGTAAAAAAGGTCTTCATTGTAATTGGCAATGCCGTTCTTGATGAAATAGCCGGCCTGTATGGAGTTGGTCAGTTCTTCGTAGTCGGTACTGGTATCCTGCATGCTTTTGAGTTTTGTACGGTTAAGCCGGATTCTCTGGGCAACCTTATCTATGGTGCGGCTACGATTCTCTCGGCGGAGATGGACATCGATATCCACTCCCTCACCGGCGTTGATAAGCGAGGACATCCAGCCGGCCCGGACGCGGCTGGGATACCCGCCTGCTTTGATGTACAGGAAGGAATAGTACAGCCCGTCCATAATGACATAATTGTAATGGCTCAGGTCGATGCCGCGGGGTGCCAGAAAATTGGCCATACGGATCGGCGGTACCGGATCCACGCCGATGATTTTCTTCTTTGCTGTCATAGTGTCCACCACGACACGGTCCACGCGGGAGGAAAACGGCTCATCCGTGCAGGAGCGCCGGTTGTAGAACATGTAAAGGATCTCAGCGGTAGCCTCGTCAGGGTCTTTTGGCTGCACGATGCTGTTGCCGCATTGCATGAAATATGCCCGCGCTGTCTGCTCGGCGGTCTGGAGCATACCATAGATCTTTGCATAGTCATCGCTCTCGTTGCGTCCCACTGCCTCATATTGGAAAATCAGAAAGAAGCGCCTTGTCAGCGCTTCCCGGTTTCCCACATCCTTGATGAGGCCGATATAGTCTTTTCCAAGCTCCTTGCACTGCGGGTTGTCCTCACGTTCCAGCTCCTCGCAGATCATGGAAACATGTTTGTCTGAGTCTGCACGTCGCGTAATGGATTTGAACTGCAGCCGCATAGGGGATATCTTCAGCCAGCTGGCAAAGCTGGAAATAATGTTGAACTGCTCTTCATCGGAGCGCAGCGTAAAGTTGATCGGTTCAATCTCAAGAATCTTAATGTACCGGTTATCCGTCGTCTCGATGATTCCGTTTCTCAGATCCCTGATAGGAAGAAAATCCTGTACAAACTCAAGCTTTTCTTTTCTGCGGTTTCTTTTTCGTCTTGTTTTGGCCATATCGATATCCGATCCTCCTATAATGTAATTTCCTGCGGTGTGTCCAGAAATAGATAATATGCCCGATATACTGAAACAGCGACCCTCCGTCCACACCCATTGCTGAGACCACCGCTAGCGGCAGCAGAGTGACCGTCATGACCACGATGCGGATGGTGCTGGGCATGGGGATCAGGATCAGCTCCGGATACCCCAGAGCCAATACCAGAATTACCGTCTCAATGGCGTTTCGCGTATCGATCATACCGCCCAGCAGTTTGCCGCTGTCTGTATAGTTTGCCGGAATGGCATATACATTGTTGTATTCTCTTTCATCCAAGTTTCTCACCTGCCTAACCTGTAAATCGTTGCAGTTGTGGTATACCTCCCCATCCGTAGTGCCTCCTGATGATCCGGAACATAGATATCCACGCGATGGATATCATTCTCTATGCCGGATCCGCCACGGTCTTCCACGGTGTACATGGTGCCGTTGATCATAATTTGCGTACCGAAGGGGTAGTGGCTGGACATGGCAACCATGCCGACGGCGACCTGTTTGCCGCTTGCGGTAATGCCCTGCGCGTTGCTGCCGCAACACTTGGTGCAGGCGCAGTAATGCGTCACCTCGACCTCCAGCGTATAGAGCGCCTCGCCAGTTGGATTGTTGGCTACCGGTGCGTCATAATCTACGATACTGAGACGGCGATAGGAAAGGCTTCCCTCGTAACTGGGCGTATTCAGAATAACGCCGATGCCACCGGAGGAATGTACCCACATACGGGTTCCGTCTGCGTCATAGCCCGCGAAAATAAGCACATGTCCCCAACCGTCATCATCCGCCAGAAAACCGAGGTCACCCGGAAGCAGTTCCGATGCGGAGATCCCGTAAGTGTTTGGGTACTGCCCATTGCACCCGGCTCCGATTTCAACGCCTACCGCTGTGTTGAACACCCATGTGGTGAATCCGCTGCAATCAAGGCCGTAAGGGCGGATTGTGCCAGTCGTAGCAGAGCCGGCAGCCGTCACCAGCCGAGGCGTATTCCATGCATCGTTCCAACCGGGTGCTGATTTACCGCCCCAGAAATACGGAACCTTTCCCACCAGCGACAGCGCGGTTGTGAGAATGTGCTTTCTCATGGGGCTGCAGTCTTGTGCATTGACAAAGGCAATCAGTTCCGCATCGGTCAAGGGAACCATCTGCCCGTTGCCCAATGTCCCATACAGGGTCATTTTCAAGGAATTGGCCATCTTCTGTATAGCTTCACCATAAGTTAATTGAAACTGGTCATAGGTGGCGGAAGCGTCGATCCCGAAGGCTCGGATGATGACACTGTTATCAAAGGGTTGAATGGTGCATTCCACATACTTCACAATCTCCGTTTCCGGTGTAAGGGTCTCCGTGCCGTTCTGCGTATAATAGGTTTCGCTCCGGGTTCCCGTTATTGTACCTCCGCTGTATATGGGAATGGAAACCGTCACCGGAGTATATGCGGTCACACTGACGGGTTCAGATGTCGTTACCGACTCGTCGGGCTCATAATAGGTGCGCCGGGCTGTGGTATAGCGGTACTGCGGAATTCCGTTGATTGTTCCCGTCTGCGTCTTTGACGTAACGACCGTCATAGTAACAGGCTTATAAGTTGAGTAGGTGAGGGGAATGATCTGCTCGGATTCCTTCTCTACCGTGGATACTGGGAACATACTTCCGGCAACACTGCGGAGTTTTGCCAGCATATCCTCTTTACTTGTATTGCGTTGTTGAAGCGATGCGGAGTAAGCTGCAAGGATATAGCTTACATCGTATCCGGCAGAGCCCTGCGCGTAATTAACAAGTGCGTCCATGGACAGGTCGTAATCGTATCCGCCGTCTTCGATGATCTGTTCGACTTCGGCAAGGGCTGTGTCGTAGCCCTCTTCCACGACTGCGGAAATATCCGCAGCGAGATCATTGTAGGATTCCAGCAGCGTTGTGGGATTTTCCATATCCACCATTGATCCATCCAGACCGAAGACGCTGTTTGTGACAACGCTGGGCAGCGAAACAATCAAGACGATGATGATCAGGAAAAACAGGCAGATACAGACGAGTATTTTGAACAGCGTATGGCGCATCGCCCATGCTGCCGACAAAATCGCGCCCCATGGTCCGCCCGCGGCGGTTCCGGCGGCTACCTCTGCCACCGCCTTGCCGCCCTCTACGCTTGTCTGGACTGTCGCGGCTGCGGCATTTGCACCGGCTTCAGCCCCCTTCATGGCGGCCTGCTTCGCCGTTTCTTTTCCGGCTTCCTTTGCGGCTTTGGCCATTTGTTTTGCAGCTTCACCGTAATTATCACTGCCGTCGCCTATCTGCCGTTTATCTGGCTCAGCCATTTTTGTATTTCCACCTCCTTGGTGTTTATCCGTAGCCGTGCAAGGCGGCTGATTTCTTTATTCGCAGACCGGCAAACAGCCGGAGGGATATCATCCGCTCCGGCTGCTGCCCACTGCATTTACTTTTTGCGTTTCGGTGCCTTGATGCCGCTGTCCGGACGCTTGTCCGGCTCCTTGAAGCGGCTGGGCGTACTTCGGTAGCGAACCGACTCCACGGATACCGTGCGGACATTTTCGCCGTCATAGACGGGCTTTCCGTCCTCGAACACTGGCTTGCGCTCCACAGAGGATTCTCCATGGATGGCGATCCACTGCTGTCCTCGGACATCCTCATATACCTGATAGTCCCCGCGCGGTGCAGCGTATCTGGCCGTGTCGTAGAAGGCCGTACCGGATCCGTCGGTATGGCGGACCTCAAAGTGCCCATCCTCTCGGTGTGTCCCGTCCACATGCGCAATCTGCTGCTCGAAGCCGGGCATGAAGTCGCGGAATACCGCCTGGTTATAAGCTCCTGCGGCTTCTCCCTGCTCGAATGCAGGCGCTTCCGCATGTTGCTGCATGGCATACCAGTCCACGCCGTTTGCCGCCTGCATGACAGTGTGCGGCGCGTCAGGTTCGCTGTAATAAGCGCTGTTGTACCAGAGACTGTTGCCACCCTCGCTGCTGGCCTCCATGACACCATCGCCTGCGTTGCGAAGGACTGTGCCTTCTGCGGCACCAGGGAAGGCAGCAGCAACCTGTTCAGATTCTGCGGGACTGCCGGTGAAGCTGGGTGCATCATAGAAAGCATTTCGGCCTTCGCCGCTGGCCATCTGATACCAGGTGCTGCCGTCAGAGGCTGTTACGACAGAATGCGGAGTAGCAGGCTTTTCAAACTGCGATGTGTTGAACATCTCTACGCTGCTGGTTTTGCCGTCTGCGCTGGTTGCCGTGGTGCTGATGTGTCCCCCGCTGATCTGGGTACCCTTGAGCGTTTGCCCTGCAAGCTGCGGCATATAGTTTCCGAGACTTCGGTCAGCAATGTCCCCGGCAATGGTCCCGGCTGCTTCCGCAGGGCGTGCCGCAACGGAGGAGATGGATTCTCCCGTAAGCGTCGCGCCATTTCTGGCGGCCATGCCGCCAAAAACACGTCCGACGAATCCAACGCTGCCACCCATGCCCATGCGCGTACCGCCGTCCACGACGGCATCACGAACATAGCTGTTGCCCTTAAACTTACCGGCAAAACCGGCTGCAAAGCCGCTGGCAGCGGCGCCGGTCCCAGTGGCCGTTGAGCCACCCTTGCCAAACACACTGCCTGCGCTCTTTGCGCTGTGGCCTACTCCGCTGATCACTCTGGCGGCCATCAGGAGTTCCATACCCATACTGGAGCCGGTCTGTGCTACATTAAGCCCCATGGCAGCCATATAGCTGTCGAATTTCTGGGCAGTTTTGAGGAATGCCAACGCACAGAATAACCACAGAAAAATGGAACCTTGCCCCGTGCTAAGTGCGCCGCCGTTTCCAACATACTGGCCTACCGAGGAGTTGAAGCCCCGGATAAACCAAACATTCATAACCAGCAGCAAAAGCTGCGAGCCGACCATCCGGCACCAGCTCTTGAAAACCTGATTGGTTGCTTTGGAGCCTCCCATACAGAAAGCCAGCGGTGAGGTATAGCATAGCACTCCGACCACGATGTACCGTTCGACCGCTTCCAGCAGCAGTTTGAAGTAATTCCAGCCCAGTGCAATCAGCAGAATCAGAACCAGTATGGGGCCGACGATTGTCACGGTTGAAACGATTGATACCAGCCCGTTGGTCAGAACCTGCTCCACACCGGCAAAGGTGAAATCCTCCGCCGTCATGCTCACATCCATCAGCGCCGTATATGGTGCTCTGGCTATATCGAGCGCCAGCATGAAAATTGGTTTTGCGTATCCGATCAACAGCGCAAAGATTGCGCCACGCACCACCAACTGCCATGGGTTTTCAGCTTCGGTAATCGGTCCTCCGAATGCACGAAACAGCTGCCAGATTACGATAAGAAACAGAACCGCCCATGCGGTGTATTGCATCACATCAAACGCTTTGGTGATAAAGGGGAAATACTCCTCCATAGCCACCATGTCCGTTCCCAATGCATTGAGAAAGAGACCGGAAACAGCGTCCATGATTTGAGATGCAATACTGGATACCCAGGTCACGATCCCTTCAAAAATCCAGTCTAAGATAGTCATTCACCTCCCATCTGATCCTGATCTGCCGTTCATCAGCCTGTGTACTGTCCGCCAGCAATCAGCGGCTGCAGGTAGGCGACGATAAAGCCGAGGGTGTTAAGAATGATCCAGGTCACAACGACGCGCTTGAGCCAACTGGTGGCCTCGTCCACCGCACGCTGGTTCCGACTGATCATCCGCACCAGCAGGGCGATGGCTGCCACGGTCACGGCGACAATGGTGCTGATCCCGACCAGTTGGCCGTAGATGTCCCGCATGATCGTGGAAAAGCGATCCCAGATCGTTTCAGCCATTACCGGCTGGACGGAGAGGATCATTGCCGAGGCTGTACCCACCAGTGACCAGTAGGCATTCCTGAGTCGATGTTTGCCTGATACAAGTTGCTTTGACATGCTTTTACCTCCTGTTTTTCAATTCGGCACACAAAAAGGCACCGCTCTTGGAGGCCGAATTGCCTCACAGAAACGGTGCCTTGAAGATGTGCTCCTACTATCGGACGCTAACAGTATAGCACATTTGCATTTACATGTCATCGGCGCGAACCTTGCCATTTTTCTTGCCATTTTCTATGCCATCAACCTTGCCATTAACCATGCCATGAGAGTAAGCTGCTATGAGAAAAAGGGAATACTTTATTCATGAACAGCCTTCAAGATTACCAACTTTCCAGAATGGCCAGAACCTCCAGCCATGAATCCACCTCGCCGGCAGGAGCTGACCACAGCCGCAGAGCGACGATATTGATTGCCTGCGCGCGCAGTCGATAATAGTGTCGGCTGGAGATATCCAGCCGGTATAGAAGTTCTTCGTGTGTCAGTTTCTCCGGGCCAAGGAAGGTCAAATAGATGATATCGTACATCTTGTGTCCGTTGACTGGTTTGGCTTTCAAAATACTGACGGCATCGTTGAGCCGGTCAACCAGCAGACGGGAGCGCCGGATGCTTTCCATCCGGCTTTCCAGCTTTCGGTTGTTCATTCCGATTTCCATATCTATCCGATCCAGCAGCGCATCCAGATCCTTCAGCGGGCGATCCAGTTCCTCTGCCACACTGGATGGGAAGCATTCCAATGTCCAGAGAATAGTTCGATAATGCAGCAGCAGGAGGTACGTGTTGTGATACATGCTTTTCTTTTTCTCTTTTTTTGCATGCCGGACTCTGTCGTCGTCAATGGCCTGATCTTCCAAGATTCCGCGTTTGGTCAGCAGTTCGATAAATGCTGTGGATTGCTGTGAAAGCCTGTCTTCCTGCTGTTCATAAAGCACCTTGCCGGTGCTGTTATCTTTTTTGCTCATGTCGATTCTCCTTTTCGGTTTCGTGAGTATATGAAGAACCCGCGGAGCCGCACGGACCGCGGATGAGATTCGTATCTATGTACCGGGTTCTAATGCTTACACTTCTGCAGTCATAGATACAGTTCTGACAATTCCAACACAGAGAAAGATACGCGCGTAATATAAGGGCCGGAAGTGCAACGCGGCTTTTCGATACCTGCTCTGTACAGCTGGGAGTTGCTTGGGTAATGAGCCTACGACTGTACCAGAGGATCATCTTGTTCAGGCGGGTATTGTCCGAACCTGCAATGTGCACATTTCCGGCACAAATACGCATTTCTTCAATAATGCGTTCAATCTCTGCGTAAGAGGGCAGTGAAACCGCTGTATCCAGTGGATACAGCTTATTGAAAATGAGACAACCATAGGATCCTGGCAGACGGTATAAAGTGAAGGCATCCCCATGCTTCTGAAAAAATCTCCATACCTTAGTCTTTTCCCATCCCCAACGCTGTCCCAGGGTTTCCAATGTCAAAGCGGCGCCAAGCTTACCAAATTGAACGGTAGGCACCAGATGAGAAAACACATTGCTGGGATCCTGCCAAACCGTGTGGCACCAGAGATCCAGCCATGCGTCTGATTCGCCGAATGTATAGTGTTGTTCTACCAGCCGCTGCGTGATTCTGCGGGGGAGGCAGAGAAAACCGTAACCATCTGTTGCGTAAACTGCTCCGCTCATGCATTCAGCGCCGGAGCAGTTTACGACCCAATCTGTGATGGTATATTCCAATTTCTTTGTATTCTTGTCCAGCGTGTAATAGATATATCCGAACCGCTGGAGCGTATTCATGATCTCCAGAGCTTCGGCGCGGCTCCTGATGCCCAGAATACTCTTTAGTCCGACAATGCCTCCGGACCACATTCCGGGGACAACATCGTTTGTATAGCCGCAGTATTTGGCCTGCCCCTTTCGAAAAGCTGCCCGCGAGGCCAGCTTCGCCCAATAGCCCATGATTCCCTTGCCGGTTGGCAGGTGGGTTCTGGACAGTTTGACCCATTGATACTTGAGCAGGCATTTCGGCATGACAGGCTTCCTCCTTTCCGCGGTTGGGTATAAAAATAAGGCAGTCCCTGTGTTTTAGAGACTGCCCATCAGCATGTGATTCTTAAATTCTTACCTGAAGTCCGGATAACGATTCGAGTGGAACTCCTATGAGATACCAGTCATCTGCGTATTCAATACGGGTGGGTATCCATTCGCCGTTTATCAGAGCCTCCATTGTGTCTCCACAGCGCAGGCCGCCATAACGGTGTCCCTCCTCATACAGGACATCAAGCCGATCTGTCGAGGGCTCATATACAAGTATTCCTGTTTTCATTTGGGCAAACCTCCTGTTACAAAGAATTTAGATTCATTTTATCGTAGCCGTATTTTATCAAATCAGTACAAAACATATCAGCGGCATACGGATCATTTTCGCTTGCAAACCGACCGGAATAATCTCAAGGAATTCCCCTCGAAAAGCCTCTTCGGTTCACCCATTTACTCACCCATTTACTCACCCATTTGGCCCTGTTCACCCATTTTTAACCCATTCAAAATGGGTGAACTGAGGTTTCTTTCGGTCAAAATCTGTGAAACAGAACAAAATCAAACAAACCAAAAAGATATGAGAAAACCCCCGGAAAATGGCGATTTTCCGGGGTTTTTGAGCTTTTTGAGTTGTGAAATTGTGGTTGATCAGCGCTTGCTGAACTGAGGTGCGCGACGTGCGGCTTTGAGACCGTACTTCTTTCTTTCCTTCATTCTGGGGTCACGGGTCAGGAAACCGGCGGCCTTCAGAGAAGCACGGAACTCGGGGTTGACGGTCAGCAGGGCACGGGCGATGCCGTGACGGATAGCGCCGGCCTGGCCGGAAACGCCGCCGCCGCAGACGGAAACGACAACATCGACCTTGTCGACCAGCTCAGTGGTGACCAGAGGCTGGCGAACGACCAGCTTCAGGGTCTCCAGACCGAAGTAATCATTGATGTCGCGGCCGTTGATGATGATGGAACCGGTGCCGTTCTCGTAAACGCGAACGCGGGCGATGCTGGACTTACGACGGCCGGTGCCGTAAAAATACTTCTTCTTGCTCTCGTACATACTGTGTTACCTCCAATTAGTCCAGAGTCCAGGCTTCGGGCTTCTGGGCGGCATGAGGATGCTCAGCACCCTTGTACAGGTGCAGACGGGTCATGCAGTTGCGGCCCAGAGTGTTCTTGGGCAGCATGCCCTTAACGGCGACTTCCATGGCGTAGTCGGAACGGTTCTCCATCATGGTGCGGGCCTTGGTTTCCTTCAGACCGCCGATCCAGCCGGATACGCGATAGTAGATCTTCTGCTCGGGCTTCTTGCCGGTCAGAACAGCCTTGTCGGTGTTGATGATGATGACATTGTCTCCGCAATCAACGTTGGGAGTGAAATCGACCTTGTGCTTGCCGCGCAGCAGGTTGGCAGCGATCACAGCGGTACGGCCCAGGGGCTTACCGGCTGCATCGATGACGTACCATTTGCGCACCACGGTCTCCTTCTTGGCGAGGGTAGTGGACATATGGGTTCCTCCAATTTTTTGGTAAAATATTTTGACATTTTCGTGTGTTTGAAGTACAATAGCTTCAAACCGCTTGACCTTTATACCATAAGAAAATTCAAATGTCAACACCTTTTTTGAAGAATTTCATGCAGTATATGATAACCTCGTGAATTCTTCAGAATGCTCGTGAATGCTCTTGAATTCTCACTTGCGGTTTCAGCTGATTTTTGAAGGAAATGATGACAATGCAAAGACTTGTCGGCTTGGTCCGCCGGTGCGTGGAAGACTACTCGATGATTGAAGACGGAGATAAAATTGCCGTAGGTGTTTCCGGCGGCAAGGATTCCCTGGTGCTGCTGAAGCTCCTGGCGGCCCTGCGGGAGTACCATAATAAAAGTTTTCAGCTGGAGGCCATTACCGTTGATATGGGCCTTGGCATGGATTACAGCGGCATCGCCGAAATGTGCCGGGAACTGGAGGTCCCTTATACCGTGGTCAAGACGGAAATCGGCCCCATTATTTTTGACTACCGGAAGGAAAAAAATCCCTGCTCCATGTGCTCCAAAATGCGCCGGGGCGCTTTGAATCAGGCGCTGGTGACGAAGGGCTTCAATAAGCTGGCCCTGGGGCACCATTATGATGACGCCGTGGAGACCTTCCTCATGAGTCTCATCTACGAGGGCCGCATTAGCTGTTTTCAGCCGGTGACCCACCTGGACCGCACGGGCATTACCCAGATCAGGCCCATGCTCTATATCCATGAGAAGACTGTGTCCGCTTTCGCGCAGAAAGAAAACCTGCCTGTGCTGCAAAACCGCTGCCCGGTGGACAAGCACACGAAGCGGGAGGAGATCAAGGATTTGGTTTACGACCTGGTCAAGACCTACCCGGATCTGAAGGAACGGATATTCGGCGCTATGCAGCGCTATCCCCTGGAGGCGTGGGAGCCCCATGGGCGGTACAAGCGGCCCAAAGAGCCGGATGATCTGGAATTTTAGGGAATGATTTCCAGAAAATATGGGAAAGCTTTCTCCACAACCGGAAGGAGGAAGCGGTATGGTAAAAGGCATTTCCCGTCAGGTGATTCTGGTTCCCAGCCCTGATAAGGCACTGTTCGACCAGGCAATTTTTATTCTCAAGGACAACGCGGTGTCCGAGGGCGTCAGCGACGAGGCGCTTATCAAGGAGGCCCGGCAGGTTATGCGCTCCGGCGGGCAAAAAAAGCGCGGCGCGGTCCTTTACGGCCTTTTCTGGGCCGCCTGCGGCGCCCTGCTTACAGGAATGGCCTGGGTGCTGAGTGCTGTGCTGTAAAAATTGAATTCAGAAAGAGAGATATTCCATGAAAATTGGAAATTTGACAGTAGAAAACCCCCTGTTTCTTGCCCCAATGGCCGGGGTTACCGACTGGGCATTCCGGACGGTCTGCGCAAAGCTGGGGGCGGGCGTCACGGTGACGGAGATGGTCTCATCCCGGGCTCTGGTGTATCAGGACAAAAAGACCGCCAAGCTGCTGCGGAAAAACGAAGGCAGTCTCTGCGGTGCCCAGATTTTCGGCAACGATCCGGAGATTATGGCCCAGGGTGCCCGGCTGGCGTTGGAGATTTCCGGCTGCGACTTTCTGGACATCAACATGGGCTGTCCCATGCCGAAGATTGCCAATTCCGGGGACGGCTGCGGTCTGATGCGCACACCGGAACTGGCCCAGAAAATCGTGGAAGCAGTCGTCAAGGCCGTTGACGTGCCTGTAACGGTGAAATGCCGTCTGGGTTGGGACAAGGGAAGCATCAATGTTTTGGAGTTTACCAAACGCATGGAGGATGCCGGGGCGGCTATGGTTACCGTCCACGGCAGGACCCGCAGCCAGCTCTATTCCGGCGTGGCCGACTGGGATACCATTCGGAAGGTCAAGGCCCAGCTGTCCATTCCCGTTGTTGCCAACGGAGATATCACCGGCCCGGAGGCCGCTCTGCGCTGCGCCAAATGGACCGGGGCGGACGGATTGATGATAGGCCGCAGCTGCTTCGGCGACCCATGGATATTCCAGCAGGTGAAGGCCGCCGTGGCTGGGGAGGAGATTCCGGAGCGGCCCATACTGAAAGAACGCATTGCCGTGGCTGTGGAGCAGTTTCAGCTTGCGGAGCAGGACCACGGCGAGCATGTGGCCTGTCTGGAAGCCCGGAAGCACTTTGCCTGGTACCTTCGGGGCGTCAGTCACAGCGGCTTTTACAAGCAGCAGATATCCTCCCTGACCACCATGGAGGATATTTACCGGGTGGCAAAGGAAATTTCCAGAGATTTGCGGTAAATGGAATGCATAAGCAGAATAGCCGTTTCACATCCTAGCCAAGAGAGGTGAGAGATGTGAAACGGCTTTTTGCTGCCCTGTCGGCGTTTTTTCTGATCCTGCCGGTGTCGGCGGAGCCGATACGCTGGGTGGATTTTGATGTAAGCACGGAGTCCATGGCCTATGCCATGCGGCAGGATATCCGCACGGCGGAGCAGGAGAAGCACCTTTCCTGGATCGAAATCCTGGCTCTGGCAGCCTGCCGCACCGGCGGAAAATGCCCCCTGTCCGCCGTCAAAAAGGCCGCAAAGGACTTGGAAGGGGAGAAGCCGCCCAAGGAAGCGGCGGGGGATCTGGGAAAGTACTATGACTACTATTATGAGGCGTATTCCGCCGCTCTGGGCGGGCTGGTGGGCAGCTATGCCATTTGGAAGGGGGGCCAATGGATCCCGCAATACGGCCTGAAGGCTTTTTCGCCTGTGGCAGCGGGCTACGGCTACAGCCACTGCGATGATTTTGGCGTGGGCCGCAGTTTTGGATTCAAACGCAAGCACCTGGGCAATGATTTGATGGGCGGCTTGGGAACGCCTATTGTGGCTGTGGAGGGCGGCGTCATCGAGGCCATGGGCTGGAACCGCTACGGCGGCTGGCGGGTGGGCATCCGCTCTTTTGACGGAAAGCGGTACTATTACTATGCCCATCTCCAAAAGGATACCCCCTTTGCGGAGGGCTTGGAGATTGGTGACCAGGTGGACGCCGGGCAGCTCATCGGTTTCATGGGCCGCACGGGGTACTCCGATAAGGAGAATGTAAATAACATCGAGGCCGTCCATCTCCATTTCGGTCTGGAGCTGGTCTTTGACGAAAGCCAGAAGGAATGCGACAGCGAGATCTGGATCGATGTTTACCAGCTGGTCCGACTCCTGTCTGCCCACCGCAGCAGCTACCGAAGAACCGACAGCGGCTGGGAGCGGGTATACCCGTATAAAGACCTGGATTGGGTGGAATTTTCCGGTAAGTAAAAAAGATGCCATTGCGGCGCCGCAATGGCATCTTATGATCTAAGGAACCTCTGAATAAATCGTCTGCGGCTGGAGAGCGGATCTTTTCCGCCCGCTCTTCAGCATCAAAAGCAGGAAATACATCAAGTATTCCTCTGCTTTTGATGCTTCGACCGGTCAAAAAATCTCTCGCTCCCAGCTCTTGCTGATTTAATCAGAGGTTCCCTAAGCCTGTTTCTTCACGCTTTGGACGGTGAGGGTAACATCCTCCACTGTAAACCGAATATCAAATCCGGCGAAGTTCAATCCATAGACTCTCCCGGGTTTCCTCTGATAGGAGGGCCGGGGGTCGTGGGAGAGAACGCCGATGGCTGCCGCCTGCTTGTCAGGGGGCAGCTCTTTCAGCAGCTCCGGGGGAAATTCCACGCTCAGGAGGAAGTCGCCTACCCGGTCCGTAAAGCCGCCGGTCGCCTCCGGTTTGCTGTCAGAATAGGGAATGTAGGGCTTGATGTCAAAAATGGGGGTGCCGTCCAGCAGATCCGCTCCGCCGACTACCAGCACTGTTCCACAGCTTTCCGTGTGTGTCACTTCCAGCAGCCGGACGCAGGAGAGCCCCAGATTGTTTGGCCGGAAGGGGGAACGGGTGGCGAAAACACCCATTCTTGTGTTGCCGCCCAGACGGGGCGGCCGTACCGTAGGGGACCAGCCCTCCCGGACCGCCTGAGAAAACTGCCAGATGAGCCAGAGATGAGAATACTCTTCGATGCCCCGCAGGGCGTCATCATTGCGGTATTCCGGCTCGAAGACGATTATGGACCGCAGTTCTTCCACAAGGCCGCTCTGTCTGGGAATCCCGAATTTCGTGGGGAAATCGCTGCGCATATGGGCGATGGGGTGCATTCCTATGGTCTCCATCAGGCGTTCCTCCCCCGGAAGACATAGGTCACGGCGAAGAAAAGCGTCAGCACCAAACTGATGGCAGCGCCTGCGGAGCAGCCGAAGCTGTAGGAGATGGAAAGGCCTGTCAGACCGGAGGCCAGAGCAAACAGCACGGAATAGAGGTGGTACTGCTTCTGATTCCGTGCAATGTTTCGGGAGGCGGCACCCGGCAGCACCAGCAGAGAGTTGAGAATCAGCAGACCCATGCTGGATATGGACAGAGTGACGACTACGGCAATGGCTACGGTGAACACGGTCTGGGACAGCGCTACGGGGATGCCTCGGGAGGAGGCAAGCTGGGGATGCACCGCCGTCAACGTCAGCCGGTTGGCATACAGGCACCAGAAGACCAGAACTGCCAGCAGGACAAGGGCCAACATCCCAATCTCCCCGGGCGTAATGGACAGTACGTCGCCCACAAGGTACTTATTGTATTTCGTGAAGCTGCCGCCGCCCAGTGTGGCGACCAGAATGCCCAGCGCCACGGCGGCGCTGGAAAAGACACCAATCAGAGTGTCCGCCGCCTGGTTGCTGTCCCGGCGAATATAGGAGAACAACAGTGCGAAGAAAACGCTGAAAGCTACCGCCGCCCAAGTGGGGGCGGCAATGCCGAAAATGGATCCCAGGGCAATGCCTGTAAAGGCGGAGTGACCCAGGGCGTCGGAGAAGAAACTCATGTGTCCGGTGACGATCATGGTGGAGAGGATGCCGAACAGGGGAGCCATGAGCAGCAGTGCCAGAAGGGCGTTCTTCATAAAGTCCCATTGGAGCATTTCCAGGGGGATCGCATTGCAAATAGCGTACCAGAGGCTCATAGGGCGCCTCCTTTCATGTGGAAAATGGCCTGGAAAGCATCGGAGGAGAGAACCTCTCCGGCGGTACCTTTTGCTTTGATGCCGCCGTCAATGAGAACCACCTGATCGGCGTATTTCGGCAGCAGCGAAAAATCATGGGTGGTCATGAGGATGGAGAGATCAAAGGTTTTCCGAATCTCGTCCAGCATGTCCATCAGGGTCGTCATGCCCTCGGCGTCCACGCCGGAAAGGGGCTCATCCAAAATCAGAATGTTGGGCATGGGCTCCAGTGCCAGGGCCAGCAGCACCCGCTGCAGCTCGCCGCCGGATAGGGTACCCACCCGCTTGTGGATCAGATCTACGCCGTGTACCCGGTCCAGACAGGTTATGATCATCTCCTCCATGGCCTTGGAAATGCCCAGAAAAGCAGGCCGTCTGGACATGCAGCAGGCGAACAGATCCGCTACGGACAGGGGCTCCCCGGGGTCAAAGGCCGGGCTCTGGGGCACATAGCCGATTCTCGGTTTATGACTGCGCTGGCCGGGCTCGGAAAAAGCGATGACGCCGGTATAGGACCGCTGGCCCAGAATGGCCTTCAGAAAGGTGCTTTTGCCTGCGCCGTTGGGGCCGATAAGGGCAACCATTTCTCCGCAATGGACGTGCAGATTCATGTCCTTCAGAATCTGGCTGCCGCCGATGGTGACGGCCAGATTTTCCACCCGCAGGCAGCAGGCGTGGCCGCAGTCCTTATAATGCAGTTCGCTCATCCCAATGCCTCCTTGATGGTGTCGATGTTGCGGTACATGGCGTCAAAATAGCTGTCCCCGGCCATAGCCATGTCCAGAATATACTCCTTTGCGCCGGTTTCCCGGGAGAGAATATCCGCCGCCGAGGTGCTGCCGTTCTGCTCTGTGAAGATGGCGGGAAGGTTGTGCTCCCGGGTCAGGGTGATCAGCTGGATCAGTTCTTTCGCGGATGCCTCACTGCCGGATTCCTCTTCCACAGCTGCCAGAATTTCCAGGCCAAAGGCCTGGGCAAAGTAGGCAAAGCCATCGTGGAAGGTGATAAGCTCCCGGCAGGAGAGCTTGGAAAGGGTATCCTGACCGTACTGCTCCAGAGCGTCCAGCTTTACCAGCAGTGCATCCAGATTGTCGGAGAATACCGCCGCCCATTGGGGGTACTGAGCAGTCAGCCCGGCGCAGATGTTGGCGGCCATGATCCTGGCATTGGCAGGGGACAGCCAGATATGAGGGTCGTGTTCGTGGTGATGGCCGTCCTCCTGGCCGACCTCATGGTCATGAGCATCTTCGTGTTCCTCGCCCTCCAAAAGGGCGAAGCCCTGGGAGGCGTCAATGGAGGGCTTCCCGGTGAGGATATCCTCCATGAATTCTTCCAGTCCGGCGCCGGAGAGAACAATCAGGTCTGCGCTTTCTGCCTGCCGGACCTGGTTCACATTCAGGGAATAGTCGTGCAGACAGGAGACAGATTCCGTGACCAATCTTCCCACGGTCAGGCCGGTCCCCCGGCAGAGGCTGCTGGTAAATTCATAGACCGGCAGGGTCGTGGCGGCGATATCAGAAGTCTCCGCCTTCCCGGCGCAGCCGGAGAAAAGGAGAAGACAGAGAAGAAATACAGCAAATAACTTTTTCATAAAAATACCTAAGAAGAAAGGCCCTGATGATCAGGGCCTTGGAGAGTCTGGGATCAGTGCTTTTCGGTCCACTCTTTGACCTTGGTCTTCGCCAGCCGAAGAATGTCCTCATTGGGGTAGGGAGAAGCTTCGCCGCCGGCGACATACAGGAAGTACAGGCCGCCCTCGGTCTGGTACAGACTCTCTTCGTAACCGGCAGGATCACCCAGAGCGCCGCTGGTGAACTTATGGATCAGGGTAGCGGTTTCGGTATCATACTCTTTCTTGCAGATGATCTTTTTCATAGAACAAGCCTCCTTTCATTTGCGATTCTCTGTACCATTATACAGTAATCCCAAGGGAAATCAAGTGAAAAATATGATGTTTTCCAAGCATTTCCGAAAAATTGGTGAATCAAAAGGAAAAGAAGCCCCAAGGTGCTGCATTGCACAGCACTTTGCACAAAATTTTTCCCGGTTTTGCAAAGAAAAATTCGGGGAATAGAGCTTTTTACAAGAAAGAACCATAAAACAAACGTTGAATGGTTAAAAAATCGGCTGCCCAGGGAGCAGGGCAGCCGGGGAGAACTCTGTAACAGGAAGACAGGAAAGAAATAGTTAGGAGGTATTTCGGCAATATGTGTCCAATCACAGAGTGTTTTGCAAAGGGAGGATCAGACCAGCGCCTCGCCCAGCTTGCGGCAGGCGTCCAGAGCGGCCTCATCAGGCGTTTCCTGGCAGATCACGCTGTCGCAGACCAGATTCGCGCCCTTGCTCTGACAGGTTTCTTCCCAGGTGCGCATCCATTCGCCGTCGCCCCAGCCGTAGGAGCCGAACAGAGCGATCTTCTTACCGGAGAGTTTGCCCTCGCAGTCCTCAAACATGGGGGCGAACTCGGTGTCCTCCAGTTCTTCGGCGCCCATGGCGGGGCAGCCGAAGGCGACAGCGTCGAAGCCATCCATCTTGTCGCCATCGAATTCAGTAGCGGTAAACTGTTCGGTTTCCGCGCCGGCCTTCTTTGCGCCTTCCACAACGGCCTGGGCCATGGATTCGGTATTACCGGTGCTGCTCCAATAAACAACTGCGATTTTCATAATTTCAATTCCTTCTTTCTTGATTTTTCAACCGGCTACGGTGAGCCGTTCGATGTTTGTGCCTTTGGAATACTGCCGGCAGTAAATCTCTGTACATTTCCTGTACTTTGCAAAGGTCTTTTTTGCGGTCTCTTCATTTTCGTAGACCTTCCAGCAGCCGGTGCATTTGCAGGGACGTTGCTCCAGAAAACCCCTGACATCCTCTGCTGGATAGCTCAGGAAAAGACCGATTTCGTGAGGAAAATCCTCCTGCCGGCGCAGCCGCTGGGCGAGCTTTGTCAGGCACCGGTTCCCGCCCCGGCACTGATAGCCGCATTGGCGCAGCAGCTCTTCCGAGAGAGAACAGGACAGATCTTTTTCCAGCTTTGCCGGACGGTAGAGATAAATCAGCGCCTTTTTCTCAGAGAACCGCAGCGGGATGGCACGGATGCCCTTTGGCCCCAGGCGGCGGTTCAGCTGCCGAATAGAATCCAGCAGTTCCTCCCGACAGGTATAGGGACAGCTGAAGAGATTCCCGGTCTTCAAGCCCGCCAGTGTGGGGGCACAGTTGCGCACCAGCAGTTCCTCAGACATGGCGATTTCCCGTATGCAGGATGATCCGGCGCAGGGAATGCCGAATGCAGATAACACCCATAAAAATACCGGTGATCGCTGTCAGCGCGTTGAGCGCGGTTAGAATTCGTAAAAACTCCATAGGTCGAACCTCCTGTACGCGAGATGGGGAGAACCACCTTGCCATCTTTGGTTAGCGTCTGCTAACTGCTGACATCATACACGATACATACCCATTTGTCAAGCATTATTTTCCTACTGTTTTTATAGGGATAAACCGGACAGCAGCATGGCGCGGAATTCCTGAGCGGCGACGCGCAGGGGCTGGGATGCCTTTTGGACAAGGCAGATGTCCCGCCGGGGCTCCGGGATGGTCAGGGAGAGAACGTGGACCTCCTCTGGCTGCACTTCTTCCAGAAAGGCCTCCGGCACAAAGCCCAGCCCCAAATCGTTTTTGACCATGGGAAGGATCTGATCCGCCGTAGCCGCTTCAATGTTGGGCTGAAAGGGCAGACCTAGCTTTGCGAACCACTCCTCGTAAAACCGATAAGTCATGGTGTCACGGCCCAGGGTGATCAGTGGGTATTGTCCCAGATCCCTCGGGGACAGTGTATCCGGGCAGTTCAGTCCCGGTCCGCAAACGGGCACTTCCCGCACGGTCTGCAGGACTTGCATCCGCATATCATTTTCCAGCTCCAGCGGTGTGGTGACCAGGGCAAAATCCACCAGTCCCTCTTGAAGCGCCGCAATTGCCTGGGGGGTGGAGTGATTGGAGACGCGGATCTGAACACCGGGATAACGCTTTCGGAACTGCTTCAGTACCGGAAGCAGCAGGCACCGCAGGGCTACCTCGCTGGCTCCAATGGAAAGACTGCCGCTGCGAAGCTCCCGTTCCATGGTCAACTCCTGCTGGGCAGCTTCCAGATGTGCCATTGCGGGCTCCACATGAGCATATAGGATTTTTCCCTCAGGTGTCAGCTGGACGCCGCGGTTTGTTCTGAAAAAAAGCCGGCAGCCCAGTTCATTTTCCAGAAGACGGATCACTCTGGTCACATTTGGCTGGTTGGAATAGAGCAGTTCGGCAGCTTTTGTCAGGCTGCCGCAGCGGGCCGCGTGGTAAAAGACCCGATAATAGTCCAGTGAAATCTCCATATCTGATTCTCCATATAAATATAATATCACAAATATATGAATTATATATTTTACATATTTCAATGATGGGATTATACTACTCCGGTAGTTCGGTGTCAAGGACACAAAAAGAGAGGAAGCATGCAAAAATGGAAGAAAATTATGCGGTTTGCATCGGCCGGCAGTATGGCAGCGGCGGCCGGGAGGTGGGCGCGCTGGTTGCAAAAAAGCTGGGCGTTACCTGCTATGATAAACTCCTGATTCAGGAGGCCGCCAAGAAGAGCGGCATGGATGAAAAAGTTCTGGAACAGGAAGACGAGCGCCTGACAAATCTGCTGCTGCCATTCAGCGGGAATCCCTTTGCTGACGAGGCGGACATGGCGGGCATGTTTTATTCCGCCGGGGAAAATGCCTATAGTGCTGAAAAGCAGGCGATTTTGTCCATTGCGGACCGGGAGTCTGCGGTGATTATCGGACGCTGCGCTTCCTCTGTGCTGGCGGGAAGACAAAATGTGCTTTCCGTTTTCCTCTATGCCAACGAGGCGGACTGTGTGAACCGGATCGCCCGGCGCAACGCTCTGAGTGAGCGTCAGGCCCGGGAACGGATGGAAAAGGTCAACCGGATGCGCAGACACTACTTTAATTTCTATTCCATGACCGAGTGGGGCAAGCCCGAGAGCTATGACGCCATGCTCTGCACCAGTACCCTGGGTCTGGAGGGCTGTGCGGAAATGATCGTGCAGCTGCTGAACCGGAAACTGGAGGCGATTCCCCATGAATAAGGATCTGACAGTCGGAAAGCCGGAGTCGGTGCTCTGGAAGTTCTGCCTGCCGCTGTTCGGCAGCATCATTTTCCAGCAGCTGTACAATCTGGCGGACAGTTTCGTGGCGGGCAAATTTGTAGGGGAAAGTGCCTTGGCCGCGGTTGGCAACAGTTATGAAATCACGTTGATTTTTATTGCTTTTGCGTTTGGCTGCAACATCGGCTGTTCTGTCATTGTCTCGCAGCTTTTCGGCGCCAAACGGATGGCGGACCTGAAGACCGCCGTGTACACGACATTGATTTCCAGCGGCATTGTATGCCTGCTGCTCATGGGTCTGGGAACGCTGCTGTGCACGGACCTTCTGGAGCTGATCCACACCCCGGAGGATATCCTTCCGGATTCCAAGCTCTATCTGGACATTTATATTCTGGGCCTGCCCTTTGTGTTTTATTACAATGTGGCAACCGGAATTTTCTCGGCTTTGGGGGATTCCAAAACGCCTTTCTACTTTCTGGCGGCTTCGTCATTGTCCAATATCGCGGTGGATATCCTCTTTGTGACGGCATTTCAGATGGGCGTTGCCGGTGTGGCCTGGGCAACCTTCCTGTGTCAGGGCGTCAGCTGCGTGCTGGCCGTGGTCGTGGTGTTCCGCCGTTTCCGGACCATTGAGACGGAGAGAAAGCCCGCCCTGTTCTCCTGGGTGCTGCTGAAAAAGATCGCCGTAGTGGCAATTCCCAGCATCCTGCAGCAGAGCTTTATCTCTGTAGGCAATATCATCATTCAGGGGGTTATCAATACCTTCGGTTCCAGCGTCATTGCGGGCTATTCCGCAGCCGTGAAGCTGAATAATCTGGTCATTACGTCCTTCACGACTCTGGGTAACGGCATTTCCAACTATACAGCCCAGAATATAGGCGCGGAAAAGCCGGATCGTGTCCGTCAGGGGTTCAAGGCGGGGGTGAAGCTGGTTTGGCTGCTCAGCCTGCCGCTGGTGGCCCTGTATCTGCTGGGCGGCGGCGTGCTGCTTCGGATATTTCTGGACGATACCACCGGAACAGCCATGCAGGTTGGTATCCAGTTCCTGCGGGTTCTGGCGCCCTTCTACTTTGTAATCTCCGCCAAGCTGGTGTCCGACGGCATCCTGCGGGGCGCGGGACTGATGAAGCAGTTCATGGCGGCAACCTTTACGGACCTGATCCTGCGTGTAGTGCTGGCAAAGGTGCTGTCCGTTCCCTTCGGAACCCTGGGCATCTGGTACGCCTGGCCCATCGGCTGGACAATTGCCGCGGTTATGTCGGTCCTGTTCTACAGACGGGGCCCATGGAATAAGAAATAACCCAAGCGAATACAGCAAAACTCTGTCGGGGCAGTTGATAGCCGCTCCGACAGAGTTTTTTATAACAGATTTATAATGCGTGCCCCAGCAGATACCAGATAATGAGGAATCCCGGCAGCAGCGGCAGATAGGCCGGAAGTGCCTCGGGGCTGATTTGAATCACAAGAAAGCTGAAGTGATCCATGGCGTAGAAAACGCCGCACAGGATGGCTGTAGAGAGTACGGACTTTGTAACCTGGCGGCCTACCAGATTGGAAAAGAAGAAGGTATAGATCCCGCCGATAATCGGATTGACAACCGTAAGAAAAATGCCCAGCACGAGCTTGAGAAGCCCCACAAGAAGGCAGCAGATCAGCACCACAAGCAGGACTGCGGGGGCGTGATAGACAAGTGCCGAGGGCAGATACTTGTCTATAGCCCAGTTGACTGCCAGGTGCAGGCCCATGGCCAGAATAACACTCAGAAAGCGGGAGAGGAACCAGGTAAAGGGATTGTCTCCGTCCGGCAGCAGGGCATCCATCAGGTTCACCACAAAGGCCAGAATAATCAGCGCAAGAATCTGGCTGCACAGAGTCTCAAAGGCCGTTCCATGGAAAGGAAGCACGAAAAGGTAGTCCTGCACAAAGGTCACAAAGGGAAGGGGAGAGAGCAGTTTCGAAAGTCCTGCCGGCTGAAAGGCATAGACAACGATGGTCAGAACGTAAATGGTCAGAATGCCTGCCGAGGAAGACAACGCGTGGTTCAGATCGGATTTGTTTCCGAAGAGCAGCTTGAAAACCACGCCCACACCCAGCAGCGCTGCCACAAACACCAGAATAAACTTCAGGGAAGAGCTCAAGTCAAAGGAGACAGGGATAACAGAGGCGGCTGCTTTCAAGAGCTCGCCCAGATCCAGATCCTTCGGCAGGAGGTCCTTAGCGGCAGAGAGAATCGTATTGAGGTCCAATTCCATAGAAATACCCTTTCCGAGAGATGATGCCTGTATCTATCCTATCCAACGAGGAGAGAAAACATGCATGTATCAAAAAACCTCCGCCGAAAACGGCGGAGGTAAAATGCCTTTTCGAGATAAATTACTTGATCTCGGCCTCGGCGCCGGCTTCCTTCAGCTCGGCAACCAGCTTCTCGGCGTCTTCCTTGGAGATGGCTTCCTTCAGGGTCTTGGGGCAGTTGTCCACCAGATCCTTGGCGTCCTTCAGGCCCAGGCCGGTAGCGGCACGGACAACCTTGATGACACCCAGCTTGGAAGCGCCGGCGCTCTTCAGGATAACGTCGAACTCGGTCTTCTCCTCGACCTCAGCGGCAGCGCCGGCAGCGGGAGCGGCAACAGCGGCGGCAGCGGCGGAAACACCGAACACATCCTCCAGGGTGTGGACCAGCTCGGACAGCTCCAGAACGGTCAGACCCTTAACTTCCTCAACGAGAGCAGTGACTTTTTCACTAGCCATGGTAATAATCCTCCTAAAAAGTAGATTGTAGTTTTGTTTTTAACTTACGAACTTAGGCTTCTGCGGTAGCAGGAGCGCCGCCTTCCTTCTGCTCCCGGATCTGATCCAGGACGAAAGCCAGGCTGGAGATAGGTGCCAGGAAGGTACCCAGAACGGAAGCAACCAGAGCATTCTTGCTGGGCAGCTCACCGAAGCCATTGAGCTGGTCGGCAGACAGGACGGAACCTTCTACCAGGCCACCCTTGATGGACAGGGTGTTCTTGTTCTTCTTGGCAAACTCGCAGACAATACGAGCAGGGGCGATGGGGTCGCCGGTGGTGGAAGCCATAGCGGTAGTACCGTTCAGAATCTCGGCAAAGTCGTAGCCAGCATCCTTGGCAGCGAAATTGGTCAGGGTATTCTTGACAACGGAGTACTCAACACCAGCTTCACGGAACTGCTTACGCAGCTCGGTATCCTGAGCAACCGTGATACCCTTGTAGTCGACGAAAACCACGGAAGAAGCTTCCTTGATCTTGCCGGACAGATTGGCAACAACGGCCTTCTTGCTCTCAAGAACCTTAGCGTTGGGCATAATTTTCACCTCCGAAAAAATAAAAATATCTTCCTGCCAAAGAGCAGAAAGATACGAAGAAATTCAATTCAACGCACCTCGGCAGGATTTAGGTTTGTACCTGCTGTCTTTGGCAACTTTGATAGTATAGCATAGAAAATGCTGCTTGTCAACACTTTTTTTGAAAATACCGAATAGTTTCCCTGCGGCGGAAAGCCGCAGGGAAAGAAAAGCTCTCGCTTACAGATACTTGGCAGTAGAAACCTTCACGCCGGGGCCCATGGTGGACACGACGGTGCAGGACTTGATATACTGACCCTTGGCAGCCGCGGGCTTTGCCTTGACGACAGCCTTCAGCAGGGTGTCCATGTTCTCGCTGAGCTTCTCGGCACCGAAGGAAACCTTGCCGATGGGGCAGTGGATGATGTTGGTCTTGTCCAGACGGTACTCGACCTTACCAGCCTTGATTTCCTTGACGGCAGCGCCCACGTTGGGGGTCACAGTGCCGGCCTTGGGAGAGGGCATCAGACCCTTGGGGCCCAGAACCTTACCAAGACGGCCAACGATACCCATCATGTCGGGGGAAGCGACGACCACGTCAAAGTCGAACCAGTTTTCCTTGGTGATCTTCTCAACCAGCTCCATGCCGCCGACATAGTCAGCGCCGGCAGCCTTGGCCTCTTCGACCTTGGCGTCCTTGGCGAACACCAGGACCCGACGAGTCTTGCCGGTGCCGTTGGGCAGAACCACGGCGCCGCGGACCTGCTGGTCAGCGTGACGGGAGTCAACGCCCAGCTTGATGTGCAGCTCGACGGTCTCGTCGAACTTGGCGGAAGCGCCCTTGACAACCAGGCCCAGAGCCTCAGCGGGCTCGTACTGAACAGCGCGGTCGATCAGCTTCGCGCTTTCTTTATACTTTTTACCTCTAAACAATGTAATTATCCTCCTTAAAGTGGTGATGCGGAAAAATCCTCCCACATTTCCGGGATAGTGCCCGGATCAGCAAATATCAGTCGACGACGGTAACGCCCATGGAACGGCAGGTGCCAGCGACCTGGCTCTCAGCGGCTTCCAGAGTGGTGGCGTTCAGGTCAGGCATCTTGGTCTTGGCGATCTCGGCGATCTGAGCCTTGGTGATGGTGCCGACCTTGGTCTTGTTGGGAACACCGGAGCCCTTCTCCAAACCAATTGCCTTCATGATGAGCATGGGGGTAGGAGGAGTCTTGGTGATGAAGGTGAAGCTGCGGTCCGCATAGACGGTGATGACAACGGGGATCTTGTAGCCCTCCATGTCCTTGGTCCGTGCGTTGAATTCCTTGATAAATGCTGCGATATTCACACCGTGCTGACCCAGAGCAGGGCCGACAGGGGGAGAAGCGGTTGCCTTAGCGGCGTTGATCTGAAGTTTGATAATGCCAGTTACTTTCTGTGCCATGAATAGCACCTCCTGAATAAGATGTGGTAATGATGCGCGCTGCGCATTTCTTTCGGGGCACCAGCCCCTCCCACGTTCCGGCCGATGAACGGCCCGATGCGTTTATTGGGAAACGACCTCAACCTGGTCGAGCTCAAACTCGACAGTGGTCTCCCGGCCAAACATGGAAACGACCACGTTCACCGAGTTGTTGTCGACATCGATGGAATCCACCGTGCCGGTGAAGGAGCTCAGAGGACCGTCCATGATCCGCACGGTATCGCCAACGGAGTAGTTGACGATGATCTCCTTCTTTTCCACGCCCATGGCGTAAACTTCCTCTTCCGTCAGAGGGGTGGGATCATTGCTGGAAGAGCCGACGAAGCCGGTAACTCCGCGGACGTTCCGAATGACATGCCAGGTATCGTCACTGTAAACCATCTTTACCAGCACATAACCGGGGTAGACCTTGCGGTCATAGGTCTTGCTGGCGCCGCTCTCCGTGATTTCGGTCACGGTTTCCAGAGGAATGGACACGGCCAGGATCTGATCCTGCAGCTTACGGGACTCGACGGTCTTCTCGATCGTCGCTTTTACGGTGTTCTCATACCCGGAGTAGGTATGCACCACATACCATTTCGCAGTTTCTGCCATGACTTCTACCCTTAGTGGAAGACACCAATCAGGGCGTCAATGCCAACCTGAGCAACGAAGTCAAACAGCCAGATGAAAACGCCGACGCAGACAACGCAGGCGACCACAATGGCTGCATTTTTCAGCACCTGCTGGGGAGTGGGCCAGACTACCTTCTTCAGTTCGCTCTTCAGCTCACGGAAGTACTTGCAGACCTTGCCCCAGGTTCTCTTGAACCAGTTTTCCTTTTTTGCTTCTGCCATGATGGGGCGTCCTCCTTACTTGGTCTCAGTGTGAGTGGTGTGCTTTCTGCAGAATCTGCAGTACTTCTTCATCTCGAGACGGTCAGGGTCGTTCTTCTTGTTCTTCATGGTGTTGTAGTTTCTCTGCTTGCACTCAGAGCATCTCAAAGTGACTTTCACGCGCATAACGGCACCTCCTTAAAATTTGCCTCCCTGTATCACACCCGGCTAGAAAAAAATTTAGAAAGCGATGAACTACAATGGAAATCGCTCCGGGGCTGAAAAAGGCGCACAAAAAAAGAACCCTTTTTCACAGGTGAAATCATTCTAGCATAGGGGAGGGCCGATGTCAATATTTATTTTCACTTTTTCCTGCTGTTTCGGGCTGATTCCGTGAAAAATCATCGCAATTGCCCCACTGCCCGCTGCCATACCCCTTGCGTTTTTCGGAAGATTCCTGTAAAATAGAGAAAAAAGTTCCGGGGGAATTGCCGCCGGAGGAGGAAAGACTATGCGTATTATGGGAATCGATTACGGGGATGCCCGCACAGGCATTGCCATCTCTGATTTACTCTGCACCATCGTTGGTTCTACCGCGGTGGTGCCTAGTCGGAACCATGAAAAGGCCATGGCGGATATTATCCGACTGGCGAAGGAAAACGAGGTGGGGGAGATCGTCGTGGGTCTTCCGAAGAATATGGACGGCACCGAGGGCCCCCGGGCGGAGCTGTGCCGGGCCTTTGCCAAAGAGCTGGAAGAGGCTGCAGGCATTCCTGTCGCCATGTGGGACGAGCGCCGGACCACAGTGGAGGCCCACAACATTCTCTCCGCGCACAATTATCATGGACAGAAGCGGAAAAACACCGTAGACGCTGTGGCCGCGTCTTTGATCCTGGAGGGCTACCTGGCGTTCAAGAAGCGCTAAAAAGGCTTCCCCTGGGAAAACCGGCTCGGCGGAACGCCGAGACTGATGAGGGGCGGTACAACGTAAAATGCGGGAATGCCCAGCAGAAACGTGCTGTTTTCAAAAACGTAACTGTGAAGATCTCTCTGTATCGGTTCTGCGTCTCGCCTCTCATCCGCCTCGCTTCGCGCAGCACCATCACTTTTATGGTATAGCTGCCACTGGCAGCTATTTCAATTAGATTCGCTGCGCGACGCACCGCCCCAGGGGAAGGCTATTTCTGTTCATCGGAATTTGCCTTAACTTTCCCTGTCTTTATACCTCAGCTCCCGTATTCCGGTAAAGATCAGCAGCACCCCAAAGGCTTTTCGCAGCCATTCCTCCGGGAAACGTTCCTGGAGCAGGGAAGCACCCCACGCGCACAGCCAGCCGGCGGCTATGGTGGGCAGAAGTTTTTTCCAAGGGATATTCTTTCTGCGCAGAAAGGTCGCAATGGCCGCCCCCGGCAGAAAGAACAGCAGATTCACGGCCCGGGCTTGATCCTGCGGCCAGCCCAGCGGGCCGGTGAGCCACAGGATCAGCAGGCTGCCGCCGCCTACGCCAAGACCGGATAGAAAGCCCAGCGCGGTGCTGACCGCAATGGTGAGGGCTAGGCTCTGCATAAATTCCGAATGCCTCCCCAGAGAATGAACATCCCAAGAATCCGGTGCAGCCACAGCACCGGGATTCTTCTGCCGAAGAATCCCGCAAGGATCCCCCCTGCGCCGCTTCCTACGAGATAAGGAAGCGCCTCCTTGACAGGGAGCTTCCCTTGACCGGCTGTGACCAGAATGGTCACCATGCAGATGGGCAGAATGGTCGCGACGGAGGCCGGAAATACGGAATCCGAAGCCAGATCCCCGCACCGGCGCAGCAGGGGCACCAGCACCAGCCCGCCGCCCGCTCCGAACAGGCCCGCAATGATTCCGGCGCAGCCGCCGGCCAGAATGTAATTCCACATAAAAAAGCACCTCCCCCGGAAAGCATTCCCGGAGGAGGTGCGATTCATTCAGTTATTTGGACTTCAAAACCAGATTGGTGCGGATATAGGAGGTATTGCCCACAGTCATATCCAGACCATCTACCAGAGCGTTGTACCAGTTGGTGTAATCCTCGCTGGCCAGGTCGTTCTTGACCAGGTACTCCCGGTAGGTTTCACCGGACTGGCCCACGAAGTACATGACATGGTAGCCGTAAGAGGTCTCCACAATGCCGGTGTCGCCGGGCTTGCGGTTCTCGTCGAAGCACCAGTTGTTGAAGGCGCTGACCATCTGGCCGGGGTAGACATTCTCGTACAGGCCGCCGTTGTCCTTGGAGCCAGTGTCGGTGGTATTCTCGGTAGCCAGAGCGGCAAAGCTGTCCTCGGTGGCATCGCCGTCTTCCCAGGTTTGCAGCCATTCTTCGGCCTTTGCCTTGGCGGCGGCCTTCTCCTCATCGGAGTAGGTGGTGGTGCCGTTCTCGGTGGTGCCGCCCTCGAAGCCCGCCAGAATGTGGCGCACATTCACCAGAGGCGTGCGGTTGTCGGTGCTGGAGCGGTAGTAGACAACGTAGTAGCCGGAGATGGTCTCCACCTCGTTGCCCTCATCATCGGTGGTGGTGGAGGTGTTGGCGATATAGGTCTTATCGCCGGCCTTCCGGCTGGTATCGCTGATCCACTGGGCAATGACGGAGTTGACGGAGGTATAGCGGGTGTCGTCCATGGCGGAACTGGAAGCGGTGGTGTCCGCGTTCACATCCAGCGCGGCAATTGCGGCGTCCAGAGCCTCCACGGAGTCAATGTTCTCGCCTGCCAGAGCTTTGGCGTCTGCCTCGGCGGCCGCGGCCTTGTCAGCGTTGGAGGCTTCGTCATCCAGATACCGGCTGGCGCTCAGGTAGTACTGGTTGTAGCTGTAGGAGTTGTAAACGGCGGGGTTCTCATCGTCCTTGGCCTTTACCTGCTCGTCGGTGTAGGTCAGGCCGTTCCGGTATTCGGTCTGATAGCCGCTGGCCATCAGATTCACGCGGTAGTATTCCTTATAGGAGTCCAGGGTAGCGCCGTTGCCGTACATGGCTTTCAGATAAGCCTCGGGCTTGGAGTAGCCATAGACAGAGGCGTACAGAGACAGGGTGGACTCCAGAGAATCCAGCTGGGACTGCTCCGTCTCGCTGAGCGTATGCCCGTTGGCTACCGCCTCATTGTAAACGGCGTGGATAGCCCGGGCACTCTGCTCGGCAGAGGTCAGGAAGTAGTCTGCCCAGGTCGTACCGGCGTCCTCGTCAAAGGTCTGCTGATCCAGTGCCTTGCCGGTATCCAGGCCGTACAGGGCGGCATAGGTGCCGTTCTGGGAGTAGAAGTTGTTTACGGTGTCGATGAAGTAATAGCTCAGCTCGGCATTGCTCAGGGTGGTGTCGCCCAGCGTCAGGGCCACGGTCTTCTTTTCCCGGGAACCGCTGTTTGTGATGCCGCGCTGGATGCCAAAAACGGCAGCGACCACGACCAGAACGACCAGGACGGCGGCAAAGGCGATGGTATAGGCCCTGACCTTCTTGTCTTCCTTTTGTTGAGCCAGCTGCTTTTCGGTCAGCTTGACATTGGTTTCTTCAGCATGAAGCTTCTTCTTGCTGGATGCACTCATGGTATCATTTCCTCTCGTTTTCATAGGTCTGACGATTCCGCAAAGGTCATTTTGCAGATAGACCCGATTATTATAACGGAAAGTTCCGCAGGTTTCAAGAGGGAAAAAGCTCTTTTCCCGGAAGAAACAAAAAATTTTGAATTTCGGGCAGGAAAACAGCGGCGGCAGATCGCCGCCGCTGTGGCTTAGTAGAAATTCGCCTCGTAGAACTTGGAGGTCTTCTGCAACTCCGCGTTGAGCGCCTCACGGCCCAATTGCTCCACAAGGGTCGGCTGCTGAGAGAACAGGTTGACACCCAGCCCCAGTCGGTCGCCCTCAATCTGGAAGCCCATGGCCGAGAGCATGGTGGGGAACAGGTCCATATGGGAGAAGAGCCGGGTGGAAGGATCCGGCGCATCGGGGGCTACATCCGCGTTGATGAAGCACTCGTAAACCTTACGGTCCGCCATGTCCGCGCCGGAGACCAGCAGGGTATCCATCCGGGGATGGTCGCCCATGACGACGATCACGGTGTCTTCGTAGAAATCCTGCTCTTTGCACCACTGGATGAAGTTGGTGGCCTGCCGGTCCGCACATTCCACAATGGAGGCCAGAGGAACGGAATACTTGCCTTCCTCACACAGACTGCACAGATAGCCGTCCGGGAAATGGGTATCAACGGTGAGCATTGTCAGGTTAAAGGGCTCACCGGTCTCGGAAAGCCGCAGCAGCTCTTCCTTGGCAATATCATACAGTACGGAGTCCTCAAAACCCCACCAGACGTAATAGTCACTGGGAAGCCGGCCTGTGGAAATGGCAGTTTCGTAATCATAAATATCGTAGTTGCCGTGGCCGGTGAAATAGGTGCGCCGTCCGCCGAAGCTGGCGTTGGAGCCGCAGAGAAATTCCTGTGTGTAGCCTTTTTCCTGCAGAACGTTGCCGAGTGTCTCCAGATTCGGCGCAAAACTGGTGCTGACACCGACTTCCGAGGGATCGGACATGGGGAAGGAGAACGGTACGCCGGAGGTTGTGGCCATGAGTGCCGCGGAGGTCCAGCCGGTGTCGGTGATGGTCTCCATGCCGCCGAGTTTACCGCCGGGCGTGGTGCCGAAGGATATGTTGTCATAGGCAAGCTCCGTCAGGTTGGGCATCAGGTTTACATCCTGAAATCCGCCAGTCTCCCGGGAGCTGTAGGTGATTTCCATGCTTTCCAGATAGAGGCAGATGATGTTCTTGGTTTTGCCCTTAGCGGAGATCTCCACATCGCTGGGACGGACATAATAGTCTTCGTAAATAGTCGTCTTATCCAGTTGAGCCTTTATGTAGCTGGAAAAGAACAGATTCCGCTCAATGGTATAGCAGGTCACCAGCCATGTAAGGACAGGGATCAGCACCGCGATCCAGCGAAACAGATTTCTGCTGCGGATGGCGCAGCTGTGCTTCCGGGCTGTGATCCGGATGGTAAAATGCAGACGGTTGAACTTGCGCAGGTAAATGAGGTAGCTTCCATATAGCGCGCACAGGATCAGAACGCCGGGCAGACATTGCCGCAGAGCACCTCGGGCAATGCCGGAATCTGCGCCGTCCAGGGGAGAGGTCAGCGTAAAGATGATTTCCGCAATGCCTACATTCAGTGTTTCGATTTCCCACAGGACGGCGGCCAGCAGGGAAATACCCGCGGCGAAAAGGAGGAAGCCAATCAGATCCAGCCACCAGGGGCAGTGTTTTCGTTCTACTTTAGTTTTCACTTTGAAATTCCACACTTACAGAAATATTTTTTACAATGACAGCTGTGAAGAAGCCCACCAGGATGGAGCAGAAGAGAATGCAAAGCGTGTATTGCAGGGAGCCTGTGGTGATATCCCGCCGTAAGATAACACCCGCGACCTGGCGCAGTTCCTTTCCGGCGAAAACGCTGAGCACGTAATTCCAGCCGAGATAACACAGCTTTGTCCCCAAAGAACGGGGAGATACCTTCAGCATTCTGCGCACAGCCTCGCAGATCAGCAGGGGAATCAGCAGCAGGTTGCAGAGGGTAATGGTTACGGAAAACGGATCCATTGCTTGTACTCCTTTTTTGTTAAAAAATAAATGCGGGCAGCCTTTACGACACCGCGGGAGAGAATAGGACATAAGGTAGATAATAAGAGATTTCTCGCAAAAGTCAATGCGCTCCTTTGCACATCTTCGACAAAATGACTGAATGTTTACGGAATATTCACATATGGTCAGACAACGCAAAAAACCCGGAGAACCGAAGTTCTCCGGGCACCCCGCTTTAGCCGTAACGCATCCAATTATGACCTGCACGAAACGGCAGGTGGGTTGCCGCTCCCGGCGTTCTCTGCTCCCAGCGTCCACCCTACGTCGAAGCGAGGGCGGGAGGTCTGCAATCCCGCCGGGAAGTCTAACTTCCCAATTCAAAAATGTGGGTCCAAAAGGACACGCCTACGCACCAAGCAGGGAAAGAAAGAATCATTGATCCTCTTCTTCCGTATCGTCTTCCGCGTACAGTTCCTCCATCATGAGATCGTACACGGCCTTCAGCTCCTCCTCGTCCTCAATGGCGGTCAGAAGCGGCTCGCCGTCTTCCTCTGTGGACTTGAGGATGCTGACTTCCAGAGAAAACTCCGCGTCTTCCTCACCGGCATCGGCGGGAATCACGGCCATATAGGTCTCGCCGTTGTATTCCAACGTGGAGAGAACTTCCAGTTCATATTCCTTGCCGTCCTCATCCACAATGGTGATAAAGTCGGAACCATATTGATCTTCCATAGATTGCTCCTTTGTTTCCGGGGTTTTCTTGTCTGTATTCTACAACCGGACGGCCAAAAAATCAAGAGGAAAAAATCGCGCGCCTTCCGGCATCTTTGCGCTGGGTGGGAACTTGCGCAGATTATGCCCAGAAAAAAGCGGAAAACCCCGGCCGTTTTCCGGGAATACTACAGAAACGGGACATCATACTTTTTTCACTGTTCTTGACGAAACGGAAACGGATAAGGCGGAATTTATGGTTTATTAAGAAATTGGGGCTTTCGTTTTCTGAGAAAATATGGTATAGTCTACGGATGATATGACGGAAAGTCGTGTCTCTACCCGATTCCCAAGAAAGGCTCGATCCGCGGATGTGCCGCGGCATTGGAGGTTATACGCATGGCAAACGAAAAGAAAAGGAGAAATAAGAAGGTCCGCCAGGACTGGAATCCCCACTGGACGCTGAAAACGGTCTATACTCTGGGGGGCACGGCGCTGTCTCTGCTGAAGATCGCGTTGGGCGCCGCTTTGACGGTGGTCTTGATCCTGCTGGTCTGCGGCGTGGTGTTCGTGGGCACCCTGGGAGACTATCTGCAAAATGATATTCTGACGGAAGCCTCGGACTGGTCCATTGACGACTACGACCTGGAAAAGACCTCTTTTCTTTATTATGTGGACAGCGGCGGAAATATTCAGCAGCTGCAGCAGATTTATACCACCACGGACCGGCAGATCGCCACGCTGGACGAGATCCCGCAGGATCTGATCAATGCCACCGTGGCCATTGAGGACAAGCGGTTTTATGAGCATCAGGGTGTGGACTGGATCACAACGGTCAAGGCGTGCATGAATATGTTCTTCGGCGGCGACAGCCAGTTCGGCGGCTCCACCATCACCCAGCAGCTGATTAAGAACGTCAGCCAGGAGAACAGCATTACGGTGCAGCGGAAGGTCATGGAGATATTCCGGGCCCAGATGTTCGAAAAGCAATACGATAAGGATGTCATCATGTATGAGTACCTGAACCGTATTTATCTGGGCAAGGGCTGCTACGGCGTCAAGAGCGCTGCCGCTGCCTATTTCGGCAAGGAACTGCAGAGCCTGACCACCGCTGAGTGTGCCAGCCTGATCAGCATTACCAATAACCCCTCTTTGTTCAACCCATACTCTGAAAATGTCTTCAAGTACAAGGGAGAAATGCGGGACGGCGCCGGGCGGAACCGCTACCGTCAGCTGAATGTCCTTGCCGAAATGCTGGCCCAGGGGTATCTGACCCAGGAGCAGTATGACGAGGCCGTTGCCCAGGAAATGGTCTTCAAGGAGGGTATCGATTCCCAGGACCGCTGGGCGAACTGTGACAACTGCGGTTATTCCGGCACAGTTTCCACCTTCCACAGCGAGGAGGGACGCTACTATTGCCCGGAATGCAACAGCCTGGTGACTGTGAATCAGGATGCCTCTCAGAATGTTTATTCCTGGTTTGTGGACGCGGCTATTCTGGATGTAGCCTCTGACCTGGCGGCGCAGGACGGCGTGGACTGGGAATCCGCCGGTGAAAAAACCCGGAACTACTATCTGGAGCGGATCCAGAAGGGCGGCTACCATATTTACACCACCCTGGACATGGATGTGCAGAATCAGGTGGATGCCGTTTATACGGATTTGTCCAAGATCCCCACCACCCGCAGCACCCAGCAGCTCCAGTCCGCCATTGTGGTCATCGACAACCGCACAGGCGATGTGGTGGCTCTGTCCGGCGGTGTGGGGGAGAAGACGGATTTCTTCGCGTATAACAAGGCGACGCAGGCCAAGCTCCAGACGGGTTCTTCTCAGAAGCCCATATCCGTCTATGCCCCTGCCTTTGAAAAGGGCGGCTTCAGTCCTGCGACGGTCATCAAGGACATGCCCATCATGTACAACGACGGCACACCTTTCCCCAGAAACGATAACCGGGAATATAACTATGCCAGAACGATCTATTCCGGCATTGTGTCCTCTGTCAACGCGATTTCCGCCAACACCCTTACGGCCATCGGTGCGGACTATGGCTACAGCTTCGCAAAATACAACTTCGGCCAGAATTCTCTGACCAGCAGCTATTCCCTCAGCAATGGTCAGAGTCTGTCCGACGTGGGCATAGCCCCGCTGGCCCTGGGCGCGCTGACAGTGGGTTCTACCGTGCGGGAGATGAGCGCGGCCTATGCCACCTTCGCCAACAACGGCGTCTACCGGGAGGCCAGAACCTATACAAAAGTCTACAACTCCGATGGCCAGATCGTTCTGGACAATACTCAGGACAACCGCCAGATTCTGCGGGAGAAGACCGTGGAGTATATGAACTACTGCCTGTACAACGCGGCCAACTACGGCACCGGCGGCGCGGCCATCTTCCCGGGACAGAACATCGCGGGCAAGACCGGCACCACATCCAGCAATCGGGACCGCTGGTTCTGCGGCTACACGGGCTATTACACCGCCGCCGTCTGGTGCGGCTACAACCAGCCGGAGCAGATCAACCTGACCGGCAACTACGGAAATCCCGCCGCAAGACTGTGGAAAATGGTCATGCAGCCCATCCATGACGGCCTGCCCGCCAAGTCCCTTTACAGCGGCGCGGGCTTCCAGAGCGTGACCGTCTGTCTGGATTCCGGCAAGCTGGCTACAGCCGCCTGCTCCGCGGATATCCGGGGGGGTTCCAGAGTGGCTACCGTGAACTGCTACCCGGAGGACGCGCCTACGGAATACTGTGACAAGCATGTGACGGTGGACTACTGCGTCACCGGCGGCGGTGTGGCAACGCCTTTCTGCAGCCTGTTCCCGGACGCGGTTATTGAGACCCGGTCTCTGGTAAAGATGACCCAGAGCGAGGTCGATGAGATCAAATCTGCCATGAATGCCGGCCTGAAGGCGGAGTATTACCAGGACAGCTATGTCTATCTGGTGGACGCCGACGGCAACGGCATTGCCTGGAGCGGCTTCCGCGGTAACGCCAACAACGGCATGGATACCCCTTATATCGTCTGCCCCCTCCACAACCAGCAGGCCTATGAGGATTTTGGCAACCAGAACAACAACGGCGGCAACAGCGAAGACAACGGCGGCAGCGACAATGGCGATAACGGCGGCTGGGGCGGAGATGACGGCTCGGACGATCCCATCTGGTGAGAAAAAGGAGAGAGATCATGCTTTGGATTTCGGATCAATGGAAGGAGTATGAGGTCCTGGATGCCTCTGACGGCGAACGCCTGGAGCGCTGGGGAAACTATATTCTGGTGCGCCCGGACCCTCAGGTCATCTGGAGCACGCCTCACAGCAACCCTATGTGGAAAAGGCAGGATGCCCGGTATATCCGCTCCTCTACAGGCGGCGGGCACTGGTCGGACCATCATCTGCCGGAGCGCTGGCAGATCAGATACAAGGACTATCTGACCTTCAACGTCAAGCCCATGAACTTCAAGCACACAGGCGTCTTCCCGGAGCAGGCGGCCAACTGGGACTTTATCCGGGAAAAGGTGGCCTCCGCGGGCCGTCCTGTCCGGGTGCTGAACCTGTTTGCCTATTCCGGCGGCGCCACTCTGGCGGCCGCCGCCGGCGGGGCGGAGGTCTATCATGTGGATGCTTCTAAGGGTATGGTTGCCTGGGCGAAGGAAAACGCCGCTGCCTCCGGTCTGGCGGACCGGCCCATCCACTGGATCGTGGATGACTGCGGCAAATTCATTCAGCGGGAGCTGCGCCGGGGCAGAAAATACGACGGCATCATCATGGATCCGCCCAGCTATGGCCGGGGCCCCAGCGGGGAGATCTGGAAGATGGAAACCAGCTTTTTCCCCTTCCTGCAGCAGACGGCCAGGCTTTTGTCGGATGACCCCCTGTTTGTCATTATCAATTCCTATACGACCGGCCTTGCGCCTTCCGCTGTGAGCTACGCCTCCGATGTGGTCTTCGGTCCGGAGCACGGAGGCAAGACGGAAGCAGGGGAGCTTGGCCTTCCTGTAAAGGAGTCTGGACTGGTCCTGCCCTGTGGCGCGACCGGCAGATGGATGCCCTGAGTTTGAACTTCAAAGAACCTAGAAAAGAGGATTCATTTTTGGAAGATATTATTTCTGTGGAGCACCTGGCCTATGTCTATCCGGATCTGGATGGGCAGAAGGGAACCCAGGTCTTCGAAAACTTAAATCTTACCATTGAAAGCGGCAGCTTTGTGGCTATCCTGGGCACAAACGGCTGCGGAAAATCCACTCTGGCGAAGCATTTCAATTCCATATTGCTGCCCTCCGGCGGAAAGGTGTATGTTGACGGCATTGACACTTCCGACCTGAACCGCGTTATGGCTGTCCGCCGGTGTGTCGGCATGGTGTTTCAGAACCCGGACAACCAGATCGTGGCCAACGTGGTGGAGGAGGACGTGGCTTTCGGCCCGGAGAACATTGGCGTTGCCGCTCCGGAGATCCGCCGCCGGGTGGATAAGGCCCTGAAACAGGTGGGCATGTACGAATACCGGGAGCACGCGCCGCATCTGCTTTCCGGCGGCCAGAAGCAGCGCGTCGCCATTGCGGGCGTTATTGCTCTGGAGCCCAAGTGCATTGTTCTGGACGAGCCGACGGCTATGCTGGATCCCAGAGGCCGCCGGGATGTGATGGAAACGGTGGAAAAGCTGAACCGGGAAAAAGGAATTACCGTGGTGCTTATTACCCACCATATGGACGAGGCGGCACAGGCCCGGCGGGTCATTGTGCTGGATAAGGGCAAGGTTGCGGCGGACGGTACGCCGAAGCAGGTATTCTCCCAGGTGGAGATGCTCCATAAGCTGGGACTTGCGGCGCCGGACAGCGTGGAACTGTGCTGGGCACTGCGGCAGAAGGGTTTTGACCTGCCTCTGGATGCCCTGACCCCCGAAGAATGCGCGCAGGCACTTTACGATTGGCTGAAGACCTGACGTGTGGGAGGAATCAACATTGAAACCAATTTTGCAGGCAGAAGACCTGACCTTTGTTTACAGCATCGGTACCCCCTTTGAGCATAAGGCGCTGGACGGCGTTTCCTTTTCCATAAATCCCGGAGAATTCGTGGGCATTATCGGCCATACGGGTTCCGGAAAGTCTACGCTGATGCAGCAGCTCAACGGTTTGCTGAAGCCGACCTCCGGCAGAGTGCTGCTGGACGGGCAGGACATCTGGTCCGATAAAAAATTTACGCGGGAAGCCCGGTTCCGGGTAGGTCTGGTGTTCCAGTACCCGGAGTATCAGCTCTTTGAGGAGACGGTCTATAAAGACATTGCTTTCGGCCCCACCAATATGGGCCTCTCCAGGGAAGAGATTGACCGCCGTGTCCGGGAAGCCGCGGGCTTTGTGGGTCTGACGGAGCAGCAGCTGGAGGTCTCGCCCTTTGACCTCTCCGGCGGACAAAAGCGCCGGGTGGCCATTGCGGGCGTCATTGCCATGGAACCGGAGGTGCTTATTCTGGACGAGCCAACGGCAGGTTTGGACCCCATTGGCCGCACGGAGATTCTGGGCAATATCCAGGCCTACCGGCAGGCGAAGAACGCGGCCATTCTCATGGTCAGCCATTCTATGGAGGATGTGGCGCGGCTGACGGACCGGCTGCTGGTCATGAACGGCTCAAAACTCGTCATGGACGCGCCCCCCAGCCAGGTCTTTGAGCACGTCCGGGAGCTGCTGGACATGGGTCTGAGCATTCCACAGGTGACCCAGGTGTTCCTGCGGCTGCGTGAGCTGGGCGCGGATGTGAAGAACGTCTATACCATCGAGCAGGCGGTTTCCGAGCTGCTGCGTCTGAAGGAGGGGAAGGGCCATGCTTAAAGACATTACCCTGGGCCAGTATTTCCCCGGAACGTCCGTGATCCACAGGCTGGATCCCCGGACCAAGCTGCTGGGCGTGATTCTCTACATTGTCGCGCTGTTCCTGGCAAAGAGCTGGATCTCCTACGGTGTGGTGCTTGCGTTTTTGATTTTGGCCATCTCCGTATCGAAGATCCCGCCGAAATCCATTGTTTCGGGTATGAAGCCTCTGGTGGTCATCCTGATTTTTACGGGTGTGCTGAACCTTTTCTATTCCGATGGCGGCGTTGTACTGGTGAAGATCTGGAAACTGACCATCACCTCCGAGGGCCTGACCCGGGCCATTTTTATGACCAGCCGCATTCTGATGCTGATCTCCGGCACCTTCCTGCTGACCTATACCACCTCACCCATTGCGTTGACGGACGGCTTGGAGAGCCTTCTGGGACCGCTGAAGAAGCTCCATGTGCCGGTCCACGAGCTGTCCATGATGATGTGCATTGCCCTGCGGTTCATCCCCACACTCATTGAGGAAACCGACAAGATCATGAACGCCCAGAAGGCCAGAGGCGCGGACTTTGAAAACGGCAGCATTATCGACCGTGCCAAAGCCTTGATTCCGGTGCTGGTGCCGCTGTTCATCAGTGCCTTCCGCCGGGCGGACGAACTGGCAACGGCTATGGAGTGCCGCTGCTATCAGGGCGGCGAGGGCCGCACCAAAATGAAGCTGCTGCGCTACGGCCGCAACGACTTTTACGCCTTCGGCGGCCTGACGGCCCTGATCGCGGTGGTCGCCGTGCTGGCGGGCTTCGGACTGTGAGGAAAAGATGCGCAATATCGCTCTGTTTCTGACCTATCTCGGCACCCGCTACCATGGCTGGCAGGTCCAGAAGAATCTGCCCACAGTGGCGGAGACGGTGGAAAAGGCTGCCGCCCAGGTGGTGGGTCACAGCGTCCATGTGACAGGCTGCGGACGGACCGACGCCGGGGTTCATGCCCGGTGCTATGTGGCCAATTTCCGCACGGATTCCACCATTCCCGTAGACCGTCTGCCCTATGCCCTGAATACCCACCTGCCATGTGATATCGTGGTGACGAAGGCTTTTGAGGTGAACGAAAACTTCAATGCCATCGGTTCCTGCGTCCGCAAGGAGTATACCTATCAGATCTACAATTCCAGATTAAAGGATCCTTTCTATGTGGACCGGGCCTGGTTTTATCCCCGGCATCTGGATGAAGCAGTCATGCAGGCGGCGGCGGACCAGTTTGTGGGTACTCACGATTTTGCCGCGGTCCGCTCTGTGGGCACGGATGTGAAGTCCACCGTCCGGACGGTCTACTACTACAACGTGGAGCGCCGGGGAAATCTGGTGATTCTGAAGGTCTGCGCCAACGGCTTCCTGTACAATATGGCCCGGGCCATGGCAGGGACCGTGGTCTATGCCGCGGAGGGAAAAATCAAGCCCTCCGATATCGGCGCCATCCTGGATTCCGGCAACCGCACGGCTGCCGGCCCTACGGTCCCCGCCGGAGGTCTTTACATGACCCACCTGTGGTATGACGATGGAATCGATAAATTCGAATGCGGCTGCGCGGATACATTTCAGTCTGAGTGAAAAAACCAAATGATAGAGTGTTGGAATTGTCCGGAACGCGGGCGGAGGTAATCAGATACCTCCGCCCGCGTTTTTAAGAAAGACAGGTGCAATGCCGCTATCGGTATGGGCCACTCGATATTGACATTTTGAACAAATTATGACTGCGTAAAATGTATAAAAAATAGAAAATAACAAAAACGCTTGCATTTGAAGAACGATGGTGTTAGCATAGAAACAACTTAATTCGGAACCCGAAATAACAAATTCGATTTCCGAAGAAAGCGGAAAGAGGGAAGATGATTTATGCAGAAGCGGGGCTTGAGAGACGTGAAGCGGCGCAACCGCCATGTGATCATCCAGTCAATTCTGGACAGCGGTTTGCTTTCCAGAGTGGAGATTGCCCAGAAGACGGGACTTGCTCCGAGTACGGTATCCACATTGGTGGCCGAATTGCTGGAACAAGGGCTCCTTACTGAGGGCGGAAGCCAGGTAACGGCGGGCCGCAACAGGACGGAATTGATGTTGAACCCCAATTACGGCTGTATTGCGGTGGTTGAGGTCGGCAGGTCAGGCGTGAGGGTCAGCCTGTTCGATATGGCGCTGGAGCTTTTGGAGTACAGTACCCTCTCCACTTCCTATCTGTCTGGAAATGAGTTATTGGACGCGATTATAAAAGCTGCTGCTCCATTCCGCACGGAATCGCGTCCGTTGGCTGGAATCGGGCTGCTTTTTCAGGAGGATATGCGGGAAAGCGATTTCCGGGTAATGTATTCCACGGGATTTGCGTCTGCGAGCATTACGCTGAAGGAGGCGCTGATCTCAGAGTTCCGAATTCCGGTTTTCGAGGACTACGCGCAGATTTACACGGTGAAGGACGCGCTGGGAGAACGGAAGCAGGTAAACAACAGCGCCCAGATCACATTGGGGGAGCGGGTAGTGGTTGCCGTGACACAGCAGGATCAGCCTGTACCGATCCGCAGCGATTTTTTTGAGTCCGGGACCCGATGCCTGGAAGATCTGGTGCCGGAGGACGCGGATGCCGAAAAGCTTGGCATTCTTGTGGCGCTGCTGTGCTCGCTGTTTCTGATTCAGAATGTGTTCCTGTCCTGCGGGGAAGGCCTGCGGGAGCAGTTGGGTTCCAGACTTCAGGAACAGCTGCGAAAGCGGCTGCCTCCGGAACGGGTACCGGAGGTACACCTGTTGATGCGCAGACAAACGGAACGCTGCGCTGTGCTTTATGCGCGGCGGCTCCGGTCTGATATATTATTTAACCGCGGATGACTTAGGAGGCAACTATGGAATTTAAGCAGATGATCGAAACAAACAAATTCAGCCTGGTTGTGAGCCTGCCCTCCAATAAGCTGGAGCTTGCTCAGGCGGCTTTGGATGGAGGAGCCCAGGCGGTAAAGGTACACTGCAACGTGTGGCACCGTGCCAGCGGTCATACCTTCGGGACCTACGCTGAGAATCGGGAGTTTCTGCGCCGGCTGATCAAACTGTGCGGCGATGTGCCTGTCGGTCTGGTGCCCGGCGGAGCCGATGCCTTTATCACGGCCGAGGAGCGGCTGGAGCTGGAGGACATGGGACTGAAGTTCTTCAGTTCTTACAGCCAGCATCTTCCCTGCCATATGATGGAGAGCAAAAAGCTGACGAAGATGGTTGCAATTGACTACACCTACAATGAAAATACGCTGGATGCTGTGCGCCGTTCCGCCATTGATGTGCTGGAGTGCTCCGTTCAGCCCGGTGAGAATTACGGTACGGACCTGAATTATGCCGACATTCTGCGCTACAGTGATCTGGTTGAGAAGTCCGGCAAGCCCTGCCTGATTCCCACCCAGCGGAAGATCAAGCCCTGCGAGGTCAGGCATCTGTATGAGGCGGGCTGCAAGGCGGTCATGATCGGAGCAATCGTTATGGGCAAGGAGCCGGACGCTGAGACGCTGAAGCGTGTCACCGCACAGTTCCGCGAGGCTGTAGAGAGCCTGTAAGGCAGTCGTTTCACCCGTATCAAAGCGGGTGTCGATAAAACTGGCGAAAGCCAAAAATAGAAAAGGAGAAGATATTATGTTGCAAGGTTCCCTGATTATCCTGGCCTTTGTCATCATCGCGGCGCTTATGATGACAAAGAAGATCCCCACGCTTCTGGCGCTTCCTCTGATGGCGGTTGTGATCTGCCTGATCGCCGGCGTTCCCGCCGTAGGCGTGAATGCGGAAGGCACCAACATCGGCTGGCTGCAGACCGTCCTGGAGGCCGGTACCGTTCGTATGGGCAGCGCGATCATGGCCGTGGTCTTTGGCGCATGGCTGGGTCAGCTGATGAACAAGACCGGCGTCACCGAGAACATTATCAAGAAGAGCGCGGAACTGGGCGGCGATCGTCCTCTGGTCGTCACTCTGATCATGGTTGCCGCCTGCGCGGTCCTGTTCACCACTCTGAGCGGCCTGGGCTCCATCATCATGGTCGGCTCCATTGTTCTGCCCATCCTGATCTCCGTCGGCGTTCCCGCTATGAGCGCGGCCTGCATTTTCCTGATGGCGTTTACCTGCGGCCTGACTTTCAACATCGCCAACTGGAAGACCTTCTCCAGCATTTTCAGCCTGGAGATCGAGCAGATCAAGGGCTTTGAGGTCTATATGCTTGTTGCTACCGTTATCGCGACACTGATCCTTGTATTCGTGGAGTTCAAGCGCAACGGCGTGAAGTTCGCGTTCTCTGCCCCCGTCGAGGATGCGCAGCCCACCAAGCAGCTCAGCGGCGTTCGCGGCGGCCTGGCAATGCTTACCCCGCTGATCCCCATCATTCTGGTTGCTGCCTTTAAGGTGCCCGTGTGCCCCGCTTTCATGGCTGGCATCATTTGGATCCTGCTGTTTACCTCCAAGAGCTTCTCCAAGGCTATGAACACCCTGGTCAAGACCTGCTATGACGGTATTACGGATGGCGGCCCCGCAATCATTCTGATGATCGGCATCGGTATTCTCTACCTGGCCGTGACCCATCCCATGGTCAAGGAAGTCCTGAATCCCTTCCTGCTGGCCGTGGTTCCCTCCAACAAGGTTGCTTACATCATCTTCTTCTCCCTGCTGGCACCTCTGTCCCTGTACCGCGGACCCATGAACCTGTTTGGTCTGGGTTCCGGCATCGCGGCACTGGTGATCGGTCTGGGCACCCTGTCCCCCATGGCCGTTATGGGCGCTTTCCTGGCCGCTGAGCGGATTCAGGGCTGCGGCGACCCCACCAACACCCAGAATGTCTGGACTGCAAACTTTGCTGAGGTGGATGTCAACGGCATCACCAAGAAGCTGCTGCCCTACCTGTGGGCAGTTGCTGTGGTCGGCGTTGTAGTCAGCGCTGTGCTGTATTTCTAAAATATCCCCGGAGGGTGCCCGGGAAACCGGGCACCCCGCCTGATTTCGGGCCTGAGTCGGGGCAGGCTCCGGCTGAGGCCTGAAATCAGTAAAAAAACATAACAGGAGGCTATCTATGAAAGTTCGGATCGGTATTGATGTCGGCGGCACCTTTACGGATGCTGTAGCAATCGATAATGACACGTACGCGCTGATTGGCGCGGTAAAAACCCCCACGACCCACACTGCAAAGGAAGGTGTGGCGGCCGGTATTGTGCAGGTGCTGCACAAGGTAATGGAGCAGTACCATATTGCGCCGGAGGATGTTACGTTTATTGCGCACGGAACGACCCAGGCTACCAACGCGCTCCTGGAGGGCGATGTGGCCAAGGTGGGCGTTGTGACACTGGGACAGGGCCTGCAGGGTGCGAAAAGTAAGGGCGACACGACCATTGGCAATATTGAGCTGGCGCCCGGAAAGTATCTGAAGTCAGACAATGTCTATGTTGACACAGCGGCTTCGGATATTGACGCCGCGATCCGTACCGCGCTGGAGACCCTGAAAAAGCAGGATTGCACCAGCTTTGTGGCGGCGGAGGCGTTCAGCGTTGATGATCCTGCCCGGGAAAACCGCACTGTGGAGCTGTGCAAGGATATGGGGCTGCCCGGTACCGCGACCAATGACATTTCCAAGCTGTATGGCCTGAAGATCCGCACCCGTACAGCGGTCGTCAATGCCAGCATCATGCCCAAAATGCTGGAGGCAGCCACGATGACGGATCAGAGCATCAAAGCAGCGGGAATCGAAAGCCCGCTGATGGTCATGCGCTGCGACGGCGGCGTTATGACTGTGGACGAGGTCCGCAACCGCCCGATTCTTACCATCCTCTCCGGCCCCGCGGCAGGCGTTGCCGGCGCGCTGATGTACGAAAAACTCACAGATGGCCTGTTCTTTGAGGTGGGCGGAACTTCTACCGATATCTCTTGCGTCAAGGACGGCAAGGTCATGATCCGTTATGCCGAGGTAGGCGGGCATAAGACCTATCTGAACAGTCTGGACGTGCGCACCGTTGGCATCGGCGGCGGCAGCATGGTGGAGATCAAGAATGGCAAGGCTGTGGATACCGGGCCCAGAAGCGCCCACATCGCGGGTCTGGACTACGAGGTCTATACGCCTGCCGAGAGGATTGTGGAGCCGAAGCTCACTTCCGTTCGCCCCATGGAAACGGACCCCGAATACGCGTGCATTGAATGCGCAAACGGCGTTCGCGTAGCGCTGACTATGGCCGGCGCGGCGAACCTGGCGGGCTATGTGCATCCGGAGGATTACGCTTACGGAAATACCGAGGCCGCGCGGAAGGCATGGCAGCCTCTGGCAGACAACATGGGCTGCACGGTGGAAGAGGCAGCCAAAAAGGTTCTCGCGTTTGCGGCTGCAAAAAACAGCAAAGTTGCTGCCCAGCTGATGAAGGATTATGAAATGGATCCGAAGCACACTGTTTTTGTGGGCGGCGGCGGCGGAGCGGCGGCGGTTGTGCCGCATTTGGCGGAGACCATGGGCCACAAGTCCCGGATCGCCAAGAACGCGCCTGTCATCTCTACAATCGGTGTGGCCCTTGCCATGGTGCGGGATATGGTGGAGCGCAGCGTTACCAATCCTACGGATGCGGATATTATCAGCGTCCGCAGAGAGGCGGAGCAGAAGGCAATTCAGAACGGTGCTGCCCCCGGAACGATAGAAGTAAGTGTAGAAGTGGATACCCAGAGAAATATTATCCGGGCCATTGCGGTAGGCGCTACGGAAATGCGCAGCAAGGACAGAATGAAGCAGAAGCTCACGGAGGACCGGCTGCTGGAAATTGCCGCGGAAAATCTGGGAGCCGACAAAGCGAAGCTGTGCTTTGCCGCAAAGAACGGTTCCATGTGGGCGGTTCAATATGAGAAGAACGAGAAGAAGCTCTTCGGCCTTGTGAAGAAGACCACCCATCCGCTGCGGCTGATCGATGAAGAGGGCATTATCCGCCTGCAAAAGAACAATGCCTGGGTCCGCCAGACGACCGTGGGCAGCTGGGAGAAGGATCTCCATTGGATTCTGGAGGAGCTGACGGAGTACAACGACGGCGGCACCAATCTGCCCAATGTTTATCTTGTACTGGGAAAACGGATCATTGACCTGTCCGGTATGCAGAAGGGCGAACAGATCGCAAGCCTGGGCAACGTGGAGCTGGCCGGATTTGCGCAGACGGAGCCTCTGATTCTTGCCGCTACCAAGCGCGTGGACGCGTGAGGAAAGGGTTATGGAGCAGTTTCGTTACCCGTTTCCGGGAAGAGAACTGGCAGATCAGGAGCTGACCTATGATCTTTGTTACAGCAAGATTCCTGAAAAGGACCGGGCCGCGATTGTGGAGGCTGCCTGGCGGAAGGGCAGCAAGGCGGCAGAACAGCTGTTCCGGCAGGAAAAGGGCTCCATGGACTTTTACAGCATTGCCCGGCGCAATGGCCTGACGCTGCTGGAAAAGGATACGGATTATGTGGTAGGCGGGCGCCGATACTTCAGCGACTATATTTCCGGACGGAAGTGCGTCAATATCTACGCAAAATCGGTAGGCATGTGGGCAAAGGAAAATGGCCTGGAGTATCAGCAAGCGGTAAATCTGATTTTAAGTCATGAATACTATCATTTTCTGGAAGTGACCCAGCTTGGCCTGACAAGCCGGGACTACCAGGTGCCGGCGCTGGTGCTTGGACCGCTGAAAATTGGCAAAACGGGAATCCGGGCTCTGTCGGAGATCGGAGCGCACGGCTTTGCCAGAACCTATTATGAACTCTGGCTGGAGGAGAAAAAGCATGATGGATCGAAATCTGAACTATGATGTTGTGATCATCGGCGGCGGACCCGCGGGCGCTGTCGCTGCCATTGCTTCCGCAAGGCATGGAGCCAGAACGCTGTTGGTCGAGCGCAATGGGTACCTTGGCGGCGCGCTGACCGGCTGCGGTGTGGGGCCTCAGATGACGTTTCACGCGGGGGATACCCAGGTAGTCCGGGGAATCCCGGATGAGATCGTTTCAAGGCTTCAGGCTCTGGGGATGTCTCCCGGACATATGGAGGACTTTGTCGGATATGCCAGCAGTATCACGCCTTTTGACGCGGAGGGCATGAAGCTTGTGCTGGAATCCATGGCTCTGGAGGCAGGGGCAGAGCTGCTGTATCACACGGTATATACCGGGTGTACCGTGGAGCGGGGCCGGATTGCCAAAGTGACGCTGTACGCAAAGAACGGCTTCTTTGATGTCAAAGCTAAGGTGTTTTTGGATTGCAGCGCCGATGCGGATCTTGCCACCAATGCGGGCGTGCCCAGCGTTTACGGCCGCCCCGCGGACCATCTGGCCCAGCCTATGACCATGAACATCAAGGTTGCGGGAGTTGACCGGGACCGGGTTATGGAATTTGTAAAGGATAACCGGGAGGATATGCTGCAAACCATCCCCTTCGACCATCTGGAGGAGATTCCCCGGACGGGCATCCAGGGGGCCTATTCCCGGATAAAGGCTGCCAAGGCTGCCGGAGAATTTGACGTGGACCGGGATATGGTGCTGTGCTTTGAAACAAACAGCAAGGGAGAATTTATCCTGAATATGTCCCGGATTATCCGAAAGTCCGCAGTGGATCCCTTTGAGCTGACAGAGGCGGAGATTGAAGGCAGAAAGCAGGCGCATCAGATCGTTGCGTTTATGCGCCGGAATATTCCGGGGTTTGAGAACTGCCGTCTGGAAATGACGGGCCCCAGCATTGGCATTCGGGAGAGCAGGAAAATTGACGGAATCTACAAGCTGACAGCCGAGGATCTGCTCAACAATACCATGTTCTCCGATGCCGTCGCAATGGGAGGTTATCCCATTGATATTCATTCCCCGGATGGCGCGGCTATGAAGCATCGCTTTTTAAGGAAAGGCAGCTGGTATTCCATTCCTTACCGGTCTCTGGTGACGGAGCAGGTGGAGAATCTGATTGTGGCGGGCCGCTGCCTGAGCGCGACCCATGAGGCGTGCGCGGCTGTGCGTGTAACACCTATTGTCATGGCCATGGGACAGGCCGCCGGAACCGCCGCCGCCCAGAGCGCCGGAACAGGCCAGGCGGCAAACAGACTGGATACGGACGTTCTGCGGAAGACGCTTCGGGAAGACGGCGTGTTCCTGGAGGAGTATCAGTTCTAATTATGGACCATAAAACCGGCTCTCCAACCGTTGACTACGGCTGAGGAGCCGGCTTTGTTTTGTCCTGTGGTGTTCGGTGATGCCAATGCCTTGCCATATTCTTAATAATTTGTTTTCGCTTTTTTTGAAGATGTGTGGTATAGTACTGGGAAAAGAATGCGCAGAAGACTGTTCCGGTCCGATGCGGCGGGGCAGCCCGCAAAAGGAGTGAAAGTCGATGCAGCCGAAAATGTGTTGCAAATGCAAAAAGAATGTGGCCGTGATCTTCATTACCAAGGTGGAAAACGGCGTTACCCTCAATGAGGGGTATTGTATCAAGTGTGCCCGGACGCTGGGTATCCCTCAGATCGACCAGGCTGTGAAGCAGATGGGCATTTCCGAAGAGGATCTGGACATGATCTCCGACGAAATGAGCAGTATGTTCGGCCAGAAGGACGACAGCGAGGGCGAAGACGATGAGGTAGACAGCCAGACTGCCACTTTTCCTCTGATGAATCAGCTCTTTGGCGGTATGCCAAAGCCTGCCAGGCAGCCGGAGAACGCCGAGACCAAAGAGAAAGAACCCGGGAAGGAAAAGAAAAGCAAGCATAAATTCCTGGACAGCTACTGTATGGATCTGACCGCCCGGGCCAGAGAGGGCAAGCTGGATAAGGTCATTGGCCGGGACGTGGAGACGGAGCGGGTCATTCAGATTCTGAACCGCCGCCAGAAGAACAACCCCTGCCTGGTGGGCGAACCCGGCGTGGGTAAGACCGCCATTGCCGAGGGCCTGGCGCAGCGGATCGTGGCCGGGGATGTGCCCTATAAGCTGCGGGACAAGGAGGTCTTCCTGCTGGATCTGACCGCTCTGGTGGCAGGCACCCAGTTCCGGGGGCAGTTCGAGAGCCGCATGAAGAGTCTGATCACAGAGATCAAGGCCTGCGGAAATATCATTCTGGTCATTGACGAGGTCCACAATCTGGTGGGCGCGGGAGACGCCGAGGGCAGCATGAACGCTGCCAATATTCTGAAGCCTCCGCTGTCCCGGGGTGAAATCCAGGTCATCGGTGCTACAACATTCAATGAGTACCGGAAATATATCGAGAAGGACGCCGCTTTGGAGCGCCGGTTCCAGCCCGTCTCTGTGGCGGAGCCTACCATAGAGGAGGCTTGCCAGATTTTGCAGGGCATTGCCAGAACCTATGCGGAATTCCATGGGGTTTCCATCTCCCCGGAGATTGCCCGGCAGTGCGTTGTCCTTTCCGAGCGTTATATTACGGACCGGTTCCTGCCGGATAAGGCCATCGACCTGCTGGACGAAGCCTGTTCCGATGTGAATCTGCGCAGCAAGGAGATATCCAGACTGGCTGAGCTGAAAAAGGAGCGGGATGACTACGAACTGGAGCTCCGTATGCTCAATGAAGATACGGAGAACACGGATTTTGAGCGTCTGGCGACCATTCGCAGCAAGCTGTGCCAGCTGGCGTCCGACATTGAGGCGCTGGAAAAGATCCCCGCTCCCGCTGTTACCATGGATAATCTGGCCCGGATCATAGAGCTGTGGACAAAGATTCCCGCTTCTAAGATCAAGGCCCAGGAATACAAGCAGCTCAAGGGCATGGATGAACGGCTGAAGGCGCATATTGTGGGCCAGGATCATGCCGTAGAGGCTGTGTCCCGGGCTATTCGCCGGAATCGGGTGGGGATTTCTCCCAAGCGCCGTCCCGTGTCCTTCATCTTCGCCGGTCCCACCGGCGTGGGCAAGACGGAGCTGGTCAAGTGCCTGGCAAACGATATGTTCGACAGCACGGACGCGCTGATTCGGCTGGACATGTCCGAATATATGGAGAAGCACACGGTCTCCAAGCTGATTGGTTCGCCTCCCGGCTATGTGGGCTATGACGAAGCAGGACAGCTGACGGAGACCATCCGCCGGAAGCCCTACAGCGTGGTGCTCTTTGACGAGATTGAAAAGGCCCACCCGGATGTGATGAATATCCTGCTGCAGGTGCTGGACGACGGCCGGATCACGGATTCTCAGGGCAGAACCGTGAACTTTGAGAATGCCGTCATCGTCATGACCACCAATGCCGGTTCCGAGGGCAGCGTCAGCAGCATGGGCTTTGGCCGAACGGACACGGATCAGGTAAAGGAACGGACCATGAAGGCCCTGCAGGGCTTCCTGCGGCCGGAGTTCCTGAACCGTGTGGACGAGATTATCACCTTCAATCACCTGACGAAAGAGAACTTCCTGGGCATTGCCGACATTATGCTGGAAGAGCTGCGGGACAGCCTTCGGAACCGGGGCCTGGACTTTACCTGGACGGATGAGGTCCGGCAGCACCTGGTGGACGATGCCTATTCCGTGGTCTACGGGGCGCGGAATCTGCGCCGGATTATCCAGAAGGAGCTGGAGGATCCCATCAGCGAGGCAGTTATCGACAGCTTTGAAAAACCTATCTCCGGCATCTCCGCCCGGATGGAGGATGGGGTCATCAAGCTGGACGTTCAGGAGGCATAAAGAATCATAGTGTGGCGGCACTGCCGAAAGGCGGTGCCGCCGTTTGCGCGCCTTACAGATCGTCGAATTTATCGGACAGAGTGTCGGAGATTTTCCAGGCCACGTCCTCCATTTTGTTGGCGGCTTTGGCAGCCAGCTTGCGGGTGGGATTGGTCCGGGGCATCATCAGTACGGCCACCATCCCGGCGGCTGCCCCAAGTCCCGCGGAAATTGCCCAGCCTTTTGCGTTCATGTTTGGCTCCTCCTTTTTGTAGGATGGCATTAGTATGCCCATTGTGGGAAAATACACGCTGGAAGCTTTTTCTCCTCTTTCATTCCTGCGAAAACTATGGTATACTGAATAAAAAAGAGCGGGAGGCTGGCGTATGTCGGTGGATGGGCTGCAGGAGAAGATCAGAAAACGGAAATCGGCGCTGACGGTGGACATGACGCTGTTTCCCGGCCAGCTGCCGGAGTGTTATGCGGAAAAGAGTTTTCCGGAGGGGTACAGGCAGTATTGTCTGGACCTGATGAAGGGCCTAAAGGGGCAGATCCCGGCGGTCCGCTTTCGGCTCAGCGCCCTTGCGCTGCTGGGTGTGCAGATGCTTGAAATCCTTCCGGAACTGACAAAGCGGGCGTCCGAGTTGGGCTTTTATGTCCTGCTGGAGGCACCGGAACTGGGCAACCGCGAGACGGCGGAGCTGGCGGGCGCGGCCCTTTTGGGGCCGGAGAGCATATACCGCTGTGACGGCGTGCAGATCCCGTTCTACGCCGGAAGCGATGTGCTGGAGCCGTTTCTGCCATACTGTGAAACGATGCGCAAGGATGTGTTTGCCACGGCCAGGACGCCCAACCGCACTGCCCCGGAGCTGCAGGACCTGCTCAACGGCACGCGTCTGGTGCATATGGCCGCGGCGGACCGGGTCAGCCGCTATGCCGACAGCCTGCTGGGAAAGTTCGGCTATGCCCGGGTGGGGATTGCCGCTTCCGCGGGCGCGCCGGACAGTCTGAAAAATCTTCGGACGAAGTATGGAAATCTTTTCCTGCTGGCGGATGGTCTGGATTACCCCAGCGCCAACCTGAAGCATGTTTCCTATGCTTTCGACAAGCTGGGCAGGGGAGCAGCCTACTGCGCGGGGGCCATGGTCACCCAGGCTTGGCGGCAGGCTGAAAACGCCGACCCCATCGAGGCCGCCCAGGCGGAAGTCGAGCGGCAGAAGAAGGGGCTGCAAAGATACATTACATTTCTGTAAAAACGCGAGGCGGCAATATTGCCGCCTCGTTTGCCGTTATCGGCCCGAATTCTTTTCGGTTGGGATCATGGTGGTTCCGTTGGTCTGCCGGGTGCTTTCCTGGGGCTGCTCCGTCATCAGGGGGCCGTTGCCATTGTCCATTGTGGGCGTGGTGTCCCGGGCGGTGGACTCGGTGGTCGGCATGGTGGTCGGCGCGGCGGTGGCCTGGGTAGTAGGCACGGTAGTTATAGGCGTTGTCGCCTGATTTCCGCCCCGGCAGCCGGTCAGCAGACACAGCATAAGAACGGCTGATAAGAACAACAGCGAATACTTTTTCATACATTTCTCCTCCGAATCAATTGGATTCAGGGGTATTATTCCCACAGGTTCCCTTTTTAAGCAGGGAAAAACCGCCATAAAAAAGTTTTAAGGATTTTTCTTGTTGCTATTTCCGAAGGTTGATTGTATAATGGTAGGGCGTAACAAAAAAACAAAAAGGGGAGTTTGCTTTGAAAAAATTGACCGTAAAGAAAGACGCGCCCTGCATGGCGTGCCTCGCCTGTGTGAGCGCCTGCTCTACCGCCTTCTACAAGGAGTTCAATGAGGACTACAGCTGCATCCGTATCGTTTCCGGTAAGGACGGCGGCGCCAAGCCGAATGTCTGCATTCAGTGCGGCAAGTGCATGAAGGTCTGTGAGCATGACGCCATTACCCAGAATCCCAAGACCGGCGTGTACATGATCAACAAGAAGAACTGCGTCAGCTGCGGCAAGTGCGTGGAGGTTTGCCCCATGAAGGTCATGGTGCTGAAACCTGAGAACCCCGCTTCCAAGTGCATTGCCTGCGGTATCTGCGCCAAGGCCTGCCCCATGGGTATCCTGGAGGTTGTGGAGAAGTAATCCCTGCGCGATTGGGCGGCCTTCCGGCGGCCCAATCGTTTTTTCAAAGCATCCCAAGAATACGCACAATTAATTATCGGAGGAAAACAATGAGCAAAGGTGGACATTTTTTGGCGGAACAGCCCCAGAAGAAGAACAAGCCCTGGGTCGTCGCTGTGGCGGTGATTCTGGCGGTGGTCCTGCTGCTGGGCGCGCTGGGCGCCTGGTTTGTGGTCTCCAAAATGAATAAGATCAATCGCGCGCAGCGGGGCGACAACCAGCTTTCCGCGGACGATATCGGGAAATACCTGGTGGAAGACACTACGCCGACGACCGAAGAGGCAACGGAACCCACAACGGAAGCAACGACCGCTCCAACAGAGGAAACCAAGCCGAACTACGGCAAGCTGGGCAAGATCGTAAACTTCATGCTCATCGGCCAGGATGCCCGGCCCGGTGAGGACAGCAAAAATTCCGATACGGTTCTTCTGGTTTCCGTCAACAAGGAAACCAAAAAGATTACCATGATCTCCTTCCTGCGGGACAGCTATGTGGTGATCCCCAAGGTCTATGATACCTATGGAAACGAGCATTCCGGCCATACCAAGCTGACGCTGGCCTATGCCATGGGCTATAAGTGGGGCGGCGACCTGGGTGCTATGGAGATCATGGACAAGGTTATTGAGCGGAACTTCGGCGCTGTGGTGGATTATAATGTGGAGATCAACCTGGACGCCTTTGACGCCATCATCAACGCCGTTGGCTATATCACTGCCGATCTGGACGAGGACGAGGCGGCTTATATGAATGAGAAGTTCAAGGACTATCCAGATCGGAACTTCCAGGTGGGCGAGAACCGTCTGGACGGCTGGGCCGCGGAGGAGTACGCCCGGATGCGCCATTCCAGCGCCGCGGACAATGACTATAAGCGTACTGCCCGTCAGCGGACCGTGGTTTCTCAGGTTCTGGAGCGGGTCAAGGGTATGAATGTTGTGCAGATCAACGCGTTGGTTGACGAGCTGCTGGACAAGGTGCTGACGGATATGACGAATTCCGATATCACTACCTGCATTACGGAGCTGCTGCCCCTGCTGCCGGAGATGACCATGGATTCCCTCCAGTGCCCCAACGCCGACATGGACCTGTACGGCGAGCTTATCGACCTCTTCAAGGACGGAAGTCCCGAGCAGAGCATCCAGAGATTCACCGAATCCAAGGCCAAAGCCATCATCACCGCCATTACCGAGGACGATTAAGAATTCTGTGCCGCCCAATACCGGGCGGCACATTCCGCAACAGGAGGAAACGTATGTATAATCTTCTGATGTATCAGATCCCTCAGGAAAAATCCCGGATCATCAAGGCCATTGCTCTGCAGCATGGTTTCCGCGTCCGAGTGGTCAAGCCGGAGGAGACGGGCTTTTCCGTAGGCACTCTGGCGGATCTCCCCGGAGCGGTCCAGGCCGGGAAGGGCAGTACAGAACCCTTTGAAGACGAAATGCTGGTGCTGTGCAATGTGCCGCAGGACGCTTTTCACAGCTTTCTTGCCCAGCTGCGGGCAAGGAAAGCTCCCGTTACCCTGAAAGCCGTGGTCACGGAACACAATACAGGCTGGACCTTTGCCAGACTCCATGAGAATCTGGCAGAAGAGCACAGGGCCATGCTGGAAGCAAAGAAAAGCATTCACACGGAAAAGTAAAGAATCTGCCATAAAAGACGAAAAACGTAGGGGACGATGCCCACATCGTCCCGAGGCTTCAAAAACAGAGCTGTGCGCGCGAACGTACCGCTCCGCTGACCGGGCTTCGGGACGATGAAGGCATCGTCCCCTACGGCGTTATACATTGGAAATCTGTGCATCCCCCGGCGACCTTCCGCATAGAGTTGGACAAAGGAGGGGATGCCATGGATGCTTCCTGGCAGGCCTTTTTGGAAGTGCTTCCAATGTGGATGCGCGGGGACGTGGACAGGCTTGGGCGGAAGGACTTGCGGCAGCTGCGGCTGCGTATGGGAGACCGGCCCATATTGGAGCTGGGAGACCGTGTCTGGCGGCTGGAACGGGTGACAGAAGGGCGGGACCTGGATTTCTGCGTCAATGCCGCCAGCAATTATTCCCCCTGGTCCGTGGACTCGGCCCGGGAGGGCTTTCTGACCATTCCGGGCGGCCACAGGCTGGGCCTTTGCGGCCAGACCATCGTCAAGGAGAATCGCGTAACGGGCTTTCGGAAGGTAAGCTCTCTGTGTCTTCGGGTGGCACGGGATCTGAAGAACGTGGCCCCGAAGGATTGTGCCTCTCTTGGTTCCGTACTGATATTAGGCGCTCCGGGCTGGGGAAAGACCACCCTGCTGCGGGATCTTTGCCGGAATTTATCCGTGTTGAGCGCCGTGGCAGTGGTGGACAGCCGCAGGGAACTGTTTCCGGAGGGCTTTGACAGCGGCGGGGGAATGGATATCCTCTCGGGATGCGACAAAGAAATCGGCATGGAAATGGTTCTCAGGACCATGGCGCCGGACTATATTGCCATAGACGAGGTCACAGCCCAGGCAGATGCCCAGGCTCTGATTCGCGCGGGGGGATGCGGTGTGCGGCTGCTGGCAACGGCCCACGCCGCGTCACTGGAGGATCTGCGGCAGCGCCCATGCTACAGGCCCCTTTTGGAAGGAGGCCTGTTCCAAACGGTGCTGCTTTTACACAAGGACAAGTCATATCGCCGGGAAAGGATGGACGTATGGAAGAGTACAAATGGATCGGGGCTATGCTGGTCATCGGCGGCTGTGGAGGCTTCGGGTTTTCCGTAGCCCGGGAGGCCATCCGGCAGGAACGGCTGTTGCGGCAGCTGCTGGAAAACCTGGACTTTATGGAAAGCGAGCTGCGCTACCGCCTGACACCGCTTCCGGAACTGTTCCAGCTTTGCGCCCTGCGTTCCAATGGCTGCCTGAAGCGGCTGTTTCTGGATATGTCCGGAGAGCTGGACAAGCACACGGAGCCGCAGGTGGAGGTATGCCTGCGAAATGCTCTGGACGCGAATCCCGCCATTCCCGGAAGAATCCGAAGACGAATCTATCAGTTAGGCAGGAATCTGGGCAGGTTCAATCTGGAAGGGCAGCTGCAGGGCATCGAAAGCGCAAGGGAGGGCTGCAGGCGGGAGCTGCGGGAGCTGGAACGGAACCGGCAGGAACGGCTGCGCGGCTACCGGACTTTAGGTCTCTGTGCCGGTGCGGCTTTGGCGGTACTGCTTTTCTAAAACCTATGGATATTGACCTGATTTTTAAGATCGCGGCCATCGGCATTATCGTTTCCATCCTCAATCAGGTACTCTCCCGCTCCGGCCGGGAGGAGCAGGCCACCATGACCACTTTGGCAGGTCTGGTGGTTGTCCTGATGATGGTCGCCCAGAAAATCGCCGAGCTGTTCGATCTGGTGAAGACCCTGTTCGAGTTCTGATGGAGCTGTTTTTCAAGGGGGCCGCCGGGATTCTGCTGGCTGCGGTGCTGGAGCTGGCTCTGAAAAAACAGGAAAAGGATGTCTCAACGGCACTGACGGCGGCGGTGATCGCTATGGCGGCAGCGATCATCCTGCGGCTGCTGGAGCCGGTGCTGGGGCTGCTGGACAGGCTTCAGGCTGTGGGCAATCTGAATGGGGATACGATGGAACTGCTTCTGAAGGCCACGGGCATTGGACTGACAGCGGAGGTTGGGGGCTATGTCTGTGCTGACGCGGGAAACGCTGCCCTGGCCAAGCTGGTACATCTTTTGGGCACGGCGGCGATCCTGTGCCTGTCTGTGCCCATGTTTACGGCGCTGTTGGAGTGCATTCTGGAAATGGTGGGATATACTTGAGAAGATTATGCGCGATGCTGCTTTTGCTGTGCCTGTTTATACTGCCTGTATCGGCAGAGATCACCGCGCCGCAGGTGCCGGAGGCGGGCCGGAAGCTGATGCCCGACCAGACGGAGAGCTTTTCCGACGGCCTGCGGCATATTCTCAAAGAATTGCTGCCCATCCTTCGGCCGGAACTGGATCAGGGACTGCTGACCGGGGCGGGACTTGTGGCGGTGTGTCTGCTGCTGTCTCTGGTATCGGCGGATGGCGCCCCTGTTGGACGGACGGTGGAGCTGGTAGGAGCCGTGTCCATTGCCGCCTTGCTGCTGGGCAATGCTCATACCATGATTCGTATGGCGGCAGACACCGTTACGGAAATGAGCGAGTATGAAAAGCTGCTGCTCCCGGCGGTGACGGCTGCCATGGCCGCCCAGGGGGGCATCAATTCGGCAACGGCCCTTTATGCCGGTTCGGCCCTTTTCAACACGGTGCTCAGCACGCTTCTGGGAAATCTTTTACTGCCGGTGCAGTATCTTTATCTTGCCGCGGCCACGGCTGGAGCGGCACTGGGAAATGATACCCTGAAAAGCCTGAAGAATCTGCTGAAGGGTATGATTTTATGGTGTATGAAGACCCTGCTTTCCCTCTTTACAGCCTACCTGGGAATCACAGGGGTGGTCTCCGGCAGTGCAGACGCGGCGGTGGTCAAGGCCGCGAAAACCACGATCTCCACGCTGATCCCCATCGTGGGCGGCATCTTGTCCGACGCATCCGAAGCGGTGTTGGTGGGGGCGGGGTTGCTGCGCGGCGCCGTGGGAATTTATGGGATATTGGCCATTCTGGCTGTGTTTTTAGGGCCTTTTTCCAGAATCGGCGTGCAGTTCCTGATTCTGAAAGGAGCAGGGGCCTTGTGCGGCCTGTTCGGCGGCAAGAGCGCCACAGGGTTGATCGACGACTTTGGAGACGTCATGCGGATGCTGCTGGCCATGACCGGGGGCATGTGCCTTCTGCTGCTGGTGAGCTCGGTGTGCTTTTTGAAGGGGGTGGGCTGATGGTCGGAAAATATGTGCTGTCTCTGGTGACGGCTGCTTTGGTCGGCGGAATTCTGACAGGTATCCTGCCGGAGAACAGCGGCGGCAAACTCATACGGCTCCTCTGTGGTGTGTTTCTCCTGACGGCGGTATTGCGGCCTGTGGCAGCCCTGGAACTGCCGGATCTGAGCGCATGGATGTCAGACTTCGAGGCGGATGCCCAAACGGCTGTCCGGGAAGGGGAGGACTATCTGGCCGGGGAAAAAAGAAGGGTCATAAGACAGCGTCTGGAAACATATATCTTGGACAAAGCGAAAGGCATGGGCCTGACGCTTTCCGTGGAGGTCTCGCTGACAGAGGATGATCTGCCTCAGTCCGTAAGGCTGACGGGGGATTACACCCGGGAACAGAGGGACAGCCTGACATACATTCTGAAAACGGAGCTGGGGATTCCGGAGGCGCGGCAGCAATGGCAATAAATCGGGAGGAAATCAGGGCCTTTTTCAAAAAGAGCCGGGCCGCCGCGCTGGTGCTGCTGTGCGGCGTCTTCCTGATGTGTCTGCCCGGCGGCAAGAAAGAGACGCAAGTGGCCCAGCCTGCCGGGGAGGTCCGGGAGCAGACCATGGAGGCGGCGCTGGAGGATATCCTGTCTCAGGTGGCGGGGGCAGGTTCCGTCCGGGTGCTTCTCTCGGGGCAGACCTCTGAAATCATGCGCTTTCAGACAGACGAAACCCGGGACGGCGAGAACCTGCGGCAGGAGACAGTCCTGATCACGGGGGATAACCGTGTGCAGACGGCTCTGGTGCGGCAGACAGAAGCGCCGACCTACCGGGGGGCGATTATTGTCTGTCAGGGGGCGGATTCTCCGGCGGTGCGGCTGGCCATTGTGAAGGCGGTAGCGGCAGCCACAGGGCTGACGACCAATCGAATTACCGTACTCAAAATGAAGTAGGGGGGCTTTTTTGTGAAAATCTGGAAGAAGAATCTCATTGCGGCGGCGATCCTGGTAACGGTCTGCGCGGGAATCTATGTGAACTGGCTCTATGCCGGAAAGCAGCAGACCCAAAGCCTGGACGAGACTCTGGACACCCAGAAGGTCATGGGTGACGATACCCTGGACCTCAGCGAGGACATGTCTGCCATTCTGACGGGGCAGACGGACCAGACTACGGCAGACAGCTATTTTGCCTCGGTGCGCCTTTCCCGCCAGCAGGCGAGGGACGATGCCATCAACCTCCTGCAGGAGGCTGCCAGCGTGGAGGGCGACAGCAAGGCCGCAGAATCCGCCGCCAGTCTGGAGGACATTGTTCAGACGGCCCTCAGCGAAGCCCAGATCGAAAGTCTGATTATCGCCAAGGGCTATGCGGACTGCGTAGCTTATATGACGGGCTCCGGCATCTCCGTGGCGGTTTCCGCGCCGGAAGACGGCCTGCAGGAGCAGGATGTGGCGGTCATCGCGGACGTGGTCATGAGCCAGTCCGGCTACGGCCTGGACAGCATCCGGGTTGTCGAGGTACGCTGAAGTCCACTTGAATTTGTGAATAGCGCCGCTGCTGCGGGAATCGGTTCCTCTGGAATGCCGATTTCTGTGGGGCGGCGCTTTTTTGCGGGAAAAATAGGGGTAGAAATTTAGGCAGGTTTATGCTATTATAAAGTGAAATGATTATGTAAAGGAGGCGGCGAGCGTGACCTGGCTGCAAAATATCCTCTATGGTTTTCTGTCCGGTATGGCGGAGATCCTGCCGATTTCCTCCCGGGCCCACGGCATTTTGCTGCTGAAGATCTTCGGCGCCTCCGGTAGCAGCGATTTGATGCTGCTTCTGATGCACCTGGGCATTTTGCTGGCTTTATACAAAACCTGTCATCCTCAGCTTACGAGAATCAACCGGGCCCTGGCCCTGGCGCGGATTCCCAAAAAACGACGCAGAAGACCTCTGGACACCAGAAGCCTTATGGATTTTCGTCTGCTTCGGACCATGGTCATTCCTGTGATTCCCGCGTTTTTCCTGTATAACGCGACGACCGGTCTGGTGAGCCATACCTGGGCCATCGCCTTGTTTCTGATTCTGAATGGCCTGATTCTGTACTTACCTCAATATCTGCCCTCCGGCAACAAGGATTCCCGGAACATGAGCCGGGTGGACGGTCTGCTCATTGGTCTGGGCGGGGCGCTTTCTGTGCTGCCCGGCATTTCCGGCATCGGTGCCATGGTGTCCATTGGCTCCGTCTGCGGTGTGGATAAAAAGTACGCCTTGGAAAATGCTATGGCCGTAGGCATTGTGATTTCCGCCTGCACCGTGGTCTGCGATGCCCTGCGCATCATCTCCGGCGGACTGGAGGGACTGACCTTTTCCATTGTGCTGGCCTATCTGTGCGCTGCTCTGGCCAGCTTTTTCGGCGGACTTCTGGGGGTAAAGCTGCTGCGGTCCATTGTGGAGGAGCATGGTTTTTCCGTTTTTGCCTTTTATTGCTGGGGCCTTGCCCTGTTTACGTTCTTTTTAAGTCTTGTCGCGTAATGTTGGAGGATCCTTATGGCAGAGAAGAAGCAGTCTACACGGGCGGACAGAGCCGCCGCCAGTTCTACGAAAAAACCTGCCGCCGGTAAAACCGGCGGCAAATCTACCCCGCCTAAAAAGAAAAATCCCGAAAAGGTCAAAAAGTCCAATCGGGACTTTGCGGGCGGATTATCTCCCAATGTGCTGATTGCCGTGTTGTGCGTGATACTCTTTGTCCTGTTCCTGGTTATTGCCATCAATCCGGACGGGGCCCTGCTGAAGGCGCTGAAATCTGTGATTCTGGGTCTGCTGGGCGAAGTGGGATTCTATTTTTCCATTCCGGCTCTGCTATTTCTGTTCATTATCCAGGTTTTTGGCCGGAAGCGGAAGACGACCATGCGCAGCGTATGCGTGATTGCTTTCGTTTTCCTGAGCGGCAGTATTTACCACCTGATCGTGCAGAAGCAGGGTATGGCGGAAGGCATTAAAGTCATTTCGGATCTCTACACCGGCGGTTCCCTCGGCACCACCGGGGGCGTTCTCTGCGGTGGTCTGGCCATGCTGGTCCGCTGGGCCTGCGGCAGCGTGATCGCCTATTTGATTCTGGGCATTGCCGCGGTGCTGACGCTCCTGGGCTCCATGCAGATCACCATTCCCAGCATTATCAAGGCCATTGCGGACCGCCCCCGGGAGGAGGATTGGGAGGAAGAAGAGGACGATTATGTGGAGCCTGCCGCGGCAGTGGTAAACCACATCGCCAATAAGCGCATCGAGCAGAAGCGGAAAAAGCAGGCCCCCCCTGTCCAGATGACCATTGACGAGATCGTTCCTCAGGAGCTGCCGAAGCCCCAAAAGCCGCAGAAGCAGATGCATCCCGCGGCGCAGACCGCCCCGGAAGCTGTCTCCAATACGGGAACGCCGTCCCGGGGTGCGGACGTAATGAATACCATCGATCTGGATATCGATTCCCCGGTCTATCCGGCTGCTCAGAGCGTGAAAAAGGGTATCCCTGTAGAGAAGACTCCCGCGGAGCAGGAGCCGTCCAAGCGGAAACCGGAACCCAGACAGGAACCGAAGACCGATCCCATCCCCCAGAAAATGCCGCCGCTTGTGAAGGAACAGATAAAGAAAATGCCTGCTGTCCTCATGGAGGACGAGCAGACCGGCGAGAAGCCCGGCAAAGTGACGACCAGGGACGCCGCGGAGTCCGCAAAGCAGGTGGCCGCGGAGATTGCCCAGGGCAGCACCGCGGAACAGCAGACTTATCGTTTCCCGCCCATTGAGCTGCTGCGCCGTCCGGCGGGGATAAGCGCAGACGGCACAGAGGAAATGCGGGAGAATTCCCGCCGCCTGAATGAGACGCTGGCCTCCTTCCACATCGACGCCCATATCATCAATGTCACCCGGGGCCCCAGCGTTACCCGGTATGAGGTGGAACTGGACAAGGGCGTGCGTCTCAGCAAGCTGACAGGCTGCGCCGATGACATTGCCCTGAGCTTGGGCGCTTCCGGCGTCCGAATTGCCGCCGTGCCCGGGAAGATATCCATTGTGGGCATCGAAGTGCCCAATCGCACCGTGACCACCGTGTCCCTGCGGGAGGTCATCGATTCTCCTGCCTTCGCGCAGGCCAAGGGGAAGTCCTCCTTCTCCGTAGGTAAGGACATTGCGGGCAACTGCATTGTGGGAAACATCGCGAAAATGCCCCATATGCTGATCGCCGGTACCACCGGCTCCGGTAAATCCGTCTGCATGAACTCCATTATCATCAGCCTGCTCTACAAGGCCGGCCCCGAGGATGTGAAGCTCATTATGGTGGACCCCAAGATGGTGGAACTGGGCATCTACAATGGCATCCCTCAGCTGCTGATCCCCGTAGTGACGGACCCCAAGAAAGCCGCCGGTTCTCTGCAATGGGCGGTGACGGAAATGCTGCGGCGCTATAAGCTCATGTCCGATGCCGGCGTCCGGGATCTGGAATCCTACAACAGCATCGTTGCCAACGAGGAGGGCGGCCAGAAGCTGCCCCAGATCATCGTCATCATTGATGAGCTGGCCGATCTGATGCTGGTTGCCGCCAAGGAGGTTGAGGACTCCATCTGCCGTATTGCCCAGATGGGCCGTGCTTCCGGTATGCACCTGATTATCGCGACCCAGCGTCCTTCCGCGGATGTGATCACCGGCCTGATGAAGGCCAATATCCCCTCGAGAATTGCTTTCTCTGTAGCCTCCGCCATGGAATCCCGGATCATCCTGGATACCCAGGGGGCGGAAAAGCTGGTCGGCAAGGGCGATATGCTCTATGCTCCCATCGGCTGCGGCAAGCCTCTGCGTGTTCAGGGCTGCTTCGTTACGGACAGCGAGGTGGAAGCTGTGGCCAGCTTTGTGAAGGACAACTATACGGCAGACTACAACCAGCAGGTGCTGGAGGAGATCGAGAAAAAGGCCCAGCAGACCGGCAAGGGCGGCAAGGGTGCTTCCGCCGACCCGGAACCCAATGACGCGGAGCTGGAGGGGGACGAAATGCTTCCCGCAGCCGTGGAGGTGATTCTGGAAACGGGACAGGCATCTGTCTCCATGCTCCAGCGCAGGCTGAAGCTGGGCTACGCCCGGGCGGCCCGCATCGTGGACGAGATGGAGGAAAAGGGCATCGTCGGCCCCTTCCAGGGCTCCAAACCCCGGGATATCCTCATCACCAAAGAGCAGTGGGCTGCCAGAAACGGCGATGTGCCCATGGATGAGGACGGCGTTCCGGAGGAATTGGATTGAGTATAACAGGAGCGGTGAAAAATGCCGCTCCTGTTGTTTTTTTGCGCCGTCTGTGATAAACTAGAGCAAAATGATGGACGGAGGAAACCCTATGCTGGATTTTGTTCGTGTGGCCTGCGCGGTGCCGCCGGTAACCGTGGGGGACCCGCTGAAAAACGCCTGGGATCATTGCGCCATTCTGGAAGAGGCAGACGCCAGGAATGTGGATGTGCTGGTATTTCCGGAGCTGAGCCTGACGGGATATACATGCCAGGACCTTTTCTTTCAGGATACGCTTGCCGAAACCTCGCTGGAGGGGCTTGGCACGGTTCTGCGCTGTTCGGAAGCGCATCCCAACGTGACGGTCCTTCTCGGCTTGCCTGTCCGGCAGGGCGCGCGGATGTTCAACTGCGCCGCTGTTCTTTCCGGCGGAAAGCTCCATGGACTGGTGCCCAAGACCTATATTCCCAATTACAACGAGTTCTACGAAAAACGCTGGTTTTCCTCCGCGAATGATCTGCGCTGCGACAGCGTGACGCTGCCCATTCCCGGCTGTGAACCGTTGAATGCTCCCATCGTCCAGAAAGCGCTGTTTATTCTGGGAGACGAAACCAAACTGGGTGTGGAAGTTTGTGAAGACCTCTGGACGCCTGTGCCCCCATCCTCCCTGTTGGCCCTCAGCGGTGCGGAGCTGATTCTGAATCTCTCTGCCTCCAACGAGACCATCGGCAAACGGGCCTACCGCCGGGAGCTGGTGAAGCACCAGTCTGCCGCCGCCACCTGCGTCTATGCCTATGCCTCCGCCGGAGCGGGGGAGAGCACCCAGGACCTGATTTTCTCCGGCCAGTGCCTGATTGCCCAGAACGGCACCCTCCTGGGGGAGACGGAGGCGCCCATTGTCTCCCGGACCCTGCTGATCCGGGACTGCGACCTGGGCCAGATTCGGGCGGACCGCCGGAAAGACAAGAGCTTCGGCGACAATGCCGCGGCCCTTGCTTCCATGTTGGCTGACAGGGAGATCATGCTCGGCGGGATACCCCGTTCCGATGGCGCACTGTTCCCGGTGAATAAGCTGCCCTTTGTGCCGTCCTCCCAGACGGACCGGGTTGAACGCTGCATGGAGATTTTCCGGATGCAGGTAGCGGGCCTGAAGCACCGCCTGGAGATTATCGGTTCCAAGGCTGTTGTGGGTATCTCCGGTGGTCTGGATTCGACCCTGGCCCTCCTTGTGACGGTGGAAGCCATGCGGGAGTTGGGGCGGCCTGCCTCGGATGTCTGCGGCGTTACCATGCCCTGCTACGGCACCTCGGATCGGACTTACCGGAATTCCCTGACCCTTATGGAACGTCTTGGTATTTCCGTCAAGGAGGTAAATATCCGGGATGCGGTTGATCTCCATTTCCGGGATATCGGCCACGATAAGGGGGTTTTGAACGGTACCTATGAAAATGCTCAGGCCCGGGAGCGTACCCAGATTCTGATGGACTATGCCAGCGTAGTGGGCGGCATCGTCATCGGCACGGGGGACCTCAGCGAGCTTGCCCTGGGCTGGTGCACCTACAACGGCGACCACATGAGCATGTACGGCGTCAATGCCTCCATTCCCAAGACCCTGATCCGCTGGATGATTGCCGCCATTGCTGAGAACCCGGATTTTCTGAATGCGAAGGCCGTTCTGGAGGACATTCTGGACACCCCGATTTCCCCGGAGCTGCTGCCCCCGGATGCCGCCGGAAAAATCAGCCAGTATACGGAAGATCTGGTAGGTCCCTATGCCCTCCATGATTTTTTCCTCTACTATATGCTTCGCTACGGCTTCGCCCCTACAAAGATATACACCCTGGTCTGCCGGGCTTTCCGGGAGGATTTCCCGCCGGAGACCATCAAAAAATGGATGAAGGCCTTTTATCGCCGCTTCTTCACCCAGCAGTTCAAGCGCAGCTGTCTGCCGGATGGCGTCAAGGTCGGCTCTGTCTGCCTCAGCCCCCGGGGCGACTGGCGCATGCCCAGCGACGCCAGCGGAAAAGTCTGGCTGGAAGAGTTGGAGAGACTATAATACCCATTGTATCATAGACGTAGGGGACGATGCCCTCATCGTCCCGAAGCCTCGACAATTGCGTTGTACGGAAAGCCGTACCGTTTTGTCGGAGACTTCGGGGCAATGCAGGCATCGCCCCCTGTGTTTTATCCATTCAATAATCCCATCAAAGGCTTCATTTCAAAATCTGCCATGGGTACGAATCCGTCCTGAATTTCCCGGGCCTCTGATTCGGAAATGCTTTCCCACTGGGTGCCGTTGTTGGTGCTGTCGTCAATCACGGTAGCCTTCTGCCAGGTCTTGCTTACCGTGTTATAGCAAAGCCTTAAGAATTCATGGAAGGAAGCGTCCATGTAGTAATAATAGACGCAGTCCCCATACCCGTGGATTGTTTCGTCATAGGTCTGCCCCAGAACAGGTCCTTCATACAGGGTACTGAAATACCGGAAGCAGACCCGGGGAGCATCCGCATTGGGCGGCGTGAAGACTTTTATGGCCTGCCAGTATTTTCCGGTGTCCCGGTATTTCAGCAGAATTTCCTGCTCTCCGTCATCGTCCAAGTCGAAAAGGCAGTAGTCCAGCATGTCGCTCCGAGTGTCGTTGTACGCCTTTTCGCTGCCTGTGTAATCCAGAATATGCTGTACATAGTTTTCCAGACTGTCGCTGTATTCGTTGATGAACCACGTCCATCCCGTGTCCCGGTCAAATGTGGAGTAGGCAAGAAAATCGGCCTTGGTTTCCGGCGCCGGATAATCCGCCCGCATGGCCTCCACCTGTTCAGCCGTGCAGGGCTGGGGATCAGGGTGGAAGTTGAAAACATTCGCAATGCGCTCCGCCAGTTCCTTTGTCATGGGCTTGTCCGGAGGGTTGCTTACGTCATAGCCAAGGGGATTCTCGGTCGTGATCTCAATCCAGTCATTCCCGCTCTGACAGATGATTCTCAGGGCGTTTTCATGTGTGGCCAGAAGCAGATCGGACCCGTCTGTCGTTGTGTAGTGCCATTGCTGCCACTGGTCAATATTGCCTATGACTGCGTAGTATGGGTAGAAATAATCTCCGTTCACATAGGTGTATGCCGCCAGCCGGCTTTCCTCTCCCGGGAGGGTATACAGGAATTCCGTGTGGAAGGAGCCCTCCGGGAAAAAATACCCGGCCATACGTTCTGTGTCTGCAGAAACCAGCGGCTCCATCTGCAAAGCCCGGTAAAACAGCTCCTGCTCCCAGCGGTCAAAGTGTAGGATGGCGCCCAGCGGCTGCAAATGATACTTGTCCAGGATCTCCTGAAGTTTGTCCATCATTTCAAATGTATAGCAGTTGTAAGTCTCATAGAATTGCGCGGGAATGCCCAGTTCATTGAAGTTGTTCGCGTCCAGCAGGGTCCCATCTGGGTCGTAGCTTTCCTGGAACGCCTTCCATTCCCGCATGGCCAGCTGTTCCGGGCTGCCGTTGTAGCCCTGGAGGGACAATTCCGTCTTTACCCACTCTGTGGCGGGCACCTCCTCGCCGCCGGGGCCGGACCAGGCAGGCTCGCTGATGGTGACTTCATCCAGCTTCATATCCTGCAATCGCAGCATATACACCACGGCGCAGCCCACCAGCAGCAAGAGCAGGGAAATGATTGCCGCAACCAGAAGTACCCTTGTCAGGGAGAGCCTTTGCCGCTTTTCCGCGTGGGCCTCCACAATGTAGGCATCCCGAATGGAGCCCATCGTTTCCAGAATATCCATGGCTTTCATAGCAATCCCTCCATTTCCAGCCTTTTGCGCAGCTTTTGCCGCAGCCTGTGCAGCATGGCCGTGACCTTGCTTTCCGAAATGCCGAACCGGGCGGCAATTTCCGGGATGGATTCCAGATACCAGTACCGGCAGACGAAAACCTTCCGCTGGATATCCGGCAGGGAATCCAGAAAGCGGTTCAGGTATCGCAGCAGTTCTTTCCGATCCGCTTCCTTTTCCGGGTCACTGCCGCCGGCTACACATTCCTCCAGCTCATCCAGACTGAGCGCTACCTGTCCGCCGCCCCGTTTCAGGGCGCTGCGGTTTTTCCAACGGTCCAGGGAGATGTACCTTGTCAGCTTGCCCAGAAAGGCGGAGAGGGCATTGGGCCGTCTGGGCGGCATGGCGTTCCAGGCCGCAAGATAGGTGTCGTTCACGCTTTCCTCGGAATCCTCCCGGCTGGAAAGAATATGGTAGGCAATCTGGTAGCAGTATTTCCCGTATTTCGTGGCGGTCTGCGAAATGGCCGTTTCGGAACGCTGGAAATACAGTGAAATGATCTCAGCATCATCCATATTTGGGTGCCTCCTTTTCGTTTGTAATGTGCCTTCAAATATCCAGTAGAAAAATATCCCCGATCCTTGCGCTTTTTCAAAAATTTTTTACTATATAGTACAACAACACCCGGCCCTTGTCCAGAACCGGGTGAGCTGCGCTATGGATTTCCTGCCAGTAAAATGGGCTGTATTTGCTGCCCATCCAGCGCGGCCTCCGCGGCGTCTGGGATCAACGAAAAGTCCGCGACCATGGATGTGGGCTTTTTCTCCCAGCTGTCCTGCCGGAAGGGGACGAAATAGTAGTGTTTCCTGGCCATGAGCTTTCCGATATTCTCCGCCGCTCCGGCCAGAGCATCGTTGGTGGAGACTGCCAGCAGCACCGGTCGGCCGTTGCGCAGATGGCTTTTTGCTGCCATGGTGACGGGGCTGTCAGCAATGGAATGGGCCAGCTTTGCCAGAGTGTTTCCGGTGCATGGCGCAATGATGAGCAGGTCGAGCAGCTTTTTTGGCCCGATAGGCTCCACTTCTTCCAGCGAGGTCAGGGGCTTTGTGCCGCAGATGTGTTCCGCCCGCGCCAGAAAATCCCGGGCGCTGCCGAATCGACTGTCCACAGAAGCGGAAGCTATCGAAAAAATGGGAATCACGGTATGTGTTTCTGCAAGCCGCTCCAGAACTGGAAAGACCTTGGAATATGTGCAGAATGAACCGCAAAAACAAAACCCGATGTTCATGGTGTCTCCTCCCACAGTCGTATGATCGTCTCACTGATTAATTTCCCGGAGCTTTCCGGTGCCAACTTACCGGGCAGTCTTCTGGCCCAGAGCACGTCTTCGCTCTGTATCCCCAGTTGGGAGGCCAAGTCGATCAGCAGGCAGTCCTGGCATTTTGCGGTCATGGCATGGGAAAGAACAGGCGCCGGGACTGTGTTATAAATCAGCCGGAAACAGGGAAGGGATGCCTCCAATTCTTCTTCCGATATGGCATCGTAGCCCAGCGATTTCAGCATGGCTCGGTCGGCGGGGTTCCTGGCGTAGACACAGACCTGAGCGTCCAGAACGCGCAGCAGCCGTGCCAGGCATTTTCCGATGCGGCCCCAGCCCAAAATGAGCACCGGCATGTCACGATAAGTACGGTTCATCTGCTCTGCCCCGAGGCGCAGAGCGCATCTGGCGGTGATGTCCGCGTTTTTGGCTGTGTATTCTTCATCCGTCAGCAGATCCATCACCCGGAAACATTCCGGCACCTTCCCGGTGAGGTTTCCGCCGATGACCATAGCGTTGTCGGGCAGCGCGGCCCAGATGGTTTCGGGGTTCACGTCCGGCGTCCGGAAGCTGGGAATATCCAGCAGGACTCCTTGAGTGGTATCGTCCGGTGTGTCGATAATGGAAAAGCCGGATCGTGAAAGCTGTTCACAGGCGTATGCGTGGGCGGCGGAAAGCCCTTTGGCCCAGAGCTTTGGCATGACCATCCCTCCTTTGGGCCAAAATATGCCGGAAGTGAATAAGTGGTGCTTGATTTTTTTCGGGGATTTCGTATAATGATACCAAGGGGTGAAGTATATGCAGAGATTGGGATTTATCCACGATATGTTGGATGTAAAGGTACTTGTACTGTTTGTCATGGCCCGGGTGAGCTATCCCATCAACATTCAGCAGATTTATGAACTGTGTTATCAGGATGATTGCCTCAGCTATTTTGACATCTGTACTGCTGTTCCGGAGATGGTGGAAAGTGGCCATCTGCGGGAGGTGGAGACCGGAACTTATGAGATCACGGACAAGGGCCGCGCGGACGGCTCTCTGACCGAGGATTCTGTTGCCTATACCGTCAAGTGCAAGGCGGAGAATGCCGTAGCAAAATTCAACCGTTCCCAGCGTCGGTCCAGCTTTGTAAAGACCCAGGTCATTCCAAGAGATAACGGGGATTACTCCGTGGTCATGGCTTTGGATGATGAGGTGGGAAATCTGATGACTCTGGAGTTGTTGGCTCCGAACCAGCGGCAGGCTGTTCGGCTCAGCAAGCTTTTCGAGCAGAAGGCGGAAAATCTCTACAACCTGACCATGGCTGAGCTGCTTGACGAAGAGGGAAAAGAGGGAGAATAAGCACCCCTTGCCGAAACTTCCAGATCGTGGTATAGTTTAAGTACACCGGAAGACCGGTGGATACGAAAGGAGCTGCCGATTATGAAGTTTCAGTACAGTGAAAAGAAAGTGAAGCTGCCCGAGAATGTCCACGCTTATGCCGAGAAAAAGGTCATGAAGCTGGCCCGGTATTTCGAGGATGACGCGGAGGCACTCATCGTATTTTCCGTGGAGAAGAATCAGAATAAGGCAGAGCTGACTGTCCATGGCGCGGGGACCTGGTTCCGTGCCAGCGAGAGCACCTCTGATATGTTTGCGTCAATTGATGCCTGCGTCGGCACCATTGAGGGCCAGATCCGCAAGAATAAGACGAGGCTTGCCCGCCGCCTGCGTCAGGATGCCTTTAGCCGAACGGTTGAAGAGACGTCCTTTGTCCCCGAGCAGGAGGAAGATAGTCTGTCCATTACCAAGATAAAGCATTTTTACATGCAGCCTATGGGCAGGGAGGAGGCAGTCCTCCAGATGGAGCTGCTGAATCATGATTTCTTCGCCTTCCGGGATACGGACAATGGCGGGGCTTTTGCGGTTGTGTACCGCAGAGAAGACGGCGGCTATGGCCTGATTGATGACGCCGAATAATGGAATAACAGATATCTCCGGGGTCCCAAGGATCCCGGAGAATTTTTTCGTTTTTCGAAAAAAGTGCTTGACAAAATGATAGAGAAGTGGTAATATATCAAAGCTGTCGTGAGACACCCACAAAATATGTCGAAATTTGAAAAAGAATGCAAAAAAGTTCTTGACAAATTGTGCATTATGTGGTAATGTTTAGAAGCTGTCTTGAGACGGCGGCTGTACCTTGTAAATTGAATAACGTAAAGACAAACTAAAACACCTTGGACAATGAATGGAATTGTTTAAGCGTAAGCGAAAAACAGCCAACGAAAATTCTTGAGTAATTAATGCTAGAAGCAGATTATTCAAAAACTTGATTTGAAGCCTTTGGGCTTTAGATACAATTTTTTGAGAGTTTGATCCTGGCTCAGGACGAACGCTGGCGGCGTGCCTAACACATGCAAGTCGAACGGAG
>Ga0129316_1000035_pt1 | contig 102793 bp, 103 predicted proteins | sample Cm1ome_2_FD_94429 | JGI IMG/M metagenome (GOLD analysis project Ga0129316, IMG submission 94429) | Eastern black-and-white colobus group fecal microbial communities from Wisconsin, USA - Cm1022B metagenome | ecosystem: Host-associated > Mammals > Digestive system > Large intestine > Fecal...
ATGAAAAGCAACAGAAAGGGATTTTTGGTATTCTAAGAACCGAATCGTCTCTTTTAAAGAAGCAATCAATTCTTCCAACTGTTCAGAAGTATATTGGCGATACATATCATCAAAATTAGGATGTCTCACATAGCCAATACCAATAAGATTTTCTACATCTATTTCTGGTTTTAACTCCTGCTTAATAGGATGTTTACGTTTAAATAGTTTCATTTTTATCCCCTTTATAGCCGTCAACTGTTTCTCCATATCTTTTTTCAAAATACTCCTCATAATGCTTTATTTCTTCCTTTGTCACATGTGGACTACCAAAGAAAAGCATATGTCTCATAAGCCGAATGGTATTCCAATCATGATCTTTTTCTTGTTCAAATCGAGAGCAGTTATTCTCAATTCTTTTTGGTGGGAAAGATTCTCCATATATTAAACTCACCAGTACCTCCTTTGGATTCATCTCCTTTTCCGCAAAAACCATTTTTCCTGGATCCAGTCTCTACCTGCTGTATAAAGAAAGTCTGATCCACAGGCGAGCCAAATAGCACCAAGCAGTGCAAATAGTGACCATCGTATCACGCTGTGCAAGAAGTAATAAAAGAAAGCTGTTCTAGCTAAGAAGAAACTGAGCCAAATCATTAGTTTCAACAAACCTCCTAATAGTTGTTTAAACCGTTGCTTGATAGTCGTCTTTTTGAGCCCTTTTAAGGTCCTTTCTGCTTGCTGAATTTGATTATCTAGTTCTCTCAATTCCTTTATTAAAGTAGCGCGACGTTGCTTTAATTCTTCTGGTGTTAACATTTTTATTTCCTCCAATTAAGACCGCTTCTTTAAACTATTTTTAAAACCAATAATGGCACGAGTTAACCAATCAACAACGTATCCAAAACCTAAACTAAATTGGATTAAGATGCCAAGATATGGCAAATAGAAATGCGGTCTAACTTCCAACACAGCTGCTTTATCATTAGTAGTTACAGCCGTAGAATAATCAATGGCAATATTAACAATCGTTAGCCAAGACCAAATAAAGAACCAAATCATTGCTAGAGATAGTAAAATTGTAGCCAAGTATAAAATCTTTTTCACAGTTGTAGATTGCAGTACCTGTATCATCTTTCTCATCTCTACCTCCAAGTCAACCATTCAGCCTGGCTGTCAGGTTTTAAAATCTTAGCTAGCATCGTTAATGCTATTGATAGTTTTAGCTCACAGCTTTTCTTTTTCGTTTTTAGAGTTACCCGACAAATAGGAAAGAACCAAACGAATAATAAGGCAAACGTAAAGATACCATGAGCAAGGGCACTGATAATATTAGTCATTAAACGCCTCCTCAATATTTTTAGTGTTAGCCGTAATCTTCGTAATCTTACCTTTTTGTGTTTTTTTGGTATAAAGATAGTGCTGTGACTCACCATCTCTTAACGTGATGATGGTTGCCGCTTTTTCAACCTGGTATTGTTTCACCAATTGTTGGCCCTTATCTGAGTCAACATCGATGTAAAAAGTTGGATAAGCACTTTCTTTCGCAGCAGTGACAACGGCTTGTTTACCTGCTTGACAGTAAGGGCAGCCCATTTTGTAAAAGACTAGGTTAACATTTTGATCAATAGCTGTATCCACATAAACATCGGCTGTTAGATGACGGTCATAATCTAGTGCATGATTTTTAAAGAGAAAGACTACCCCTGCAACAGTGACAATCAGAATAATGGTCGAAATCATAAGATCAACTACCTTCAAAAACTTTTTAATCATTAACTTTCTCCTCGTTGTAAAATTCAAATAAATCTCCTTGGATATAATGAACCTGTGCCAGTTCTTTTAATTCTTGACGCAGTCCATCAAAGGTCTTAGACATCTGATTAAAAACGAGAGGATCAAAGGCATCGGAAATTTCAACGATTGGTAACATGGGAAAATGATCTCTTCGTTCACTCGCTAAATAGTCTGACACGACCTTAGCATTAGTAATCACGCCATCCACTCGAATTAACGCTGGAAGACTCGTAATCGCTTCACCATTTTGATAAAAGGTTAACGCCACTTGTCCTGCTTCTATTACCTCAAAATCTGGATGATCTCGTGGTACTTTAAAATAATAAGCGAGTGGTTCTTGACCGAGTGCTGTTAGGTAATAACCACGAACAATTTTGAACGCTTCTGACATACTAAATCTCCTTTCACTTATCCTCTTGTAGTAACAATACTCTAATCGCTATCACTAGCGTATTGGTATAAATAGCAGCTTCAATCTGCTTGAAAAACACTAGCACTGTTCCAAACAGTAGCAAACCAAATAAGAACAAATTGGTAACCAAATCATTATCATTTTTCATCAGCAGTCCTCCTAACAAACTTTATGGCATTTAAATGGGGCCTGATAGTATTTTGGATAATTCATAATCTTTTTGGTTTTATGTTTTGGTAGTGGTTGATGATAGTGTGTTTGCATATACTGAAATGCTAATCCTTGACTCTCAAAAACTAAGAGTTTCCCATTATCATCATAAAGATAATCTCCTTCCGCAAAACTAAAAATAATGTACTTCATCCTTTTCTCCTCACTTTCTTTTTTCTCCATGACTAAATAACTGAATCATCGTTTGATAGTCATTTTCAATTTCATTGTCATAGCCATTTGCATATCTAATTTGATGATTGCCTTTTAGTATTCCTGCTAATAGAATAATAAACAGAATAACAACAATGCTTATGATTACTAGTACTATTTTCATTTTCTCTCTCCCTTTTATTTTTTCTATGACTTAGTATTTGAATACTAAGATTTATAACTACTATTTTGGTTGCCCCTCGCTCTGCCTCTCATTATCATAGATATAAATGTAAAGGCAGTTGGCGGGTTTTATTTTTTTCCTTGATTAACCGATGTCCTGCTCAAATAATGATAACTGTTTAACGTGTTTAAGTTCATGCTTGACTCCTTCAATAACTGTTTTGGTATAGTTGAGACTGTCTTCAAAGAAGCGTGCGATATTCGCAAAATACGCCTCTTGACGCTCCTTTTTCACCTGAATAAGCGATAAGATAATTGCTTTAACCGAAGCAATGCGGATACCACCACCACGACCTGCTTTAATAGTAAAGAAAATCTTTTGTTCTGCCTTTAAAGCTTTTAGTACTCGATCAAGCGAACGCTCTGGAATATGGAGCTCTTCTCTGATCGCTTTCTTTGTCGTTTGAATAAATGGATCCTGTGTTTCATAGAAACCTTCTAAATAGCTCATTACGTCAGCTTTCCATTCGTAAAGATGACTTTTCTTGCGCTCTGAACGTTTCTTTTTAAACTTGTACCAACGTTGCTTAACGAACAAATCAGAAGCCTTCAGTTTTTGATCAACCCATGCTCGACAAAGTAAAGTGATATAATCACGACTTGCGGCTTCATATTTTCCTGAGTAAGCACTAGTGATGAGTTTTAAAACTTCGCTTGAAGCGAGCGGTTCGTCCAATCGTCCGTTGAAATCGGCTAAAACGAGCTCACAATCGCTCTGAGAGACACCACTTGAGAAGTTCGCAAGCGCTAAAGTAAAGAGAACGTTGTTTCTTCCCATGAGCGCTTTAGCACCTCTGATATTTGATTCATTCAATAACATTTGATACCAGGGCTCATCAATTTGTTTAATGCCTTCAGTTCCTGTAATGATCGTTAAATTTGGTTTCTTGCTTGGAAACGGAAGTTCAGATTGCTTCATGGACCAATCAAGCCATTCTTGAAACGAGTAAGTATACTCTTGATGAAAGAACTCAACGTTGTCTGTTCGTGGCATGCGTGCAATCCCAAAATGGTTACACGTGAGATCAACTGGTAAAGTTTGTGCAAAATACTGGCGCAAATTTTGAGAAATAGCTTTGGCGACTTTAATGACCTTGAAATTGGAATGAGCCGTTACATAAGCAGGTTCTGATAACACAAAGTAAGCTTGATAGCCCTTATCAGACTTCAAAATTAAAGTCGGCATAAAGCCCAGGTCAATCGCTACCGTTAAAATATCACTACTGGTCATGGTTTCAGCTACAGTTGTGATGTCAAAATCAATGTAGAAGGTGTTAATTTGTCTCAAATTATCTTCCGCATGACCTTTTGTAAATTGACGGCTTTTATCACTATATGTCCCATAACGGTAAACATTAGGTGTCCAGTGAGTGAAGTTGTCTTGATTTTCTAAAACCGCTTCTAGCGACGTTAAAACAACACCTCGAGCTTTCGTCATATTTGCTTTTGTACGAAAACCAAAAATTGCACCTTTATTCCCTTCTTCTTCAGCTGAAGAAATTGGTCTTAAATGACTATTTTTAAATTTAGTCTGTCTCAATCCGTCTTTAAGAATCAGACTATAAATCGTTTTGATATTCATAATTTCTCCTATGCAGAATGTTTCATCATCTGCTTCAACAATAGCCCCATTATTAGTATTAAGAACAATTGAAAAACGTATAATAATAACACTAAACTCATTAGCTGATAATCTTGATCATAAGCAAGTAAAACAACTAATAATAAGGAGTAGTGTGGAAGGGCACCTAATTTTAAATAAGGAATGTTATTTTCAAAAAATAGCTCTCCAAACAAAATGTCAAAATAATAAATGAATAGATCTCTAATACTTTCTATCTTGGGTCGAGGATTTCGATGGTAGATTGCTTTTAAATTTTTGACATCTCTTTGTGATTGTCTTCTTGTTGCTTCCATTCGTTCCTGCAATTCTTTATCTGTCATTGTAATGTCTCCTCGATTTTTCATCCAAAGTGTAAGTACAGCTGCATTAAAAGAAATATAACCAGATATACAATTAATACTGTTGTCAATGGGACACCGAACACATTTAATGTTGGTTTTTTCTCTTCTAATCCCAAAATAACATAGCCATTTGATAGACCAACAAAATCTGTTAGAACATAACTAATAGTTCTCTCTAGGTAACGCCCAGTGTAACCAGTTTGTTCACTATATTCCATCAAACGTAATTGATCACCCACTTGAAAATCTCTATCATTATAGCGACATTCAAAGTTTTTAGTGCCATCTTTAACCGCTTCAAAATAATCTGGATAGCATTTTAAATCATGTTGCATTTATATCTCCTCTTTTCTCCCCTACTTTTACTTAATCTTCATACTTTTAGGAAGTGATGTCCCAGGTAAATAATAGCCATCACTTAAATCTGACTTTAAATAAAACTCAGTTTCCACCGTCTGAATATAGTCGCTTCGATTCCAATGATTCCTCAAAGTTTGATAGGCAATCGACACTCTTTTTTCAATATCACGAAAACTAAATCCCAATTTTAAATAATTCGTTACAATATCATCTATGTGTTCTTTAGAGATTTTAGTCTTTGGTCGTCTGGAATATCGATCTTTTCTATTGTCTTCTTGCAAACTAAGTTGATATTGAATATAGAGTTTTCTCATCTCTTCAATTTTTAATTGCCATTTTTTAGAATACGCCTGATCTGAGTATTTATTTCTTAACTGATGCACAGGCTCTTTGAACTTCATCTGAACGACGTCAAACTCCCCAAGATCGCTAAAGGGATCAATAAAGCCAAGCGGCTCGCTGTTGAGTAATTCTTCATATAAATGATTCTTTTTCATTAGTTTCACTCTCCTATAGATCAAGTTGAATTTTCAGCAAATATTGATTCAAATAAATTCAACTGAACCACGACATTTGAATCATGTGTGTCAGAAAAATCAGACTTTTGAAATTGCACTATTTCATCATGAATTTGATCATGGTCAATCACTTCAAAAATTTCTAACGTTTCAATATCCATGACAATTTCTAAACCATTCATGTAAAAAATTCTCCTTTCGTAAAAAATTTAAGCGAACAAAAAAGAGAACAGACTTCTCCGTTCTCTATATTTTTATTATAAATTATTTTTGATTCTAAAAACTCTTACCACTTACTTTGAAGTTTGAAATAATACTGAACATTCTTTTTTTATGTTTTTTCTCTTTTACATTCAATTTAATGTTTTTTAGATTTATGATTTTTAGAATGTCTTTTCTGATGTTCAGCATGGCGTTCAGCCACTTCTTGACGATGAATTTGCTGACGTTGTTTAATGTTTTCGTGTCTTTCCTGTAAGTTTTCTACCGCGGCACGATGTTCAACAATTTCTTTAAAAGTTTGTCCTTCATGGAAGGCTGCTTCCATTACACGCCCACGTTTAAAATTTCCAATAAATTCTAGAAAAGGCGTTAAAATATAAATATAAACGCCAACGGTGTTAAAGCAAAGTGCAATCAACATCATCACAATGTCTGAAATTAGACTAACTAATGTCCGACGTTTAAGCCAATCATTAAGCATATGTGTACGTTCATCATCTTTATCCACTAAATTCTTTATAGTCTGCATAGCCAACTCATAGGTCATACGATTAATAAAAAATGCAGTTACTAAATTAATACCACCAAAGAAAATAATAGCAATCCATTTGATATTAAATTCTACGAGCATCTTTGTTGCTAAAGGGTAAAGCGATAAAATCGCATGCGCAATAACATCCATAACAAATGTTCTAAAAGTTGTCGTCTCTGTTGCACGCATAGCTTGAAAACGACGATACCAAAAATTAATAATAATAACAAAGCTCACCAAAAAAAGAGCTATTTCTTCTAGAAGATATGGCAACTCCTTTGTCGTAGCAGGAACAGCGATTTCCAACACCAAAATAGTCATAACTATAGCAACAATAGCATCACTCAAGGCATCAAAACGCTCTTTTAATTGTTTCATAAGTACTCCCTTTTTATTTTAATTACACATTAGCTTCAATATATCCCTTATTCACTCACCAACTATCATAAACAGTAAGTCCGTATTGTTCAATCAGTCGATTAAGTTTTGTCCCATATGAAGTGTCTGTGGCATAGGTACCTGTAAGAGCTGCAGTCGCATCCTTGTAGGAAGTTGTATTTGATTTATGCACACCAGCATAAATATCTTTTTGGAGAAATTGGGCATAATCTTCCAATGACTCTGCTTGGCTACCATATGAGCGAAATTGGGCATCAATGGTATAAGCATTACCACTTCCGTCATCTTCCCACGTTTTCATCGTGACTGATTGCCCATTGTAGTCCCCTTTTATGCCAAAAAAGTTATAATTAGGTGCTTGACTGAGAGCTGATTGACCGCTGTTTGATTCTAGAATCGCTTGCGCAATCATCACCGAAGCATAAAGGTCATTTTGCGCAGCAATTTGCCGTGCGGATTCGCCAATACTTTCAATAAAATTTATCGTTATTTGGTCAGATATTGTAGTAGAACTTGTGGTGTCAGCAGTTGCCGTACTATCTGCATCTTGTGCTTGATAAGTGAAAATCACTAAGGCGACACAAGCTAAAACCGCCAACAAACTCATGCCATATAAAGCCCATTTAGGAACTTTTTTCTGCCGACGATGACTTCTCGCTTTCTTTCTAAACTTTCGTTTTCTTGTTTTTGCCAAATCTGTCAATCCTTTCGCAAATTCACCTTTCAGTATAACAAATTTTTAATAAAAAAGAGACTGATAACTGTTGTCAAAAATAAAAATCAGCACCCAAAAGAGTGCCGATTATCAGCGTATTAGAACCCAGTAATTGATTATTTGAGGTTGGAAATCTAGCTTACAAAGCAAACATTAAAAAGTGCCTAATCAATTGAGCATGGGAAATCTAAATTAACCAAAGGTGACAAGCGCTGTTTTAATATGCCTTGACAGCGACCTTTAACAATCTATTTCCAGATTATTGAAATTCAAACGGCATATAACTGCATAAACAAAGAAGCTGAGCACTTGGTCTCAGCTTCTTGGAAGGCAAGTTTTGCCTTTTATCATGTTGACTGTTACTTACACTGAAAAGTTTTTATTCTGCCAAATTTTTTAAAATGTTATTAACGATATTTTCGACAGTAATGCCATTTTCTGCTAACAATTCTTGCGCATTGTAGCGGTCATGGAAGGCTTTTTCAACACCGTAATTTTGGACTTTAAGTTCCGTATCACCAAGGTAGCTTGCAATCATTTGACCGTAGCCACCTTCTAAAATACCGTCTTCCAAAGTAACCACGACTTGGTGCTCAGCTTCTAAACTATCAAGCAATTCTACGTCCAATCCTGTGATGAATTTTGGATTAACAATTGTCGCTGTAATACCATGTTTGTCAGCCAATTCTTTAGCAACTTCCTCTGCCAATCCGTAGAAATTACCAAGACCAAAGAGCGCTACTTGACTACCTTTTTGAGTCACTTGGTTCTTATTAAGAATTGAGTAATCCGTCGTATCAGCAACGCCAGTTTCACGAAGTGGACCAACTGGGATGCGGATAGCTACTGGGTGTTCTTTTTGCTCAATTGCCCAATCAAGCATGGCAAGATGTTCTTCTTTACTTGTTGGTGCCAAGTAAACCACGTTTGGAATGTGAGCTAAGAATGGAATATCAAAGAAACCAAGGTGACTTTCATCGTTCAAAGAGCTAACAGACGCCATGTAAACAAGAGCTGTTACTGGCAAATTATTCAAAGCGATGTCATGTGACCATTGGTCATAAGTACGTTGCATAAATGTAGAAGCAACATACCAGACTGGTTTTGCACCGTTTTTAGCAAGCCCAGCTGACATTGTAGCCGCTTCTTCTTCAGCAATACCCACATCAACAAATTGTTTGCCTGCTTGTTTGCGTTGGTCTTGGCTCAACATAAACATTGGTGTTCCTGCATTGACGGCAACTACTGTTGAGTCATTTTTGATTTTATTTAAGACAAAATCTGTTGTAATGCTGTTGTATGTTTCAGCAGCACCTGCACCACCAAGATATTCTCCTGTCTCAGGATTGTATGGTCCACCTGCATGGAAAGCTTCGCGATTTTCTTCCATGAATGACACACCATGCCCTTTTTGCGTATGAATATGTAGCAAAACTGGGTGACTAGCGTCTTTGACTTCTTCAAATAAAGCAATTAATTGGTCGAGATTATTTCCTGCGTCAAGGTAATGATAATCAAAACCAAGAGCTTTGAAAAGATTATTGTCAGCTTGACCGTTGCTTTCACGTAAGTCACGAAGTGCTGTGTAAATACCGCCAGTTGGGTTAACAGCGATTGATTGGTCGTTATCGTTAATAACGACAATCGTATTTGTGCCTTCTGTTGCGATTTGGTTTAGACCTTCATACGCCATACCACCTGAAAGAGAACCATCACCAATAACCGCCACAACATTATAAGCTTCATCTTTCAAATCACGCGCTTTAGCCACACCAGAAGCAAGTGACAATGATGTTGACGTATGACCTACTGTGAAGAGGTCGTGTTCGCTTTCTTTAGGATTTGTGTAACCTGATACGTCATCATAATGCGCTGGGTCAAGAAAAGCTTGCGCACGCCCAGTCAACATTTTATGAACGTATGATTGGTGTGACACGTCAAAAATGAATTTATCTACTGGTGAATTAAAGACATAGTGCATAGCAACTGTCATTTCAACCATACCAAAGTTTGGTCCGTTGTGTCCACCATGTTGGCTTGTTTTTTCAAGAAGCGCTTGTCGTGCTTCATCAACAACACGGTGCAAATCTTCACGTGATAATTGTTTTAAATCTTGTGGTGATGAAATTGTTTCAAGTATCATAAATTCTCCTTCTTTCATCTAAGAATCAATTGAAAAGTTTCATAACATTCTATTCTCAAATTGATTAATATCTTCAAAAATCAGCTAAAAACTCACTAATTTTTGCAAGTAATGTTATCATACACCCTGGAGTGCACTCCAAGTCAAATACTTTTTTAATTTTTTTCAATAATAATAAACTAACTAATCAGACCGTTGTCTGCCAACCAGCTATTAATCGACGTTTCACTTGATAAAATACGCCCCTTGACAGGATTTTTCAGCAAATTATCCATTTCAATCTGGGCATCACTATAAGTTGAACCGCCAGAGGTTGCAAAACTAGCCACTTTTTTATCAGTCAAGTCCAAAGCTTCGATGACCGTATAGATGATACGTGGCGGAATTCCCCACCAAATCGGATGACCAAAAATAACTGTGTCATATTGGCTAATATCAGGCAATTTCCCGTGATAAGCTGGGCGACTGGCTGAATCTTTTTGTTCAACATTGGCACGACAATTTGGAATTATCCAGTCTAAATCCTTACTTGTATAGGGATTTTCAACGTCAATTTGATACAAATCAGCGCCTATTTTACGTGCCATTTGCTGTGCGACACGTTTCGTATTTCCTGTAATGGAAAAGTAAATAATCAATGATTTCGACATCAGAATCCTCCCTTCTGAAAGTCATTAAACTTTCCAAGTGTCCTTATCATACACCTTAGAGTCAACTCTAAGTCAAGCATTTTTTTGCATTTAATCAAATAATTGTGAAATGGCTGTGCTGCCTGGATTAATCGCAATCACACGTTTAAAAGTTGACGGTTTGTCAACAATTTCTGCTAAAACACTCGCCACATCTTCAATTGAAATAGCGGTAAAGCCTTTATCTCCCAAAACAATGTGACCTTGCCCTGCTTCTTCCAATAAATTTCCTGGCTGAACAATCGTGTAGTCCAAACCAGATTGATTCACCAGATAATTATCCGCAAAGAATTTAGCGATATAATAATCAGTCAGATTATCTGGCCATTTATCAGGTGTTAAGGAATAAAGTGCACTCAATATCACAAAACGAGTAATACCAGCTTTTTTAGCTGCTTGCATTAATTTGACAGCACCGTAAGCATCGGTTTGTAGCAAATCCTTACCACGAGAACCCGCCGCAAACACAACAACGTCAGCACCTTTTAAAAGTTCTGCAATATTATCAACCGAAGCATGCAAATCCATTTTCTGCGGTATAACGTTGGGCAGTTCAACAACTGCTTCTGGACGACGAGCACCCGCAATCACTTGGTAATTTTTTGCTGATAATTTTTTCAAAAGTTCTGTCGCTACACGACCTGTCGAACCTGCCACAAAAATCTTCATTTTGATACTCCTTTCCTGTCTCATTCGTTCCAACCAAATAAACCATGTCCACGGTCAATCTGACGAATTGCTTCCATATCTTTAGCAGACAATTCAAAATCAAAAACCTCAAAATTCTGTTTCATCCGCTCACTATTGGCTGATTTTGGAATAGCTACCACACCTTCTTGAAGTAAAAAGCGTAAAATAACCTGCGCAGCTGTCTTATGATAGCGGCTGCCAATCGTTGTTAACAAAGGATGATTAAAAATATTTTCCTTGCCTTCGCCAAAGGGCGCCCAAGATTCAAATTGAATATCATTTTCGTGGCAAAATTGTCGCATAGCAACTTGTTGCTGAAAAACGTGCATTTCATTTTGGAGCACCGCTGGTTTCACAGAAAATTTAGCTAAAATTCCTTTGATTTGTTCTTGGTTAAAATTCGACAAACCGATTGCTTTTAATTGACCTGCTTGATAAGCTTCTTGCAAAGCTTGGTAAGTTCCTTCGTAATCAGATACCACCCAATGAATCAACATCAAATCAATATAATCTGTTTGCAAATTCTTTAAAGCCTGCGCAATCTGTGCCTTTGTCGCACGATAACCTGATGTTGCTAATTTGGTTGTGATGAAAAAGTTCTCTCTTGGCAAACCAGACGCCTTAATCGCCTGACCAACACCAACTTCATTACGATAATATTGTGCCGTATCAATGTGACGGTAGCCTGTTTTTATCGCTTGACTAACAATTCTCTCTGTCTCTTTTTCAGGAATTTGATAAACACCAAATCCCAACTGAGGCATCTGTGTCCCAGTGTTGAGTGTTACGTATTGCATCGCTTTCTCCTTTCGCTTTGAAATGAAAGAAAAGATTAAAAAGTCACCTTACAAAGCCCCAACAATTTTATGTGGTAAATAGTTTTCGTCCAAATAATCCATATCATCATCTGTCAAAGTCACGTCAAAAGCCCCCATGAAATCATCTAGGTATTTTTCTTTTGTCACTCCAACAATCGGTGAGTCAATCCCTTTTTGCCATAGCCAAGCAAGAGCAACTTGGGCACGAGTAACACCATATTTTTCTGCAACTTCTGCCACTCGCGCTACGATAGCTTTATCTTGTTCTTCGGTGCTATCGTATTTCATTTTGGCTGTTTCATCTGTCTTACTACGTGCAGTATCCGCATCCCAATCGCGCACCACGCGACCTGCTGCCAAAGGACTATAAGGCGCTAAACCAACACCTGAATCTTTACAAAACGGAATCATTTCACGTTCGTCCTCACGATAAAGCATATTGTAATGATTTTGCATGACTGAAAATTTTGTCCAACCATTTTTCTCAGCCACATACTGCGCTTTTTGGAACTGCCAAGCATACATTGCTGATGCACCAAGATAATGCACCTTACCAGAGCGCACTAAATCATTAAGTGCAGACATAGTTTCTTCAATCGGTGTGTTATAATCCCAACGATGAATGTAAAGCACATCAATATAATCTGTTCCTAAACGTTTAAGACTAGCTTCGACTTGACTAAAAATTGCTTTTCGTGATAAACCAGTTGTATTTCGTCCCTCGTGTAAACCATCACCAAAGAAAACCTTAGTGGCAATAATCACTTCATCACGGTCCGCAAAGTCACGAAGAGCACGACCAAGGTATTCTTCGCTTGTTCCTTTTCCGTAAACATTTGCTGTATCGAAAAAGTTAATGCCCAAATCTAAAGCTTTCTTAATGATGATACGTGATTTTTCTTCATCTAAAAGCCAACCAGAATGAAAACCAAGACTAGCATCACCAAAACTCATGCAACCAAGACATAATTTTGACACTTCAAGACCTGTATTTCCCAATTTTGTGTATTCCATACGAAACCTCCAATAAATTTCTATTTTTCTAAACGTTTTCATTGTACACCTTGGAGTTGACTCCAAGTCAAGTAAAAACATTATTTTAAAAAATAAAAAAGTTTATCAACCCCAAAAGTTGATAAACTCTTACATTAAATTCGTTTTAGATTAAAGGAAATCATAACAATCATCATGATAAGTGTCACAAGACAAGCAATTACAATTAAAGCAAATGCGGATTGAAGCGTCAAGAAACTCAAAAGCAGTCCTAGTATTGGCATACCAAATTCAACCCAATAAAGCTTATTGGTAAATTGATGACTTGATTTATTATAATGCTGATGTGCAAAAACACCAAACAGTAATAGTAAAATCCCAAGATAAAGAAGGCAAATCGAAAACAGATTATTTGCCGCTTGATTTCCTATAAAACTTAGGGAAACTGTAATCAAACTAAGCCCTAGAAAAATAGGATAATGGTAATAGATTGCGCCATTTCCTGTCACACGGTCTTGGTTGACATCTATCATGTGGTCAATTTCAACAATGTAAATCATAAAAAGGTTAGTTACGATGATGAAAATCAAGAAAGAAGCCACAGACAGATTATCTACTGAAAAATACGGCGCTATGCCGATAATCATTTCACCGAAAGTGATGATAACCAGAAGCGATAAACGCTCCACCAAATGTGGAAAATTAATGGCGCGCATTTTCTCTGAAACATGACCTTGTTTAGGATTGGTTAAAATACCAGGTAAAATCCACGTTAATAACACACCAGAGACCGCCAGAATCAGCCCAAATTGATAAGGCAAAAAGATTGAAACAAACAAAGTCAGCGAACGTATTCCCAAAATATAAAAATATTGACGAATCAAATCACGGTCTGCTTCTGCCTTAGTATTGAAATACTCAATCACATATTGCAACAAAAGAAGCAGAGAAATAAACGCCATTGGTAAAATAAATGGCACAAAACTCGTTGACCATTCTTCTGTCACAGCCGTTGATGAAATCAAAAGGCACAGCATTTGGGCAAACATAAATAAAATATTGGTTAAACTATTTTGTCCAAAACGATTCGTGAATACCGTCTGCACCATCCAAGAATTGACAAAAATAATCAAGGCAATAACAAACGTGAAAAAAGCATATGGTATTACAATACCATGATGAACATGATGAATCAATGTTGTGATTTGACTAATGGCATAAACGAAAACCAAATCATAGAACAACTCGGTCAATTCCACCTTTTTGTGCTTTATCAAGGTCATCTTTCTTCCCCTTAAATCCTAATTTATTTGTGTCTATTATAACAAAAAACGATGAAAATTTACTGCTATAACGCTTCTAGCCAAAACAACTCAAAAAATATTTTTCTCCACTTTTGCTCTCATCTTCAGATTTTAAAAGCCCAATCAACATATCTTGTAGCTAAAAAAGCTGGGCACTTTTGTCCCAGCTTTCCCATTCTCAATTTTTAAGATATTCTTTGATTTTTTAACTCAACTTTTTGGTGAATGTAATCAATCAACTCAACTGTCAAGTCATAGCGCATAAATGGTGTGATGAGATAAATCCCATTAAAATGCTCCAAAGCGCGGTCAATTAATTGTTTACTTTCTTCCAAAGCCAATTTTTGACAGGTTTCTTTATCATCTTTAACAGCTTCTAATTTTGCTAAAAACTCATCTGATAGTTGGATACCAGGAACTTCATTATGAAGGAAAATAGCATTATTATAGCTTGTAATCGGCATGATACCTACAAAAAATGGCGCTTCATAATCTCGTGTTAAATCGGCTAATTCATCAATAATCTCTGTGTTAAAAACAGGTTGTGTGATGAAATAATCTGCTCCTGCCGCTACCTTTCTTTCGATTAAACGACCACAGCGTGATAGATTTTTGACGTTTGGGTTAAAAGCCGCAGCTGCTGTAAAATTGGTCTCTTTCTTGATACTAGCTCCACTGTATCCTTGACCTTTATTGAGCTGTTTTATGAGTGCTAACAATTTAAAGCTTGTGGCATCATAAACACTTGTGGCACCAGGAAAATCACCGATTTTTGACGGATCTCCTGTAATGGCAAGAACATGATTAAATCCTAAAACGTCCATTCCCAAAAGTCGCGATTGCAAACCAATCATATTATGGTCACGGCAGGATAAATGCAAAAGAAACGGTGTTGAAATTTCATTTTTCAATAGAGCCGCGATACTAACATTACAAATTCGCGTCTTAGCTAGCGAATTATCTGCTAAGGTAATGGCTGAAATTCCTGCTTTGTCTAAGGCTTTTACCCCTTCCGTAAATTTCGCAATGTCAAGCGTCTTTGGTGGGTCTAACTCCGCAATAATCGTAACTTCTCTTTTGACCCTATCAACCAATGTCTCTGATTGTTTAGCCGCTTTGATAAGCTCTGCTTCTTCAACCATTGGTGTCACAAATTTTCGTTCAACAGGTTTTAATCCTTTAACAGCACGTTTTACCGCTCTGATATGGTCAGGCGTTGTTCCACAACAACCACCTATCAAACGCGCACCTTCTGCCACAAGAAGTTCTGCACTTTTTCCGAAATAATCAGCATTTTGACTAAAGCCATACTGACCGCTACCATTGTCATCAACAAAAGACAACAAACTAGCATTTGGATAAACAGACAAATAAGACTGAGCAAAAAGCGGAACTTGTTTCAGTGACTTAATCATGTGATAGGGACCGAGGTGGCAATTCAAGCCAACCACATCAGCACCTAACATGACTAATTTTCCTAGAATTTCAACTAAAGGACGACCATTTTCCGTAATTCCAGCTTCATGGAGAGCAATATTAGTGATAATTGGCAAATCAGTTATCGGTCTAACAGCTTTTAAAACTTCGATAATTTCTTCTTCATCATAGTAAGTTTCAAAAAGCAAACCATCAATTTGATTCGTTTCAATCAAATACCCGACTTGTTCCAAAGTCTCCTCAATAATTTCATCAAGGGTTAAATCACATTGTTTAAGCCCACGAAGAGCTCCAACAGTTCCAAGAACAAAAGCATCATCACCTGCAGCTTCCCTAGCAATTTTAACACCAGCCTGATTGATTTCCTTAACTTGGTCATCATAAGCATAGCCTTTCAGACGATGGCGTTTAGCAGCATAGGTATTGGTTTGGATAATGTCTGCCCCTGCCTCAAGATAAGCATGATGAATGGCTGAAATTTTATCTGGATGTGTAAGATTATAAGCTTCGTAGCAATTGTCAAGACCATTGGCGTAAAGAAGAGTTCCCATAGCACCGTCGGCTACCAGAATATCTGTTTTTAAACGTTCTAATAATCGTGACATAGCATAACCTTTCTTATTTTCCGTATTTAGCTCGGACTTCCTTGGTTGCAGCCACCAAAACTTCAAGTGCCGCTACTGTTTCTGGTTCGCGACGTGTTTTAAGACCACAGTCAGGGTTTACCCAGAACTGTTCAAGTGATAATTGACGCAATGGACGTTCAATGTTAGCAATAACTTCTTCCTTAGTTGGCACACGTGGAGAGTGGATATCATAGACACCAAGACCAATTCCAAGTGGGTAAACAGCTGTTTCAAATGATTCAATAACGTCACCATGGCTACGGCTTGTCTCAATAGAAATAACGTCCGCATCCAAAGCACGAATAGAATCAATGATTTCATTGAACTTAGAGTAACACATGTGCGTATGAATTTGTGTTTCTTCTTTCACCGATGATGTTGCTACGTGGAAAGCATGAACGGCATCATCAAGATAAGCTTGTTGTTTGCTCTTACGAAGCGGCAAACCTTCACGAAGCGCTGCTTCATCCACTTGAATAATGGCAATACCTGCATCTTCAAGCAATTTAATTTCATCTTTGATAGCAAGACCAATTTGGTTAAACAAATCAGCACGTGAAATGTCAGAACGTTCAAATGACCAGTTTGTAATAGTGATTGGACCAGTCAACATTCCTTTTACTGGACGGTCAGTCAGGCTTTGAGCATAAACGGTTTCTTTCACAGTCAATGGTTGAATGTGTTTAACATCTCCATAAATGATTGGTGGTTTAACAGCACGAGAACCATATGATTGAACCCAACCAAGTTTTGTTGTTGTGAAACCAGCTAGTTTTTGACCGAAGAATTCAACCATGTCCACACGTTCAAATTCACCATGAACAAGCACATCAATGTCCAAATCCTCTTGAATTTTAATCCAACGTGCGATTTCTGATTTAATGAAATCTTCATATTCCGCATCAGAAATATTGCCACGTTTCCAAGCCAAACGTGTACGGCGAACTTCTGGCGATTGTGGGAATGAACCAATTGTTGTCGTTGGAAGAATTGGCAGACCAAGTTTTTCTTGTTGCACTTGACGACGAACTTTATAGTCAACACGTTCAGTAGCAACATCATCCAAATTTTCTAATGTTACATTACGGAAATCAGCTGCTTGCAAAGCATCAAAATCAGCAACGTGTTGTTTGTAAGCATCAGATTCTTCACCGTCTAAACGTTGGCTCAACAATTTGATTTCTTGCAATTTTTCATCCGCAAATGCCAAACCATTTTTAAGAACTGGTTCGAGTTCTGTTTCGTTTTTAGTCGTTACTGGCACATGAAGAAGTGAACAAGAAGGTTGTACAACAAGTGTTTTTACATTGGCTTGAATTTTTTCGAGCAATGCTGATGTTTTGACAAAATCTGTTGCCCAGATATTACGTCCGTCAACCACACCTGCAAAAACGTCTTTATCAGTAAAATAACCTGCTTCAATAGCTTCAAGGTTTTCATCAAGACCATGAACAAAATCAAGACCAAAAGCTGCTACTGGTAACTCTGACAAATCTTTGGCATCAATCAAGGCTTCAAAATAAGTTTGGAAAATCAATTTAGCTTCTGGCACTTCTTTGGCAAAATAGGCATAAACATATTTTGCTGCTTCTAAAAGGTCAGCCCCTTCATCTGTCACAAAGATTGGCTCATCAACTTGAATATAAGTTGCCCCTGCTTCAACCAATTCTGCAAAAACTTGTTTATAAAGTGGCAATAATTTTTTCACTGCAGCTGTGAAATCATCAACTTCAGATGAAAGAGCCACATAAGTGATTGGTCCTGTAATGACTGGTTTAGCTTTATCGCCAACCACTTCTTTTGCTTCCAAATACAAGTCAAGCAAACGTGTATTTGTCAATTGTGGTTTAACACCAGACCATTCAGGAACGATATAGTGATAGTTTGTGTTGAACCATTTTTTCATTGATGAAGCAACGTTGTCTTTATTACCACGCGCAATTGCAAAATACAAATCAAGGTTGATTTCTTCTTTAGCAAAACGTTTTGGAATGACACCAAATTGTACTGACAAGTCCAAGATATGATCATAAAGTGAAAAATCACCTACAGGAATAAAATCAAGCCCTGCATCAGCTTGTTTTTTCAAAAATTCAAGACGTAAATCTTTAGCTTGAGCTTGTAATTCTTCTTGTGAAATATCCCCTGCCCAATAAGACTCAATTAATTTTTTCCACTCGCGATTTTCACCTAAACGCGGATAACCCAAATTCGAAACCTTTACCATAGTTACCTCCTATACCAGCATTAGTTTTAAACTATACCTACTAAATTTTTTATAATTAAGATTGTAAAGGATAACAAGCCTTTTTTCAATACCTTTCATCATTCTATCTTTTTATGGCCTGATATAGTTTTTAGCTATACATTTAGAGTTTATTATAGTTTTTAACTATAACAAATAACAAAAAAAGAACTCCCTAAGGAGTTCAATGTTAGATTAATAAAATTTATTATTTAGCTTTTCTAAGGGCACCAAATAGTAATCCTGAAACAATAGCACCTATAACAATAGCAACAAGGTAAAGAATCCAGTTACTTGTCAATGCAAAGACGAAGATACCACCATGAGGAGCCATCAATTTAATACCAAATGCACCTACTAAAGCACCTGTTACAGCTGAACCAACCATAAAGCTTGGAATAGCACGAGCAGGGTCAGCAGCACCAAATGGAATTGCACCTTCTGTGATGAACGATAGTCCCATAACAATATTTGTCAAACCAGCGTCACGTTCTTCAGCTGTGAATTTATCTTTGAACAAACGTGTTGCAACAAAGACAGCAAGAGGAGGAACCATACCACCGGCCATAACAGCCGCCATAACAACTGAACCACCATTTGAAAGAGCTGCCGCAGTAAGACTACTTGTACCAAAGACATAAGCAGCTTTATTGAAAGGTCCACCCATATCGATTGCCATCATACCACCAAGGATAAGTCCAAGGATAATAGCAGAGCTACCAGACAAACTATCAAGGAAATCATAAAGTGCACTGTTAATAGCTGCCATAGGAATGTTGATGAAGAGCATCAAGAATCCTGTTACCAACACACCAAGAAGTGGGTAAAGGAGGATTGATTTGATACCTTCAAGTGATTTTGGCAAGAAGGCAAGAGCTTTCTTAAGAACAAGAATAACACCACCAGCTAAGAAACCACCAACAAGAGCTCCAAGGAAACCTGAGGCAATTTGATTGTCAGCAAGGTTTACTGCGCTATCCAAACTATAGAATGAAATGCGACCAAAGGCAATACCTGAAGTTGCCATAGCACCAGCTGTGAAACCAGCTACCAAACCAGGTTTTTCAGCAATTGAATAAGCAATGTAAGCTGCAAATACCGGAATCATGAAACCAAAAGCTGCATTACCAAGTTGGTTAAAGACAGCTGCAATTTCATGGTAATTACCAAGGTGACTCAATTGGTCATTTGGCACTCCCATAAATTGGTCAATCAAGAATGAAATAGCAATTAAGATACCACCACCAATAACGAATGGCAACATTTGAGAAACACCACTCATCAAGTGCTTGTAGAATGCAGCACCAAGGCTTAATTTTTCACTAGCATCACTTGAAGATGAAGCTTCATCAGCTGAAGCTGTATAAGTTTCTGCTTTTCCGTCAAGGATGATATTGATTAATTCTTCAGATTTTTTAATACCGTCAGCAACTGGACGTGATACTAATGGCTTTCCATCAAAACGTGCCATTTCAACGGCTTTATCAGCTGCAACAATGACACCTTTTGCACGCGCAATTTCATCAGCAGTCAAACGATTACCGACACCTGAAGCACCATTGGTTTCAACACGAACAGTGACACCCATTTCATCACCTTGTTTGATGAGGGCTTCTTCTGCCATGTAAGTGTGCGCAATACCAGTTGTACAAGCCGTAACAGCTACGATAAGTGGTTTATCATCTGAAACTGGAGCAGCTTTCGATTCTTCTTTTGCTTTGTTATCTTCTTCTGCTGCGTTAAATGTTGCAATCACTTCGTCAGCTGATGTCACTTGACGTAATTGATCAGCAAAGCCATCTTTCAAAAGATATTTTGATAATTCAGCAAGAGCAGCCAAGTGAGTGTCGTTTGCGCCATCTGGTGCTGCAATCATGAAGAATAGGTAAGTTGGTTGACCGTCCAATGCTTCATAATCAACACCTGCAGCAGATTTAGCAAACAAAACAGTCGCTTCTTTAACAGCTGCATTTTTACTGTGAGGCATGGCAATACCATCACCTAAACCAGTAGATGTTTGCGCTTCACGGTTCATGATACCTTGTTTAAAAGTATCAAAATCAGTTACCACACCGTGTTCAACAAGGCTTGTGATCATTTCATCGATCGCTGCTTCTTTTGAAGTTGCTTTCAAATCAAGAATCATGACATCTTTTCTGAGCAAGTCTTGAATTTTCATATTTTTTCTACCTCTACTTTTTGATAAGTTTCTTTTATGAATTCAGCAGTTGCCAAGTCATCTGAGAATGTTGTTGCTGTCCCACATGCGACACCCCATTTAAGAGCTTCGATTGGGTCGCCAGATTTGACATATTCGCCTGTAAATCCTGCAACCATAGAATCGCCCGCACCCACAGAATTTTTGACAGTGCCTTTAATTGGTTTTGCAAAGTATGCTGCTTCTGGTGTTACCAACAATGCACCGTCTCCAGCCATTGAAATAATAACGTTTTTAGCACCTTTAGCGAGAATTTCACGGGCGTATTTTTCAATATCAGCAAGACCGTTTAATTCAACACCAAAAATATCAGCTAATTCATGGTTATTTGGTTTTACCAAAAGCGGTTGATAGTTTAAAGCATCTAAAAGTGTTTGTCCTTCAAAATCACAAACAACTTCTGCACCGGCTTTTTTAGCAATCGGAATCAATGTGTTATAGACTTGGTTTCCAAGGCTACTTGGAGCTGAACCTGCAAAAACAACAGTATCTTCACTTGAAAGACCAGCAAGAATAGCTTCCAATTCTTCAAGTTTTTCTGTTGAGATGTGTGGACCTGCACCGTTGATTTCTGTTTCTTCACCCGCTTTAACTTTGACATTAATACGTGTGTCCTCAGAAACTTCAACAAATTTTGTTGCAATGCCTTCATCTACCAAGCCATCTTTCACAAAACGCCCTGTAAATCCACCGATAAATCCTGTGGCTGTATTTTCAATATCAAGACGTTTCAAGATACGGCTAACATTAATCCCTTTACCACCAGCGAATTTATCATCACTAGTCATACGGTTAACACTTCCAAGTGCTAAACTATCCAAGCGAACAATAAAGTCGATAGATGGATTAAGAGTGACTGTGTAAATCATACTTCAATTACCCTCGTTTTTTCTTTTATTTTTTTCATCAGTGCTCCGCTAGATTGATTGGTAATGATAGTGACATTTTCAACCTTATCAACCTTGGCAAAAGAAATGTGACCAATCTTTGATGAATCTGTAACAATAAATGTTTTTCTGGCATTTTCAATGACCGTTTTCTTGATGACCGCTTCCTCAACATCAGGTGTTGTTAAGAATTGCTCATCGACACCGTTAATTCCTAAAAATGCTTTATCAAAATTTAATTGTTTAATTTGCTCATACGCAACCGTTCCAATACTAGCGTCAGTTGCTTTTTTGACATGCCCACCAATAATAATCGTTTGAATGTTTTTATCAACCAATTTGGCAGCATGGTGAATGGAATTGGTAACTACCGTTAAATTATCTTGGGAGAGATAATTTAGTAGCAACTCATTTGTCGTTCCTGCATCAATGAAAATAACTTCATTGTCAGCAATCAAATCAGCTGCTTTCTGAGCGACTAACATTTTTTCTTGAATGTTTTTGATAGATTTTTGTTGATTGGTAAATTCCTCTTGAAGTGAGTGAGGGAGTTCTGCGCCACCATGGACTCGGTGGAGCTTACGCTCACTCTCCAATTCGTCCAAATCGCGACGAACAGTGGACTCCGAGGTATCTAGCATGCTAACTAAGTCCTCAAGATTAACAAATTTATCATGAGACAATTTTTCCATGATTAATTGTTTTCGTTTAGACTTAAGAATGTTCATCACCTCCACTGAAATCGTTTACAGATAAAATTATACTATTTTTTCTATCATTGTCAAGCATTTTCTATCAAATTCTATCAAGTTTTTTCACTAACTAGTTAGAATGCCTGCAAAATCAGAAAAATAGTGACTGTAACCCAATTTCAACTAAAACAAAAGGACTTAGTCCTGTGCAATACAGAACTAAATCCTTTCAATAATTATTTGTCTAACTTTTGGTGTGCAGTTCACACCCGTAATAAGAATTTCGTTTTATTTTTCCTTGTCTTTAATCAATGATGTTGAGTGCACCACACGGTTATCACGGTCAGGGTAAATGTATTTAATCGCTTGATTAATCGCAGTTGGAGCTTCACCAAAACCAGAGGCGATCAAAGCAACTTTACCTTCATAGTCAGCGGCATCACCAATCGCATAAACACCTTCTTGACTTGTCTCAAACAATGGCGAAACCGTAATGCTTGAACGTTTATAATCAACGTTCCAATTTTTAAGGTTTTTATTTGATGTCGAAAAACCAAAGCTAACAATCAAAGCATCTAATGGCAATTCAACAGTTTCATCTGATTTAACCTTTTGAATCGTTAAACTGTTAGCAAATTGACCATCACCGTCCAAAGCAACTGGTACGTACGGTGTCATGATTTTCACATTTGATTGTTTAAGCACTTCAACGCTATGTTCGTGAGCACGGAAAGCATCACGACGGTGAACGATTGTCACGCTTTTAGCCAAGCCATCCAAATGATTTGCCCAGTCAACGGCAGAATCACCACCACCACAGATAACAACGTCTTTGCCAGCAAATTGCTCTAATTTATGAACATTGTAGAAAAGGTTGTTGTCAGCGTATTCTTCTTCCCCTTCTAAACCAAGCGTACGGGGAGCAAATGCACCATTACCACAGGCAATAACAATCGCACGTGAAAAATGTTGACCTTTATTGGTCTCAATAGTGAAAACATCGCCCTCTTTCTCAAAAGTCTTAACTTCTTCTTTAAGGCAAATCGTTGTTTGGTCTTCAAAGCGTTCTAATTGTTTGATAAGATTTTCAGTTAATTCTGCTGCTGTGATTTCAGGGAAACCAGCCACATCATAAATGGCTTTTTCAGGATAAAGGATAGCTGGTTGCCCACCAAGTTCTGACAAACTTTCAATAATTTTCACTGAAACACCACGCATACCTGCATAAAAAGCAGCAAAAAGCCCTGCAGGACCACCACCAATAACGGTAATATCATATATTTCACGATTTTCTGACATTTATTTTTCCAACTCCTTATAAATTTCTTCGATGACTGATGCTTTATAAGCCATGTAACTTTCGATATTTTTGGGAAATAGCTGCGCTGCTTTCATTTTTGTTGCTCCATAAATCGCAACTGCATCAGGATGACTGCGCAAATAATCACGAAAAGCAAGGTGCCGTTTCAACTCAGGTGAATTTTCAGGACAAACATAAAGATGATGACATTGCAAATGCTCTTTACCAGAATAAGCAAAAGCTTCCCTGCCTTCAATCCCTAGATTTCCCTCATGAACATATCCAATACTTGCTAATTTTTCAACAACCATAGATAAATCCGTCTCTTGAGCAATCACAACATCAATATCAATGATTGGCTTTGCTGCTAAGCCTTCAACGGCTGTGCTTCTAACATGCTCAATTCTAATAGCTAACTCACCAAGAACAGCACGCAACTCTTGCGCAATTTTTTCAAAATCATCTTTCCAACTTTCTTGATAGGAAAGAACAATCACCTCTTCTGTCCGCATGAAACCTCCTCAAAAATAAAGAGACATACAGTCCGCATGTCTCCTATTATATCACATATTTTTAGCTTTCGCGTCTTTCTCTGCGAGAATCTTTCGAAAAATAGCTTCTTCTTCCTTGCTAAAAACATAATTTTCCAATAAATCTGGACGACGTTCTAACGTCTTACGCAAACTTTGCTCAATACGCCATTTTCGGATATTCTCATGATGACCACTCATTAACACATCTGGAACTTTCATGCCACGAAAATCATATGGGCGAGTATATTGTGGAAATTCCAAAAGCCCTGATGAAAAAGAATCATCTTGATGACTAGCTTCTTTTCCTAAGACATTAGGAATCAAACGAACCGTTGCATCAACAATCGTCATCGCAGCCAATTCTCCACCAGTCAAAACAAAATCGCCCAAAGAAATCTCATCGGTAACCAAGGTTTTAATGCGTTCATCATAGCCCTCATAATGCCCACAAATGAAAATTAGTTCATCTTCTTGTGCTAATTCTTCAGCGTAGCTTTGATCAAATTTACGCCCTGCTGGGTCCAAAAGAATCACGCGCGGCTTTTTAGCGTCAATCTTATCAATGGTATCAAAAATCGGCTGTGCTCGCAAAAGCATTCCTTGACCACCACCATATGGTTCATCATCAACATGACGAGCCTTCTCTGCATTCTCACGGAAATTATGATAGTTGATTTCCAACAGACCTTTTTCAGTAGCTTTACCAACAATCGAATGCTCAAGCGGTGAAAACATTTCTGGAAAGAGCGTTAGAATATCAATCTTCATCGTCAAGTCCTTCCAAAACGTCAACATCAATACGATTGCCAGCAACATCCACGTTAAGCACAACTGGTGGAATGTATGGAAGCAACAAATCACGTTTTCCCTTACGTTTCACCACCCAGACATCATTAGCACCAGGTTGCAAAATCTCCTTAACTTGACCAATCAAAACATCATTTTCATAAACATCAAGTCCAATAATTTCATGATAATAAAATTCACCATCATCAAGGTCAGATAAATTTTCCTCAGCAACTTTTAAAGTGCAACCTTTGTATTTCTCGATATCATTAATATGATACATGCCTTTAAATTTAACAATATCAAAATTCTTTTGTTTACGGTGACTAGCAATCTCAACTTCAATAATAAAACGGTCTTTATCATCAAAAATCGCTAATTTTGAACCCTTTTTAAAGCGTTCTTCTGTAAAATCCGTCACAGACAACACGCGCATCTCACCTTGGAGACCTTGTGTGTTAACAATTTTTCCAACATTAAAATAATTCATGTTTACTCCACTTAACTTAGTCTTTACCATTGTACCATGATAGCAATGAAAAAACCAGCTGCGCTCTGCAACTGGTCAAGATAGTCCGTACGGGATTCGAACCCGTGTTACCGCCGTGAAAAGGCGGTGTCTTAACCCCTTGACCAACGGACCAAAATCAATGTATAAAACCAATGAGGTTTACTGGGGTAGCTGGATTCGAACCAACGCATGAGGGAGTCAAAGTCCCTTGCCTTACCGCTTGGCTATACCCCAAAACAACAAAATATATTCTATCGTAGATTTGACGCTCTGTCAATACATTTTTTAATTTTTTTTGAAAAAATTTGGGGGTTGCTAACGTTTGGTCTCATTTAGTCGGCTTTCAAAACATATATTGATGATTTGCAATCTCGGATTTTCTAATAAAAAGTTCCAATGAACATGACACTTCTTCACCAAAAACAAGAAAAAGAGTAGCAAATCACTACTCTTCTCCCTTTTCATCAATAACGAGTCTTACTTTTTTACCTTGAGTTGGTACCGAATAGACAATCGACCTTATCGCTGTAATGGTACGACCTTTTTTACCGATAACACGACCGATGTCCTGTGCATCCAAATCAAGATGATATTCTAAAAACTCAGGTGTATCTTCAATTTTAATGGTAAGATTATCTGGTTGTGAAATCAAAGGTTTCACAATAGCGACAATAAGATTTTCAATGGTATCCATAGGCTTTCTTCTTAGTGTACTCTATTATTTTGAGAATTTTGATTCGTGGAATTTTTTCATAACGCCTTCACGTGAAAGGATGTTACGAACTGTATCTGAAGGTTGTGCACCTTTTGACAACCATTCAAGAACACGATCTTCTTTCAAAGTTACTTGGTTTTCTTCAACAAGTGGGTTGTAAGTACCAACTGTTTCGATGAAACGACCATCACGTGGAGCACGTGAATCAGCTACGTTGATACGGTAGAAAGGTTTTTTCTTAGAACCCATACGAGTTAAACGGATTTTTACTGCCATTAGTATAAAGTCTCTTTTCTATATTTTTTTGTTTTGGTTAATAGCTCTGCTACTAACTCACTTAACTTATTATATCATAAAAAGATAAGGTGTCAAGTTTTTTTCTTGACACCTTTTAAATTTTTTTGAAAGGTTAAAAATAAGCAGGAGCGCATTATTGTTGAGATTGCAAAATAGCTTCTTTTATTTCCGCAACAGTCACTGCTTGCTCATCTCGATAGACAACGTTGCCATCATCATCCAAAAGTTCTCCAACCAATGGCTCAGCAGCCGAACTTGCTTCATCTTTAAATGAAAATCCTCCGCCCACTTCATCAGGATAACCAATGACAAAATCAGTATCTGAACAATAAGTATCCAAAAACTCCACAAAACTATTATCTTTTTGATATTCCTCCACAGCAAGCTGTAAAGTAATCGGTTCGGCAACAGTTTTAGGAAGTAAGGCTGTCAATTCATCAGACACAATTGTTTTAGCTGTACCAACAGATACAATCGCTAAAGCACCAGCAATCGGTAACATGATTCTTTTTTTCATAGCTTCTCCTTAATTTATTTTAAATATTGATATAAGACCTGACGGGCTTCGCCAACTGTCGTTGATTCTGGACCTTTTAAATCAAGCTCATGAACAGTTCCGTCTTCGTACTGAATATAACTATTTTGTGATTCTTCCTCATCACCGTAACCATCAGCATAAGCCAAAATACCACCTTCTTCATCGGCAATAATACGTTGCTCGTCCGAATAATCTGCAAAATAGTTATCAAACGCTTCTCGCGATTTTCCTTTCCAAACCTTAATCAAACGATTTATAGTCGCATTATCACTTGATGTCTCGCAGGACTTGACTTGAACATCGTCAGCAACCACAGCTTTATTTTTAATTTGATTCATTCCCAAAATACCAGTCACAAGACATGCTAATAACACTAGAGAAAAAACAGCTTTTCTTTTCATTCTATCCCCTTTCCAAAAACCTATATTTTAATTTACATAAATATATTTTTATTCAAAATAGCATGAAATTGCATAAAAAGCAAATAAAAACATGATAATTATCTGAAAATATTATTTTAAAAACAAAAAGAGCTGAAACAATTGTTCCAAGCTCTCTCAAACCTAATTTCTGTTATTGATTGTCGTGTCACAATTCAATAATGCCATAATGAAATTTTTGATTGGGTCTGACAATTCTTTTAAAACCAAACTTTTCAAAAACATCATCTCTAAAATGAGCTTTAATAATAAGACTCTTTCTTGCCACGCGCTTTGCTTCTCTCAAAAACTCATCAGATAAAAGACTAGGATTGGCAAATTGTCGTAAACCATCTAAGTTTTTAGATTCTGAAATCCTATCAGAAAACATTGGGTCGCAATAAACCACGTCAAATGACTTATCAGGCAACGATTTCATATAAGTAATATTGTCAGCGCAATAAGTTTTAATGGAACGCATGGCAGCTGTTAAGCGTTGATTTTCTGATGGATAAGTTGCCAAACCCTCTGAAACGATAAAGTGGATAAGAGGATTGCTTTCTATCGCTGTTACATCATTGCCTGCTGACGCCATAACAATGCTATCGCTAGCAAGCCCCATCGTTGTATCAAGGATTTGTAACTTGTCATCACCCAATAATGCCAATAAAGCGTCATGCTCACTCTTGATACGCAACATAGCTGTATCAGGGTGAAAAACAAACTCACTACCGTCTTGATTGACCAAGCGCAGCTCATTTTCATAAACCAAAAGAAGCGCTTCTCTAGACTGTAAAAGCTTTGTCACTGATTGTTTTCGTCGTTCAATAACAGGTAAATGAAGTTTTTCGCCAATAGCTTGCGCTCGCTGACGCAGAGCAACATTTTCCCGCAAACTTGTCGTAATCGCAATAGTCATGCTTTTATTATAGCAAAATTACAAAAAAGATTTAATGAAATGCCCACCATAAATCCAGAAATAGCTATAAGCCACGATAGAAACAGGCTTACAAAGCAGAATGATATAGAGAAAACGCCTAAACGTCATCTTTGACAAGCCTGTTACCATAACCAAAATATCTGCAGGCGAAATGGGGGACGCCATATTTAAGGCAAAAACTTTTTCGTAAGTTGATGACGTTAATTTTCGCTCATAACGAGCAAATAATTTCTCCTCCATAAATAGCAAAATAAATGGCTTCCCATAGCGGCGTGTTAATAGAAAAAGAATAATACTCCCAATAACAATGCCAACATAATTGAGAATAAAGCCCAGTATTGGACCAAAAGCCATAAAACCAACTACCGTTGTCACCCCACCTGGAATAATCGGAATAACCACCTGAATAATTTGCAACAGAAGAAAAATAATGCTTCCCAAAAAGAGATGTCCTCGCAACGCATCCGCTAAAGCATGAGGGTTATTCAAAATATCTAAATGTTTAAAAAGATAAACCAAACACAGAAGGGTTAGAATAATAGAAAAAATTCCTAAAAACTTGATCACTCTTTTTAAAGCGTCATACATAACATCACCTTTCATCGTTCTCAAAAAAAGAGCTGGTGACAGCTCTTTAAATGTCTAAGCAATTTTTATATTAATGCTATTATTATTCATAACGTAATGCTTCGATTGGGTCGAGTTTACTTGCTTTATTTGCTGGTAAAATACCGAAGATCATACCAATCAAAGCGGAGAAGAGAAGGCTTCCTATTGCTACGTTAAATGAAATAGATGGTTTCATATCAGCCATATTGCTATTAAGAATACTTGTCAAACCAGCTGCCAAACCTAAACCGATCAGCCCACCAAGGAGAGTCAATACCATTGATTCAATTAAAAATTGCGTCAAAATTTTCCTGCGTGTTGCCCCCAAGGCCTTACGTAAACCAATTTCACGTGTACGTTCTGTAACAGATACAAGCATGATGTTCATAACCCCAATACCTCCAACCAACAGTGAGATACCAGCAATCGCACCAATAACTGTAGTCATCATGCCATAAGCTGAATTAATTTCAGCAATCTGTTTAGACATATCAAAAATGGTAAAGTGGCCTGTTTTCACACCTGATACTTGTGTCATCACTTTAGCAGCTTCTTCCCCTACGGTTGTTGCTTGCGTTGCATCATTAACATGGACATATGCCGCCTCAATTTCGTTAACATTAAACTCAGCAGCCAGTTGTGTGTTTGTCATGACAGCATTACCACCTGAACTCATTCCGTAGAGAGCTGAACCAGCATTTGGATCTTTATAAACACCAACAACTAAGTATGATTTAGAACCGACTGAAACCTGCTTATTTAAGGCATTATCATTCGTTCCAAATAGTTTCACAGCCAATTTCGTATCAAGCATAATGATACGTGAAAAATGCTCATAATCATCTGAACGGAAATTTCTTCCAGCTACAACCTTGTATTTTTTAACATCAAAATAGGTCTTATTAACACCTATAATGTTAACGTTTTTGGCTTTTTTCTTATTAAGCGAAACCGTTGCAGTCGTACCATTCGTCAAGTAATAGTTTTGAACCCCTGAAACATCAGAAGTAATTTTTTGCAACCATTCTTCCTGAATTTTAGGACCTTTGTCTGATGATGTCGTTTCAACATCATCGTCAAAAATACTTTTGCTGTCAGAATCCTTAGCAACATAATAAATCTCAATGTCACGTGTATCGGCAGAAAACATATCTGTGATTTGTTTTGTCATTCCTTGCCCCAACGCCATGATAACAACAACCGAAGCAACTCCGATAATAATCCCTAACATTGTTAAGAATGAGCGCATCTTGTGCCCCATGATTGAACTAAGGGCGAATTTCCAGTTTTCCATAATCTTCCTCCTTAGTCAATCCTAACACTATCTGTCGTGTCTCTTGTGATTTCACCATCACGAATGACAATTTTACGTGTCGCAAAATCTGCAATTTCTGGCTCGTGCGTAACCATGACAATGGTTTTACCTTCACGATTAAGTTCTGTCAATAGCTGCATAATCTGCTCACTGGTTTTCGTATCAAGGGCACCTGTTGGTTCATCCGCCAAAATAATCGAAGGATTATTGACCAAAGCACGCGCAATGGCAACACGTTGTTTTTGTCCACCAGATAATTCAGAAGGCAGGTGCTTCATACGTTCACCTAATTCAACTTTGTCTAAAAATTGTTTAGCAAGTTGGTGGCGTTTTGAAACACCGACCCCAGCATAAATAAGTGGAAGCTCAACATTTTGCAAAGCATTTAATTTTGAAAGTAGGAAGAACTGTTGAAAAACAAAGCCGATTTCTTCATTTCTCACTTTAGCCAATTCTTTTTCTTTCAAGTCTTCAACTTGTGTTCCATTTAAACTGTAATCGCCAGAAGTTGGTCTATCAAGTAAACCAATAATATTCATAAGGGTTGACTTCCCTGAACCAGAAGGTCCCATTATCGCTAGGAACTCTCCTTCATAAACTGTCAAATCAATCCCTTTAAGAACTTGCAACTCCTGATCACCATTACGGTAGGACTTGACAATATCTTTGAGTTGAATTAAAACTTTTCTTTCTTCTGTCACTACTCGCTCACCTCTGATTCTTCTGTAGTGGCTGTATCATCAGAAGTAACATTGGAAACTTTTTCACCATCTTTCAAACTGCTATCTGGGTTAGAAATAACGATTTGACCAACTTCTAAACCACTCAATATTTCTTGTTGTTTGGCATCAGCGCTTCCAAGTGTTACCTCAACTTTACTTGCTTTTTGACTGTCCTTATCGTAAACCCAAACATAGTTTTTATCACCTTCATTGACAACTGCATCAACTGGCACAAGTTTGTTTTTATTTTCATTAACAACTTCTACAGATACTGTGAATCCTTGTTGAAGATTAGAAATATCACCAGTCAAATCAACTTTGTAATCATAAGAAGCTGACCCTGAAGATGAACTTGAACCGCCTGTTCCAGTTGAATCATCAGATTGATTTGGGTAGTTAGAAACGTATGAAATGGTACCAGTCCATTCTTGGTCTGGATAAACTTTAGATTTGATTTTGACATTTTGTCCTGTTTTGATATTAGCCAAATCATACTCAGTCAATGTTCCTTTGATTTGTAATTGACCTTCTGTCGCAACATGGACAAGCGTTTGGCTATTTTTAGATGATGGGTCAATGTCATTATTGACTTCAACAACTGTACCAGACACATCACTCACAATAACGGTTTCGTTTAGAGCTTGTTGTGCTTTATTAACCTCAGCTTGTGCATCTGCATAAGAATCATTTAAATCTTGCAATTGTTGATTGTATTGTGCATTCTCTTGAGCTGTTGGTGGTGTTGTAATAGTTGTTTCTTCGCCAGTTTCTTCATCGGTCGTTGTCGATGTTGTTGGCAAGTTACCATATGTTTTAAGGTAATTAATCTGACGTCCAACCTTATTTAAATTACGAACAGCTGTGTCATAAGCTGCTTGGGCTGTTGTAGTGTCGTATTGAACCAATTGTTGACCAGTAGTAATTTGGTCACCTACTGACACCGTTGGTCTAGCTTCAGTTCCTTTACTGCTGTCATAATAAACGTATTGTTCTTGGAAAGCTTTAACTGTACCAGTCAACAAAGTTGATGATGAAATGGTACCCTCTGTTACAGCTGTGGTATCGTAGGTTGTTTCAACGGTTGACTCTGATGTTTTAGTTTGTTGCCACCAAAGCAGAGCTGCACCTGCAACGACAAAACAAGCTGCCGCAGCTCCAATAATCCCTTTAGTCTTTTTAGACATTTTCGCTTTACTTCTTCTAGGCATAATCTTCCTCTTTTTCTTTTGTATAGTTGTATTGTTGCGATAAGACAATTATACGTTTTTGGCATTTTACTGTCAAGAATAAAATGTAAAAACCATCTTTCATATTTATTATAAGAAAAACAGCTCTCAATAACCTTACAGTTTTGTAAGTAGAAATTTTGAGACTCTTTGATAGTGAAAATTTATGGCTAAACAAAAGAAACTGAGCGTTGGCTCAGCTTCTTATTTCTATAATTTGAATATATTTAGATAGCTTGTGTTGTGAATCCACGACTTTCAAGGACACGAATCATAGCATCTGCTGTATCGAGTGCGGTAAAGAGAGGAATACCGTGTTCAATAGCAGAGCTACGAATTGTTGCACCATCTTCGTCAAGCGTACGTTTTGTACCAACGGTATTGACGATAGCTTGAACTTTTCCAGTACGAACAAGGGCTGGAATATCGTTCTCATCATCTTCGCCAAGTTTATTGACAATCGTTGACATCAAACCATTCTCAGCAAAATATTTGGCTGTGCCTTGTGTAGCAAAAATACTGTATCCGATATTAGCAAAACGTTTCGCCAAACCAAGCGCTTCTTCTTTTGTATCATCGGAAACTGTGAAAACAACATTACCAAATGATGGCAAATGGAAGTATGAAGCTTCAAAGGCTTTGTAAAGAGCTTTTTCAAGTGTTTGGTCTGACCCCATAACTTCACCTGTTGATTTCATCTCGGGACCAAGGAGACTATCAACCTTAGCTAATTTTGTGAATGAGAAGACTGGTGCTTTCACATGCACATAATCAGATTCTGGGTAAAGCCCATCTTCATATCCAAGGTCAGCAAGAGTTTGTCCAAGAATCAATTTCGTTGCAACTTGTGCCATAGGAATGTTAGTCACTTTAGACAAGAATGGCACCGTACGACTAGCACGAGGGTTAACTTCGATAACGTAAACTGTTTCATCTTTGATAACAAATTGAATGTTCATCATACCAAAACAGTTCAATCCAATCGCCAAACGTTTTGTGTAATCAGCAATTGTATCTTGGATTTTCTTAGATAATGTTTGAGGTGGGTAAACTGCCATTGAGTCACCTGAGTGAACCCCTGCACGTTCGATGTGTTCCATGATTCCTGGAATAAGCACATCTTTACCGTCAGAAATCGCATCTACTTCACATTCACGACCAACGATATATGAGTCAACAAGGACTGGGTGGTCTGGACTAGCTTTAACAGCTGTACGCATGTAAGAACGAAGATCTTCTTCATTTTCTACGATTTCCATAGCACGTCCGCCAAGTACGTATGATGGACGAACAAGAACTGGGAAGCCAATCTTACGCGCAGCTTCAACCGCCTCTTCTTCATTTGTTGCAGTTTGTCCTGGTGGTTGCGGAATATCCAATTCTTTCAAAGCTTGCTCAAAGAGGTCACGGTCTTCAGCACGGTCAAGGTCAGCAACTTGTGTACCAAGGATAGTAACACCAGCTTTTGACAATGGTTCTGCCAAATTGATAGCTGTTTGACCACCGAATTGCACGATAACACCTTTTGGTTGTTCGAGTTCGATAACATTCATAACATCTTCGAATGTTAATGGCTCGAAGTAAAGTTTATCAGAGATTGAGAAGTCTGTTGATACCGTTTCTGGATTTGAGTTCATGATAATAGCTTCATATCCAGCTGCTTGAATGGCTTTAACTGAGTGAACAGTTGCATAGTCAAATTCAACCCCTTGCCCAATACGAATTGGACCTGAACCAAGGACGATGATAGATTCTTTATCAGATTTGACTGATTCATTTTCCCATTCATATGTTGAATAGAAATATGGTGTTGCTGATTCAAACTCAGCTGCACACGTGTCAACCATTTTATAAACTGGAATGATTTTATTTTCAGTACGAATGGCACGCACGTCATCGGCAGTCATGTTCCAAAGCTCTGCAATTTTACGGTCAGCAAAACCATTGCGTTTAGCTTCTTTCAGAACAGCAACATCTCCAACGTGACTCGCTAACTCTTGTTCCAGTTCAAAGATGTGGAGCAATTTATCAAGGAAGAAAAGGTCGATTTTTGTTAGTTTAGATAGTTCTTCGATAGTGTATCCACGGCGGATGGCTTCAGAAAGGTAGAACAGACGGTCATCTTGCGCACGAACAATCTTATTAACCAATTCGTCATCTGAAACTTCCGCCAAGTCAGCCATTTCATTGTGGTAAACACCGATTTCAAGTGAACGACAAGCTTTCAAAAGCGATTCTTCGATATTACGACCGATAGCCATAACTTCACCAGTCGCTTTCATTTGTGTTCCCAAACGACGTTCACCATTTTCAAATTTATCAAATGGGAAACGTGGAATTTTGGCAACCACATAGTCAAGAGCTGGTTCAAACATAGCATATGTTGTTCCAGTAACTGGGTTAACCATTTCATCAAGGGTCAAACCAACGGCAATTTTGGCAGCCAATTTCGCGATTGGATAACCAGTTGCTTTTGAGGCAAGGGCTGATGAACGTGACACACGTGGGTTAACTTCGATAACATAATATTTGAAGCTATTTGGGTCAAGAGCAAGCTGAACGTTACATCCTCCTTCGATTTTAAGGGCACGAATAATGCTCAAACTTGCATCACGCAACATTTGGTTTTCAATGTCTGAAAGAGTTTGTGTTGGTGCAAATACGATTGAGTCCCCAGTGTGGATACCAACTGGGTCGAAGTTTTCCATATTACAAACCACAAGGGCGTTGTCGGCAGCATCACGCATAACTTCGTATTCGATTTCTTTGAATCCTGCAATAGAACGTTCAATCAAACATTGCGTTACTGGTGATAATTTCAAACCATTTTCAGCGATTTCACGAAGTTCTTCTTCGTTATCACACATACCGCCACCTGTACCCCCGAGGGTAAAGGCAGGACGTACGATAACTGGATAACCAATTGATTCTGCAAAGGCAACTGCTTCATCAACGGTATTGACGATTTCAGATTCTGGAATTGGTTGATTGAGATCTTCCATTAATTGTTTGAAAAGGTCACGGTCCTCAGCCTGATCAATCGCTGATAGCTTTGTGCCTAGTAACTCAACACCAAGTTCATCAAGGATTCCAGCTCTTGACAACTCCATTGCCATATTAAGACCAGTTTGTCCTCCCAATGTTGGAAGAAGCGCATCTGGACGTTCTTTGCGGATAATACGTGTGACAAACTCGAGTGTCAACGGTTCGATATAAACCTGATCTGCGATTTCTTTATCTGTCATGATTGTCGCTGGGTTTGAGTTAACAAGAACAACGCTGTACCCTTCTTCTTTAAGGGCAAGACAAGCTTGTGTTCCTGCATAGTCAAATTCAGCTGCCTGACCAATAATAATCGGACCAGAACCAATCACCATAATTTTTTTAATATCTGTACGTTTTGGCATAATCTATGATACAAAGCCAAACAAGTAATAAAAACCACGATAACATCTATTTCTAAAGATTATCTTTTGGCGCAGCTTGTATGGCTTGTTCAAATCAGCTCATTAGCCAATCTGAACGATGTATCTTCTCCTTTCTATATTATCTAACTCACGGATTAGATTTAAATATTAGTTACGAGCTTTTTCAGCTTGAAAAGCGTCAATCAATTCAAGGAAGTCATCAAAAAGATAACTTGCATCATGTGGACCTGGCGCAGCATCTGGGTGGAATTGCACTGAAAAGGCTGGGAAGTCACGGTGACGAACACCTTCAACAGATTTATCATTGATTTCTTCATGCGTCACCATCAGACAATCAGGAAGAGTATCACGGTCAACGGCATAACCATGGTTCTGACTTGTAAAATCAATACGTCCCGTTGCAATTTCACGAACAGCGTGGTTAAATCCACGGTGACCAAATTTCATTTTGTAAGTTGTCGCACCATTAGCCAAGCTGAACAATTGATGTCCCATACAGATACCGAAGATTGGAATTTTGCCTTGAACACCACGAATCATGTCAAGAGCTTCTGGAACATCTTCTGGGTTACCTGGACCATTTGATAACATGACGCCGTCAGGATTCAAGTGAAGAATTTCTTCAGCCGTAATATTGTAAGGAACAACGGTCACATTGCAATCACGTTTTGAAAATTCACGTAGGATAGAATGTTTCAATCCAAAATCAACCAAAACGATATTTTTACCAACACCTGGTGCTGGGTAAGCCGTTTTTGTTGAAACTTGTTCGATGTTATTTGTTGGTAAAACTGTTGCTTGTAATTGCACTTGCAAATGTTCGATAGAATCACCACCACTAGCAAGTGTAGCTTTCATTGTCCCGTGTTTACGGATAATTTTTGTCAAAGCACGTGTATCAATTCCTGAAATTCCTGGAATATTTTTTGCTTTCAAAAACTCGTCCAAAGTCATTTGATTACGCCAATTGTTTGCGCGACGTGCATTTTCAGAAACGACGACACCTTTACAAGTTGGTGTGATTGATTCATAGTCATCTCGATTAATACCGTAATTACCAACCAACGGGTAAGTAAAAGTCAAGATTTGACCATTATAAGATTGGTCTGTGATAGATTCTTGATAACCTGTCATACCAGTGTTAAAAACAATCTCACCTGTTACATCAAGGTCAGCTCCAAAAGCTTTTCCTTCAAAAATTGTTCCATCTTCTAAAATTAAAAGTCTTTTTGCCATTTTTATTCCTCTCGTTTGCTCTCACGGGAGCACTTTAACGTTTATTAGCAGACACTTCAAACTAAAGTAAGTTATTCATTAAGCTTTGCCGTTCAGCACAGCTTCTAGAATTGCCATTCGTACAAAAACACCATTTTGCATTTGTGTTGCAATTCGTGATTTAGGCGCTTCTACCAATTGATCTGCAATTTCCACATCACGATTGACTGGTGCAGGGTGCATGATAATCGCAGAAGTTTTCATTTTTTCATAACGTTCAGCGGTTAAACCATATATCTTATGATAGGTTTCTTTTGAAAAACCACGTTCGCTGTCATGGCGTTCATGTTGAACACGAAGCATCATCATGACATCCACCTTATCAACAATATCATCGATTGCAACGTATTTTCCATAAACATCAAATTCACTTGAATACCATTGTTCTGGACCAGCAAAATACAATTCTGCTCCGAGACGTTTTAGAATTTGCATGTTTGATTTTGCCACACGTGAATGGGTAATATCACCAACGATAGCTACTTTTAGATTTTCAAAGCCACCAAACTCTTCATAAATCGTCATTAAATCCAACAGACATTGGCTTGGATGTTGACCTGAACCGTCACCACCATTCACAATTGCTGTTTGAATTGTTCGACTATCAATTAATTCTTTGTAGTAATCTTCCATTGAATGGCGAATCACACAAATGTCAATTCCCAAAGAACTCATCGTCAAAATAGTATCATACAAAGTCTCACCTTTGTTCACTGAACTTGTTTTAGCGTCAAATTCAATGACATCCAATCCAAGTTTCCTTTCAGCAACTTCAAAAGACTTATGCGTACGCGTTGACGGTTCAAAGAAAAGATTTGCCGCAAAATACTGCCTATCTAAACTAAAGTCTGCTTTATTTGTTTTAAACGCCATACCACGTCTAATCAAGCCAAGCACTTCTTCGTTTGATAATGTTTCCATAGTCACTAAATGTTTTAGTGAAACAACGCCATCTGTAACTGCCATTTTCTTAATCCTTTTCTGGAAGAATTTGATACAAAATGATACCTAAAAGTGTTGAGAATGCGACACCTGTAATTTGTAAACCAGCAACTTGCAATGTTAAGCCACCAATACCAGATACCAAGATAACACTTGCAATCAAAAGATTTTTCTTATTATCAAAATCAATTTTATTTTCAACTAAGATTTTAAGACCACTTGAGGCGATAACACCAAAGAGGGCAATTGAAATCCCACCGATAACTGGTGTAGGGATTGAAGAAAGCAATGCTGAAATTTTTCCGATAAAGCTCATCACTACTGCAATCACAGCTGCCCCAGCAATAACATAAACTGAGTAAATCTTATTAAGTGCCATAACACCAATGTTTTCACCGTAAGATGTTACTGGTGGAGCACCAAAGAAACCAGCGATAATTTGTGCAATACCGTCACCTGTAAGGGTACGGTCAAGCCCTGGGTCTTTAAAGAAGTCACGTCCTGTCAAACTATTAAGCACCATAACGTGACCAAAATGTTCAGTCATAGTAACAAAAGCAATTGGTGCCATTGTCAAAATCGCGCTTGGATAAAGTTTGAAGTGATAATCCACGAAAAGAATATCAAAACTTGGAACTTGGAACCAAGCTGATTTAGCAACATCTGATAAGTCAACAATTGTTTGACCTGTTACTGCGCCAACAATCAAAGCGAAAATATAACCAACAATCAAACCAAGAAGGATTGGGATAACACCAATAATTTTCTTGCCATACATATTAAATAGAATAACAGCAAGGAGCGTTACCATACCAATCAACAGGTATGTGAAATTATATTCGCCATTTTTCAACATGACATCATCAACAGCTGTTGTTGCAAGACTAAGTCCAATAACAATAATAATTGGACCAACCACGATTGGCGGAAGAACTTTATCAATCCAAGCATTTCCAGCAAATTTGACAATCAAGGCAACGATTAAGTAAACTAGACCACCTGCGATTGCCCCTTGTGCTACTGCCGCAATACCATCGGTTTTCATTAGCATTTGCATGGTTGCAATGTAAGCAAAACTTGACCCCATGTAAGCTGGGATTTTATATTTGGTTACTGTCAAATGTGCCAATGTTCCCAAACCACTTGAGAAAAGGGCGATTGCTGGGTCAATACCAACTAGAATTGGAACCAAAACCGTTGAGCCAAACATGGCAAATAAATGTTGGAATGATAGTCCAAACAACATCCCTGGTTTAGGCATATCGTGCACATCATATTTTACGTTTTCCACTTTTTATCTTCCTCCTCAATTCTATAACTGCTTAGCTTGGATCAACAATGCTGACGCGATCTTTTCCATCTACTTCAATCACTTCAACAATAATTTCTTCCACAGCACTTGTTGGAATGTTTTTACCAACATAATCAGCACGAATTGGGAGTTCACGGTGACCACGGTCAACAAGTACAGCAAGACTGACACGCGCTGGACGTCCAAGACTTACCAAGTTATCAATTGCTGCACGGATTGTACGTCCTGTATAAAGAACATCATCAACCAAAATCACATCTTTTCCAGTAATATCAACTGGCATATCAGTTGTATCTTCTTCGACTTTCATATCATCACGGAAAGGTTTGGTATCAAGTTCGCCAATTGGAATATCAATTCCTTCCAATTGTTTCAAGCGATCTTGAATGCGGCGAGCGATAAAAACACCGCGTGTCTTAATTCCTGCGAGAACAATATTATCAAGATTTTTATTACGCTCGATAATCTCATAAGTGATACGTGTAATCGCACGTTTCATTGTTACGTCATCAACAATTTCTTTTGTTTTCATAAAACAAACCTCTCTAATATACAAAAAATCTCCTCGTTACCAAGGAGATTCCACAAAATATAGGTACAACTATGCCAGTTGCACACTTCTTTTACCGTTCTCTCCTTGCCTGCCTCACGGGACAGTATTAAAGGATAATATTTACTCTCTATATGATACCAAAACTATGATTATTTGACAAGAGATTTACGATTATCTTTTACCAACTTTATAGCAAAAAAGCAGAATCTGGTCATCCAAACTCTGCTTTATCATTAAGCTTTGCCATTTCTTAGATCTTCCAATGTTTCTTTAAAAATAGCTGGCGCTTCTGCCGTGAAAGTCAATGTTTCACCTGTTGTTGGATGAGTAAAACCAAGTGTTTGTGCATGTAAAAACTGACCATCGCCTTTTAATGTCTTACGTGGTCCATAAAGCGGATCACCAGCAACAGGGTGACCAATATACGCCATATGCACACGAATTTGGTGTGTACGCCCTGTTTCCAAAGTCAACTCAACCAACGTATAATTTCCAAAACGTTCCAAAACCTTAAAGTGAGTTACAGCGGGTTTGCCTTTTGCTGTCACAGCTTGTTTTTTACGGTCTTTTTCTGAACGTCCAATTGGCGCTTCAATGACACCACGGTCATTTGGAATATTGCCATGAACAATTGCAACGTATTTACGAAGTGATTTTTTATCTTTCAATTCTGCTGCAAGTGCGTTGTGAGCTTTATCATTTTTAGCAATCATCAACAAACCTGAAGTGTCTTTATCAATACGATGCACAATTCCTGGTCGAATCACACCGTTAATCGAAGATAAATCTTTAATGTGGTACATCAAGGCATTCACTAATGTTCCAGATGTATGACCAACTGACGGATGAACCACCATTCCTTGTGGTTTATTGACCACCGCAACGTCATCATCTTCGTAAATAATATCAAGTGGAATATTTTCGGCTGTATATTCTAGCACTTCTTCTTTTGGCACTTCGTAAGTGACAACATCACCAACTTTGACAGCATATTTCGCTTTAACAGCTTTGCCATTGACCAAAACTGTTCCTTTTTTGATTTCATCGTTAGCTTGGCTACGTGACAACTCTGTCAAATCTGCTAGCGCCTTGTCTAAACGAACACCAGCTTCCTTAATGATTAACTCCATTCTCCTCCTCTTTCCAAAGGGCAATGAATAGTATCACAACCCCAACTGTTAAATAAGAATCCGCCATGTTAAATACCGCAAAATTCATAAAATCTAAATGAATCATATCAACAACATAACCAAGGCGCACACGGTCAATAAAATTTCCTAAACCGCCTGAGATAATGAGGATTAAACCAAGTAAAAACCAAAACTGACCATTGATATTTTTAACAAAATAATAGCAAGCAGCCCCAACGACCGCAAACGTAATAACCGCAAATAGCCATTGTTGATTTTGTAAAATCGAAAAAGCAGCGCCATAATTACGCAAGTAAGTTAAGCTAAAAATACCTGGCAAACACTCTTGAATGGTGTCCAAAGTGATGTGATTAACAATCCATAGCTTACTTAACTGGTCTAAAACAATCAAAACCACAGCAGCAAGCGGAAAATAAACTTTTCTTAATGTCTTCATTTAGTCACCTTTGGGCTGAATTTAGCAAAATAATCCTTCATAACAGCGATAAATTTAAGCGCACAAGCTGATAAATTCTTATCACGGCGTTTGATGTAAACCATTTTATTATCCAAATCATCTTCAAGTGGAATGACAGTAATTCCGTTTACGCTACGACTATCTAAGAAACCAGAGCCTGTTGCATAGGCATCTGTTCTTTCCAAAATACCATTCAAAGTAGCACGGTCAGTAACATTGAAGATACGAGAACTATCCGTTGTATCCACAAAATTTTCAGAATAGTAAAGGTACTCATCTTTTTCTTGGGTAAATCGCACAGTCGGAAATCCCAACAAATCAGCCATAACCAAGCTATCTTTTTTCGCTAAAGGATGCTCTTTAGCAAGATAAATATGGGTTTGAAATGGAATTAACTCAACAAATTCCAAACCAAGCTTTTCCATACGCTGCAAAAGCCCTTTACGATTTTGATTATTTAAATAGATAATCCCTATCTCACTATCGCCTTGAGCAATTTCATCTAAAATTTGAATCGTCGTTGATTCAAAAATGCGAAAATCTTTATGTTCTGGGTGAGCTTGTGAAAAAGCGGTAATTAACGGTGGCAAAAAATCATAGTGCTGACTGGCAATTGAAAATTCATCTGAATCCGCTGCTGCTTGTGAAAATTGTTTTTCAAAGGAATCAAAACTTTTCACAACCTCAAGAGCTTTCTCATAAAAAGTCATCCCATGGCTTGTCAAAACCGCTCCAGTTGTTGTTCGAGTAAAGATTTGAAAGCCAAGTTCGCCTTCCAAATCTCTAATTGCTACTGATAAACTGGGTTGGCTTACAAAAAGTTTAGAAGCCGCCTCACGAAATGTACCACTATTGGCAATCGCCACGACATAACGCAATTGTTGTATGTTCATTTAAATCATTCTTTCTAAAAATCAATCAACTTTATTATAACAAAAAAACTAGGCTGTTGCCTGTTTTCCTAATTCTTTTTGCAAAATGGTTAACAAACTTGTAATAGCCTTTTAGGCTAGTTTCAAAATTTGACAACGCAAGGCTCTCTTCCAAGGTGGTCAGGCAAATAAAAAAGCCCTGCCAAGATTGACAAAGCTTTCAATAATATCTATTTACGCTATTATTTTGCGATAGGGTAAACAGAAACTTGTTTTTTATTGCGACCTTTACGTTCGAAACGTACAACACCTTCAACTTTAGCGAAGAGTGTATCGTCACCACCGCGACCTACGTTTACACCTGGGTAAATGTGAGTACCGCGTTGACGGTAAAGGATTGATCCACCTGAAACAGTTTGTCCGTCAGCTGCTTTAGCACCTAGACGTTTAGCTTGTGAATCACGACCATTTGATGTAGAACCTCCACCTTTTTTGTGGGCGAAAAGTTGCAAGTTAGCAAGATTCATTTTTAACATATGTTGTGTCCTCTTTTCAAATTAGTTTGCAATGACTTGAACTGACACAAACTCTTGAGAGTTTTCTGCCAAATTTGTCATTCCTAAAAGAAAGCTTTCAAATAAAAGTTGAACTTTCTCATCTGTCTTTTTAGTTACATGAGAGATATCAATCTTCATATAACCACCATCAATCTCATTGATAGCTAAATCAGCGTTGCAATCTGCCAAAGCTTCTAACGAATTAACCAAGTTAATTGATAAAGTTGAGACAGCTGCACATACGATATCAAAGCCATACTCACCACTACCAGCGTGACCAGTCAGTTCAACACTTTCTAAGTTACCCTTGTGGCGAATAAAAGTTGCTTGAATCATAATAATGCCAAATTAAGCGTTGATAGCGTTGATAACAACTTTTGTGTAAGGTTGACGGTGACCTTGTTTACGGTGGCTACCTTTTTTAGGTTTGTATTTGAAAGTAACAACTTTCTTTTGTTTACCTTGTTTTTCAACAGTACCAACAACAGTAGCTCCTTCAACAACTGGTGTACCAACAACAGTTTTGTCACCACCAACAAGAACAACTTCGTTAAATGTTACTTCTGAACCAGCTTCAACATCAAGTTTTTCAACATAGATAGCTTGACCTACTTCAACTTTAACTTGTTTTCCACCAGTTTTGATGATTGCATATGTGCTCATCGTGCACCTCCTATAAATTTTTTTGCGGATTTTCCGCTTGTGAAGACTCGCCTAAATCGTGAACTTCGAAAGTTACTTATGAACGATTTTCGTGCGGTTGCACAGGATGTGCATTTAGTCAACGTTCATATTTTAACATGATAAAGTGATTAAATCAAGGAATATGCTATGTTTTTTTAGCAATATTACATTTTCATTCTGCTTTTTTCTCAAATGAGATAGCAATTAAGCCTAGCACCGCTTTTTTCGTTAATTTTTCCACTACTTGAATGTTAAGCGAGGCATCTGTTGCCATGACTTGATACACTTCTGTTCCTTCATGATAATAATAATCCGTGATGTTAAATCCATTTCTTTCATAAAAAACAACTCGTTTAACACGTTGCTGATAATTTTCAGCAGTTTTATCTAATGGTTCCATGGCAAGAATAATCGAACGTTTTCCTGCTAAATTTCTAATGTCTTGTAAAATGGCAGAGCCATAGCCACGTGAACGAATATTTGGATTAACCGCAAGAAAGAAAAGATAGATAACTTCTTCATTCTCCAGCAAATACACTAAACCAACAAAGTCATCCTTATCATAGTAGGCATAAAAATTCGCTAAACGCCGATAAGCATTCAAAACTAATGGAAAATAGGGTAACCGTTCTACTGCTGGAAAGGCAGTTAGGTATAATTTTTTAACATCTTCATAACTCTTTGAAAATAAGTTAACTTTTTGACGACTTAATCCCATTGTAAATTCACCAATTCATTCATTTCTTGGTAGGCAGTATCCACTTTTTCTTGCATAGTTGAATCAAGAATATCACGATACTTTCCACCTTCAATAAAATCTTCCAAAACAAGCGTGCGATAATCGGAAAGCACAAAGCCTTCTGAGCCTGTCACACCCTTGCTCCAAACCCAAACCATTGTCGGATGAGCGGCAACGGTCTTGATTGTTGTTTTATTATTTTTCTTTTCAAAAGTGACGTCCATTAAGAGACCACGTTCTGTCCAGATATTATCAACCGTTTCTAAACGCTGGTTAGAGATAAAATTTCCCATTGAATAGATGATAAATTTCTTATCACCGTCTTTTTCAAGCGTTTCAGACGGCTCAGCAACGTGAGGGTGTCCACCAAACACAACATCTGCTCCCCAGTCAATCATTTTATGATAAAGCGTTACTTGTTCGTCTGTTGGTTCAAGAGCGTATTCTGTTCCCATTTGTGGCATGACAATTGTGACATCAGCTTTCTTTTCAGCTTCTTGAATTTCTGATTTCATTTTATCTTCATCTAAATCTGACATATGTTTTTCGTAATCTTCATCTGCCACATTTGCTTCCATGCCATTATAGCCATAAGAATAACCCAAAATCGCAATTTTGATGCCGTTGACATTTTTAATGAGCATGTCTTCCATATCACGATTTTCTTTGTAAACACCGATAGTTGACAAGCCAAGATTTTCAAAGGTTTCAACCGTATTGATAGCACCTGAGAGCCCAGAATCCAAAATGTGATTATGCGCTAAATCAACAACATCATACCCCGTGTCTTTCATAGCGTCAGCGATTTCACTTGGTGCATTAAAAAGCGGATAACCACCCAAAGGGTAATCAGGGCTAATCGTTCCTTCGTAATCACCGATAGCCAAGTCAGCACTTGAAATCCAGTCCTTGACATATTCAAAAAATGGCGTGAAATCATAGCTTCCGTCAGCTTGTTCAGCACTTCCATAAAGCCCGTTGTGAATAAGAATATCACCATTTGCCATGACACGCGCTGTTTTCGTCGTATTGCTTTTATTTTGTGCTTGTTTTTCTGTCGTTTGTGTCGTATTAGCGCTCGATTTTTCAAAAGCTAGACTATACACACCCGAACCAAGCAAGGAAATCACCAAAAAACTCAAACAAGCAAGCGTTGTTTTTTTATAAATAATCCTATCAAACATCACTTAATCTTACCTCCAGACACTATTATAGCATTTTCTAGCAAAGGAGCCAGAATTTACCTAAAAAGGCAAACTAAAAAGCCACCAACGGTAGCTTTTTGTCTCCTATAATAAATCATCAATCAAGTCATCAACCTCATCGTGGTCTGCTTGTGGAGTAATTGTTGTTACTTTAATACCTGCAACCGCACGTTCAACAAGCCCTTCAACGTCCATACGTTTTTCGTATTGTTCAACATTTTTGATTTTGGGATTTGTTTTTGGACGGTCAGGTGCAAAAATGGTACAGCAGTCCTCAAATGGTTGAATTGAAATGTCGAAAGTATCGATTTTTTGAGCAATATCAATGATTTCTAATTTATCCATTGTGACAACTGGACGAATAATTGGGGTTGCGGTTACCGCATTAATGGCACGCATGCTTTCAAGTGTTTGACTGGCAACTTGTCCAAGACTTTCACCATTAATAATCACCAAACCATTACGTTCCTCACGGATACGGTCAGTAATACGCATCATAAAACGACGTGTCAAAGTCATCAAGTAAGCTTCAGGTGCTTTTTCTTTAATTTCTTCTTGAATTTCTGTAAATGGCACTTCGATGAAATCAATATTACCACCAAATTTAGTCAACTTACGTGTCAAATCTTGGGCTTTTTTAAGAGCACCTGGGCTTGTGTAAGGTGGGCTAGCAAAGTGAACTGCCTCAATATCAACCCCACGTTTAAGAGCAAGGTAACCTGCAACTGGTGAATCAATTCCGCCAGAAAGCATCAACATTCCCCGTCCTGCTGTTCCGACAGGGAGACCACCAGCACCTTTGATATTTTCATAGGAAAGGTAAGCTGCTTCTTCACGGATTTCAACTTTTAAATTAACATCTGGACCTTTCATTTGAGCTTGGATATCTGGTAAAACCTCAAACACGGCAGAACCAAGGTATTGGTTCAATTCGCGACTATCCATTTCAAAGTTATGGTCACTACGTTTACTTGTAATTTTAAAAGTTAGTCCTTCGTGATAAACATCTTTCATCACATCTTGAACTGCTTTCTTAATGGTTTCAAGATTTTTCTCAACTTTGTATGATGGCGAGAAGCCTTGAATTCCAAAAATTTGTTTCAATGATTCGGCAACTGGTACATAATCTGTGCCGTTTAAATAAATGTGAGCACGGTCACGGTCAGCAACAACACGCACATCTGGATAAATTGAAAGAACGTGTTTCATGTTACGTTTCAATTTATTGATGAAACGCATACGGTTCTTTCCTTTGGTTGATAGTTCGCCGTAACGAACCATAATTTCTGAATACTGCATAGTTTATTAAAGAGAAAACTCTCTTTATCCTTTCTTATTATCTTACTTTTTTGGTTTTTTCGTAAACTTGTTTAAAAATCGTTAGAAATTGCTCAACTTGTCCCATGTCATTATCGTCATCAAGACTGATTCGGACAGCTGATTGTGCTAATTTCGTTGGAACGCCCATAGCGATCAACGTTCCAGCAGGTTTTCCAGCTTTTGATGAACAAGCTGATGTGGTTGAAATGTAAATTTCGTGTTCTTCGAAAGCATGAACCACAACCTCACCACGAACCCCTTTAATTCCAAAGGTTAAGATATTTGGGGCAAATGTGTCATCTTTACCTGAGAAAATGACAATATCTTTGTGTTTAGCTAGCTCGTCATAGATAACTTCTTTCATCTTGGCAATTTTCGGAAGAGCATAAGCTTCTTTGTCAGTCACCAAGCGAAGTGCTTTAGCCGTAGCCGCAATTCCTGCCACATTTTCAGTTGTAGAACGAAGGTCGCCTTCTTGACCACCACCAGCTAGTAATGGGTTTAATTTTTTACCTTCTTTTTTATAAATAAAACCAACCCCACGAACGCTGTGGAATTTATGCCCTGAAAAGCTTGCAAAATCAACACGGTCAGTTAAATAATCCGCCGCTGGAATTTTTCCGATAGCTTGAACAGCATCCACATGGAATGAAATGCCTGGCTTATCAGCTAATAATTCAGAGATTTCTTTAATTGGTTGGATAGAGCCAATCTCATTATTCACTGCCATGATTGATACCAAAGTTGTATCTGGTCGCAAAAGCGCAGCTAATGCTTTGACATCAACAAAACCTTGGTCATTAACAGGTGCATATGAAACGTCAAAACCGTGTTCGCTTAGCCATTTTGCCGACTCTTTGACCGCTGGGTGTTCAATATCTGAAACGATGATGTGTTTGCCATAACGTTCTTTTTCAAAGGCAACACCTTTAAGTACCCAGTTATCACTTTCTGTACCACCAGACGTAAAAATAATTTCAGTGCTCTTAACCCCTAATAAATCCGCGATTTGCTTGCGACTAGCTTCTAAAATACGACTAGCCTTTGTTCCTAAATTATGCAAACTTGAGGGATTTCCAAATATCTTGCTAGCAACTTCCTGATAAGTGCGCAACACTTCAGGATAGGGAATTGTTGTAGCTGAATTATCAAAATATATCATTTTTTCTTCCTTCACAAAAATCAATACTACCATTATAGCACAGACTTTTATGAGTGTGAAAGTTTTAATTTTAAGTTTTTTTAAGGTTAACTTTAAGAATTTGGCGTACAATAATTCTTGAAGCAAAAAAATTCTAACGCTGGACATTTAAAAAGAATATTTTATAATAGAGTCATATGCGAAAAAGGAGTTAATCATGTCTCAAAAATACTCAAGACGTCAAAAATCATCATCAAAAAACGATAAGTCAGCTGCCCCAACAAAACACATTAAGACAGGCTTTTCTGCCCTTCAAAAAACAGTTGCTCTTATTGGTTCTATTCTTAGTATCATTGTGGCAAGTATTACCATTAGCAATGCCTTAAAGGGGTCAAACTCAAAGACAACAGACAAATCAACAACGACAACAACTGTTGTCATCAAAGAAAGCGACAGCGATAGTAAAACAGACACTTCCGCTTCGACAACTTATTCAAGTTCTGCTTCTGCTAATAATAACTACAACAGTGGTTCTAATAACAATACTTACAGTTCAAGTTCAGATACCACTTATAGTTCAAGCTCTGCTACAAGCCAAAGTTCAACAACACCGTCAAGTTCAGATACAACTTCTGACGATACCACTACAAGTAGCAACACCGAAACAACTGAGTAATCGTTACTAGTGGCAATATCGTTTTCAACGAGCATTTGCTGCTCATATTGATTTTTAGTCTGTCTCAATCACACTCAAAAGAGGTAAGTACACTAAGTTCTCACCTCTTTTTTACGAATTTAATCAAAAAGAAAAGTTATGAATTATATTGAAACATTAAACTGGATTCATTCTCATAAAGCCAACGGACGTCATCCGAGCCTTGAGCGTATGCAGTATTTACTCGCATTACTCGACAATCCGCAAGATAAATTTCCTGCGATTCACGTCGTCGGAACCAATGGCAAAGGTTCAACAACAAGCTTTTTACAACATATTTTAACTGCTTCTGGTTACAAGACTGGGACTTTCACATCGCCATTTATCACTCGTTTTAATGAGCGCATTGCTATTGATAGCATTGAAATCCCTGACCAAGATTTGGTCAAAACAGTTCAAGCTATTAAGCCGATTGTCGATAGCGCAGAATTTCAAGACAAGGTCGGCAAAGTGACCGAATTTGAATTAGTCACTGCTCTCATGTTTTATTATTTTGCAGTCATTAATCCTGTCGATATTGCGGTCATCGAAGCTGGGATTGGTGGCACTTACGATTCAACCAATGTTTTCACAGCCAAAGCCGTCATTTGCCCCTCAATCAGCATCGACCACCAAGAAACACTCGGCAATTCCCTAGCTGAGATTGCCCAGCACAAAGCAGGTGTCTTAAAAACAAACGTTCCCTTTATTTTTGGAAAAATGGCAGAGCCCGTTCGCCGCGTTTTTTATCAGAAAGCCGAAGAGACAATGTCCAGCATTTATGAATTAGGAAAAGGTTTCTCGTTTATGGAAAATGGCAGAGCTTTTGATATGATTTATCATCAGACTATTATTCCAGATATTCAGCTTAAAATGTTTGGTAAACACCAAAAAGCTAACGCTTCTTTGGCAGCTATGACTGCATTGATTCTTCAAAAACAATTGCCAGCTATTACACCAATTACAATCAAATCTGGTCTAGAAGAGACTGTTTGGGCAGGACGTTGTGAACTCATCAAGCCCAATCTAATGCTAGATGGTGCTCATAACGAAGATTCTATCGCCAAATTAGTTGACTTACTAAAGAATGACTTTGCTCAACAAAACAGTCACATTTTATTTGCAGGGCTAAATCGCAAGCCTTTAACACAAATGCTGGAAGAATTGTCCGCCTATGACTTAACCGTCACAACATTTGATTTCTATCAGGCGCAGGCATTGTCAGACTACCCAGAACAATACCCAAAAGTTGCTGATTACAAAGACTGGCTCTCAAGGGTAGATGACAATCCAGAAGACTTATTTGTGGTGACAGGGTCACTTTATTTCATTTCTGAAGTTCGAAATCACTTGCTAAATCACTAATCCCACCTGATTTTCCAGATGGGATTTCTTTTTTTCTTTAATTTAGACTTTCTGCAAATTTACGTTTAATAAAGTTGGCAGAATTTTCAAGTTTTGCTTCTTCTTCTGCTGGTAATGTCAATTTTATTTGCTCGATAATTCCTTCACGTCCAACAATGGCAGGATAGCTAAGGTAAGTATCAAGCGGTTCATAATAATTTGACACTGGTAATTCTTCGTGGCTATCTGACACAACAGCCAAAGCTAAACGGATTGCCGCACTTGCAATGCCATAGCTAGTGTATTTTTTACCGTAGAAAACAGTATGCCCACCAATCATCGCTTCATGAGCAATTTCGTCCAAAGTCTTAGCATCTGTAAATGTTGAAATCGGTTGCCCCTTCACACGCACTTGGCTCCATGCTGTAAATTGAGAATTCCCATGCTCACCTAAATTATAGCCATAAACACTACGAGCATCTACACCGAAACGTTCTGAAACAGCACGTTTCATACGTGCAGTATCAAGCAATGTTCCCGTACCAATGACGCGTTCCTTAGGAAGCCCTGAATAATGTTGATAAAGGCTAGTCACAACATCAACAGGATTAGAAATCGCGATAATAATACCTTTAAAACCAACTTCTTTTAATTTTTTAGCAACAAGTGGTACTTGCTTTGCTGTAAAAGGCAATTCTGCAAAACGGTCCGCATCTGGATTGTCCTGCAAAGCAATATTCCCCAAAGCTGAAATCACAACATCTGCATCTGCCAACGCTTGATAATCATTGACAACGATATTAGCATGCTGATTGAGATTAGCTGCCGCATCTGTAAAATCAACAGCATCCGCCGTAACTTTCTTTTCGTTAATATCTATCAAAACATAATCATCAAATGCACCTTGAGCAATCAAACCATGAGCAACTGTTGACCCAACATGCCCCATTCCAATAATTCCGACCTTACGTGACATACAACATTCCCCCTTATAAAGTTATCACTCATTATAGACCTTTGATTCAGAAAATACGAAAACAACCTAACAAAGAATGTCAGGTTGTAAAATATCATTATTTCAAAAGGTCTTGCAAAGGTCCAAAGACAATTTTTTCAATGTCAGATACATAAACTGACAAAGCTTGTTGCGCATCGAGGTAAGCTTTCAGAACTGGATTAGCTTCAATTTTAGCTCCTAATTCTTGCATTTTAGCTTGTTCGTCACCAGTAGGCATTTGTCCAGATTGCAATTTAGCATAAAGCCCTTGTTGAAAATCTGTAAATTCTTTGAAAAGTTCTTTAGCTGCCGCATCTGCTTCAATCGCTGCACGACTTTCTTCAGCTTTTTTATACTCTGGAAGGGCACGGATGCCACGTTCTAATTCATTTGCTAAATCATAAATATTTGCCATAGTAAGTCTCCTTAATTAACATAAACTTTATAATCAGTATTTTCACTGATAACTTTCTTAGCGTGTTCCAAATCTTTGATATTTTTAAAGGAAATTTGCAAAATACCATTAATATCCTCACGGTTTTCTTCGTTAATATGAACGTTAACCAAAGATGTTCCACGAAGTAATTCCAAGATTTCCAAGATAACATCTTCTTCATCAGGAACGTCAACAAAAATATCAAAGCCGCTTTCGACACCACCACGTTTGTGAATGTTCATTTCCTTGCGGGTTTCTTTGGCATGGTTAAAATAATTCCAAATAGCATCGGCGTCATTTTGCGAAATAAGCTCCGCAACGCCATCAAGTCTGTTTTTAAAATCATCAATACGTTCTAAAACCGCAGCCTTATTGGTTAGTAAAATACTAGTCCACATACCTGGTTCGCTTTCCGCAATACGTGTCATATCACGAAAACCTCCAGCCGCAAAGTGGTTAGTCATCTTATGTTCCGAAGCATAATCCCCAGCTTGTTCCATTAAACTAGCTGCCAAAATATGTGGAAAATGCGAAATTTGACTTGTAACACGGTCGTGCTCAGCAGCATCAATTTCAATGTAGCGCGCATGAAGCCCTGACAAAATAACTTTCATGTCAGCAATTGTGCTGGCATCTGTCAGCCTTGACGGTGTGAAAATATAATAAGCATTTTCAAATAAATTGACTTCAGCAGCAATAGCACCAGATTTATGAGAACCTGCCATAGGATGAGAGCCAACAAAACGAACGTTTTTTCCAGCAAGGTATTTTTCACCAGCTTCGACAATTTCACGTTTTGTAGAACCTGCATCTGTAATAATGATATTGTCTTTCAAATCCATATCAGCTAAAGCCTTAATAAATTCGATCGTTTGCTTAATTGGCACAGCTAATATAATGACATCGGCTAAGGGCGCAAATTCCTTAAAATCAGCAGTCGCTTCATCCACAATTCCGCGTTCAAGGGCAACATTGCGTGATTTATCAGAGCGATTATAACCAAGGATTTTATAATCAGGGTGGTCGCGTCTGATTCCCAAAGCAAGGGAACCACCAATCAAACCTAAACCTGCAATATAAATCACTTTATTTTCCATAGTTACTCCATTTCTGGTTTGCAAATCTTTATAGCAATATTGGAGAGCACACGCCCTCCAATTGTCAAAATGTTATGTTTTTAAAAATGTTTGACATAATCACGATGACGAGCGACAGCTTCTTTTAATTCTTCAAGATTATCAGAAGAGAATTTTTCAAGAATTTCATCTGCCACAACAGTTGCAACAACTGCTTCCATAACAACACCTGCTGCTGGAAGAGCTGTTGGGTCTGAACGTTCAACCGTTGCTTTGTATGGCTCATGTGTTTCAATATCAACTGACATCAAAGGTTTATAAAGTGTTGGAATAGGTTTCATGACTCCTCGAACAACAATTGGTTGTCCATTAGTCATACCACCTTCAAAACCACCAAGATTATTGGTACGACGAGTGTAGCCATCTTCTTCGTTCCAAAGAATTTCATCCATGACTTGGCTTCCTTTGAGGTAACCATCTTTAAATCCTAAACCAAATTCAACTCCCTTGAAAGCATTGATTGAAACGACCGCACCTGCAATTTTTGCATCAAGTTTCTTGTCCCATTGAACATAAGAACCAAGACCAACTGGAACGCCACCAACAACAATTTCAACAACACCGCCAATAGTATCACCATCTTTTTTGATTTGGTCAATATAATCTTTGATTTCTTGTTCACGCTCTTGGTTGACAATTGAAACTTCCGATTGACTAGCCAATTCTTTAATTTGTGAAACAGTCAGTCCCTCTGGAACATCAATCTCTTTGCCACCAAAAACAACAACGTGATTAGCAATTTCGATATCAAGCTCTGCTAAAATACGTTTTGCCACCGCTCCAACGGCTACACGCATTGTTGTTTCACGTGCAGATGAGCGTTCAAGAGAATTACGCAAATCTTCAAAACGGTATTTCATCCCACCAACAAGGTCAGCATGCCCTGGACGCGGATGAGTAATTTTACGTTTTGTTTTTAGGCTATCATCAATATCCTCAACTGCCATAATATCAAGCCATTTTTCATGGTCTTTATTGATGACATGAAGGGTAATTGGAGCACCAGTTGTTTTTCCGTGACGTACACCAGATGTGATTTCTACCTTATCTGATTCGATTTTCATACGCCCACCACGTCCATAACCACCTTGGCGTCGTTTTAAATCAACATTAATATCCTCAGCAGTTAAGGGAAGCCCTGCAGGAACTCCTTCGATAATTGCTGTCAAACGCGGTCCGTGGGATTCACCAGCTGTCAAATATCTCATTTTACTTCTCCAAATACTCTTTCATCTCTTCAAGTGGGATCTGATTGATCGCTGCGCTACCAAGCTCTGGTACAATAACTGTCTTAATCATTTTACCGCGAGCTTTCTTATCATGTACTAAAGCACCATAAAGTTCGTCAACATGCCATGGTTTGTAATCCGTAGGCAAACCAAATTTTTGGCACATGTCAAAAATTTCTTTTGTAATGCCTTGAGGCATCAAGCCTTTTTTCTCAGCAACACGCGAAATTTGTACCATTCCAATGGCAACAGCTTCACCATGCATGACTTTTCCATAACCAGCAGTCGCTTCAACCGCATGACCAATGGTATGACCAAAGTTAAGATAAAGGCGAACACCGTTATCAAGTTCATCTTCAACAACAACCTTACGTTTGACATTGCACGAACGGTAAATAATGCTCTCAGCGTGTTCTAAGATACTTTCGGGAGAGCCATCCATAGCAGACAATTCTTCCCAAAGTTCAACATCATCAATCAAACCATATTTGATAACTTCCCCCATACCTTCAATGAGTTCACGTTTACCAAGACTTTGTAAGGTTTCAGGGTCAATTAAAACACCATCTGGTTGGGTGAATGTTCCCACCATATTTTTGGCAAACGGCGTATTAACCCCTGTTTTACCACCAATAGATGAATCAACTTGAGCTGTTAAACTCGTTGGAATTTGCAAGAAATGAATGCCACGCATATAGGTAGATGCTACAAAACCTGCCAAATCTCCTACGACACCACCACCAAGCGCAACAATACCGTCACTGCGTGTCATGCCATTTTTGACAAGAAATTCATAAGCTTTGTTAACTGTTTTTAAATTTTTAGAAGCTTCACCTTCTAAAAAATCAAAAACAATCACTTCAAAACCAGCATTTTCAATGCTTAGCTTAACCTTTTCAGCATATAAACTGCCAACATGATTATCAGTAATAATAGCGATTTTTTGCGGTCTCCAAAGTTTTTTGACCCAATCGCCAGCTTTTGATAAGACACCTTTTTCAATCACAATATCATAAGGTGTTTGTGGGAGATTAACATTCAATTTCATTCGCGTCACCTATCAGTTGTTCTTATTTCGTGTTGTATTTTTCTTCAAGCGCTGACCAGATTTCAGCTGTAGGCATTGTTTCACCAGTCCAGATTTCGAAAGCTTCAGCAGCTTGGAATAAAAGCATTCCTAAACCATTAAGAGCTGTTAAACCTTTGCTACGAGCTAATTTCAAAAATGGTGTTTCAAATGGTTGATAAATCGTATCAGCAACCAACAAACCTGCTGGGAATTCAAAATCTTCTGTAATAATCATTGATTTTCCGTCCATACCTACGCTTGTAGCATTGACGAAAAGTTGTGATTCTAAAACTTTTTCTTGAATCGTTTTTAAATCTTCAACTGGATAAACAGCGATAGATACACCCGTTTTGTCGGCAAATTCTTGCGCTTTTTCACGTGTCGCCTCTAAAAACTGAGTTTGGTTAAAAATGTTAATATGACTAGCACCATCCAGAGCAGCTTGCGCAATGAGTGCTGTGGCAGCTCCGCCACCACCAAGAATCGTCATCGTTTTATCTTTAACATCAAAATCAGCAAATGTCGCTAGACTTCTAAAGAAACCAATACCATCTGTATTGTGACCAATTAATTTGCCTTCACGATTAATAACCGTATTAACAGCCCCAATCAATTGGGCAGAATCAGTCAATTCATCCATGTAAGGAATCACTTTTTGTTTGTAAGGCATTGAAATGTTCACACCAAACATATCGTAACGTTTTACATTTTCTAACGTAATTGCCAAATCTTCTTCAGGAATATCCCAAGCGACATAAACACCATTAACACCCGTTTTATCAAAAGCATAGTTATGAATAAATGGTGAAATAGAGTGCTTAATCGGTGTTGCAACAACCGCAGCTAAGCGTGTGTATCCATCAATCTGCATCAAGTACCTCCCTAATATGTTTCATATCTGCAAGAGCAACCTGTCCAGGCGCACTCGCTTGCTCCAAACTAGCAAATGACCACGAAGAGCCAAAAACATCAACAGCAAAACGTGAAACGCGTCCAAGTTTTCCCATAGACATCGTTGCGTATTCTTGTTCTGGATTTAATGTTTTGAAACCACGTGTGTAATTCATCAAATCCAACACATCTTGTTCACTCTGTGGCATAACAGCAACCTTAACCACACGCGGAGCAAGGGCTGTTAGTTCAGAAAATGACTCCATCAAGTTCTCAGGTGTTTCATCAAAATTATGATATGACAAAACAAGATTTGGGAAGTCTAACATTTGTTGAAAAGCTTCTTTATGAGAAAAATATTCAAAATCAACATAGTCTGGGTGGTAAATAGCATTAATATTTTTCAAAAGCTCAACATAGTCACCGTCAGATAAGTTAATGTTGCCACCTTCCTTATCCGTACGAATGGTAAAAATAATTTCTCGACCTGAAAATTTTTCAAAAATAGCTGGCGCAACAGTCATAATGTCATCTTTATCTAAGAAATCTGCTCGCCACTCAATAATATCGACTTCGTCGAATTTCGAAATATCAATCGACTGTGCCTCTTCTAAATTTTTAGGCATTATAGGTACTACTATTTTCATTTTTTAACCTTTATTGTAAATACTTTCAAATAATTACTGTTGACATCTGCTTTGTTAACCGTGAAATCACTTGGCAATTGTTGCAAACGAACATAGTCATGTTTAACAGAAGCAAAGCCTTTTTCTAACTGCTTTTTAAATTGTGCGACCGTCAGGTTAGCTGCATTGGTTGAAGCAATAATGATGCCATCTTCTGACAGAACTTCCAAAGCTTGACTAATCAAGCGGTGATAATCTTTAGCTACAGAAAATGTTTGCTTTTTATTCCGTGCAAAACTTGGCGGATCAATAACAATCAAATCAAAAGTCAATTGTTTACGTTTTGCGTATTTGAAATACTCAAAAACATCCATTACCACAAAATGGTGATTGCTCAAGTCAAGACCATTCGCTTCAAAATGCGCTTGTGATAATTCACGTGAGCGTTTTGCAAGGTCAACAGATGTTGTTTCGATAGCGCCACCCATTGCTGCCGCTACTGAAAACGCTGCGGTATATGAAAACATATTAAGGACACGTTTTCCAAGACCAAGTTCATTAATCAAAGTATCACGAACGTCATGTTGGTCTAGAAAAATTCCTGTCATCAACCCGTCATTCATAAAAACACTGTATTTGACACCATTTTCCAAAATAGTAAATGATGCTGGTGCCTCTTGACCATAAATGTGAGCTGATTCGTAATCAAGTCCTTTAAAACGAATTTTCTCATAACCGCCTTTGATAGCTGGATAAACTTTTTGGAAGGCATTTATAATGACATCGCGATACTGATAAATAAACGTATTATACCAAGAAAATACAACAAAATCAGCATAACGATCTATCGTCACACCACCAAAATTATCTCCATCTTGATTAAATAAGCGATAAGCCGTCGTCAAATCTGAATTTTCAAAGTTTTGGCGTTGTTTTTTAGCTTTTGTAAACAAGTCCACAAAATAAGATTCTGTCAATTCAATTTTTCTTGAACCCAAGAACCAACCAATTCCCTTATTTTGTTGAGACAAGTAAGCTGTCCCTAAAAACTGATGAGAATGATTGTAAACAGCGACTAACTGATTATCAAAATCAAGTTGATGAAAATCTCTTCCATCCAAAAGTTGAATACCACGCTTAATTTTCTTTTCAACGAAAGAATCCACGTATAGTTTGTTCATGAAGCCTATTATATCAAAAATTCAGAATTTTTCCCACTAAATTTTATATTTCTCACACATAACAAAAAAGTTTTTATGATATAATTGAAACTGAGATTTTATCTTTAGGAAAAAAAATAAAGGAAGTTCCTACAGTGAAAAAATTGAAACAAGTTATCTCACACGTGCTAAACACACGCTTGGGATTCATTTTGACGCTTTTGTTTATGTACTGGCTAAAAACCATGTGGGCTTACCACGTTGACTTTAGTCTTGATTTGGGAAATTTATATCAAGTTTTCCTTTCAATAATCAACCCCATTCCGCTTGGTTTGCTTTTACTTGGATTAAGCCTTTATATTAAGAGGACACGTGTTTTTTATGCCGTTAGTTGGATTATTTACACTATTTTAAATATTCTACTTATCGCTAACGCCATTTATTTCCGTGAGTTTTCTGATTTTATTACTGTTAGTGCAATGCTTGCAAGTAGTAAGGTTTCTGCTGGTTTAGGGGATTCTGCCTTAAATCTACTGCGAGTTTGGGATATTGTCTATATCTTTGATTACATTATCTTAATTATTTTATTTGCTACAAAAAAAATAAAAACAGATAAACGTCCTTTCAACAAACGTGCTAGTTTTGCGATTACAGCATTATCGGCTCTGCTTTTCTCTATCAACCTTTTTATGGCGGAAATTGATAGACCTGAATTGCTAACTCGTGGTTTCTCAAATGTCTATGTCGTTAGAGCGCTTGGTTTACCATCTTTCACCGTCTATAGTGCTAACCAAACTTATCAAGCTGAAAAAGAACGTAGTGAAGCAACTGCTGACGATTTGACCGAGGTTAAGGAATACGTTTCAGAACATTATGCAGCACCAAACTCTAAGTATTATGGTATTGCTCAAGGAAAAAATGTTATCGTTATTCATTTGGAAAGTTTCCAACAATTCTTGATTGACTACAAACTGGAAGTTGATGGACAATCTTATGAAGTAACACCATTTCTTAATTCGCTATATCACTCAAACTCAACTATTTCTTTCTCAAACTTCTTTAACCAAGTTAAGGCTGGTAAGACTTCCGATGCCGAAACATTAATGGAAACATCGCTTTTCGGACTTAGCAGCGGGTCATATATGGTTAACTACGGTGGAGATAATACAGCGTTTGCTGCTCCTTCTATTCTTGCTCAAACAGGCGGATATACTAGCGCTGTATTCCATGGTAATGTCGGTTCGTTCTGGAATCGTAACAATACTTATAAACAGTGGGGATATGACTACTTCTTTGATTCATCATATTTCCAAGAGCAAACTGATGAAAATTCATTCCAATATGGCTTGAATGATAAATACATGTTTGCTGATTCTATTAAGTATTTAGAACACCTTCAACAACCATTCTATACGAAATTTATCACAGTAAGTAACCACTATCCTTACACTAGCTTGGCCGGAGAATCTGATGAAGAAGGTTTCCCACTAGCTCAAACTGATGATGAGACCATTAATGGTTACTTCGCTACAGCTAATTACCTTGATTCTGCCATTGAGGCTTTCTTCAATTATTTAAAAGAATCTGGTTTATATGACAATTCTATTATCGTGCTTTATGGGGATCACTACGGTATTTCAAATTCAAGAAATACTAGCCTAGCTCCTCTACTAGGTAAAGATTCAGAAACTTGGACAGAGTACGATAATGCTATGCTCCAACGTGTTCCATTTATGATTCACATTCCAGGGTACACAGACGGCTTTATTAGTGACACCTATGGTGGTGAGGTTGATGCCTTACCTACACTTCTTCACTTGCTTGGTGTCGATACTAGCAACTATGTTCAACTTGGACAAGATTTGCTTTCTGAGGATAACGATCAAACTGTTGCTCTCAGAACAGCTGGATATTATATCACACCTACATACACAAGCTATAGTGGGCATCTCTACTACACAGCGACTGGTGAAGAAATCACCAACCCAGATGAAAGCACTACTGCGGCAACAAAAGAAATCCGCAATGCCGTTGCTAAACAGCTTTCTGTTAGTGACGAAGTCCAGACGGGAGATTTACTCCGCTTTGATACAGATACTGGTTTAGAAACCGTTGATAGTTCGTCGATTTCCTACTCCGACTCCTTGAAGAGCCTGAAATCGATAGAGAAAAAACTAGGTGATGAATCGACAAGCTTGTATAGCGAAAATGGTAACCAATCTACCGTTGACCTCTTTAAAGCTCCAAGCTATATGCAACTGCACAGTAGCTCATCAAGCTCTAGCAGCAGTTCATCGTCATCAAGTTCAAGTGACGGCTCCTAACCCATAATTAACATAATCAAAACAACCAATCACTATTACATTTAGTGATTGGTTGTTTTTTGCCTTATACCAATAAGTGAAAATAATCCTTTTCTAGTACTCCTATGATCACCTTTCAAGTCGAAGTTACATTCTAATTTCTCTAGCAGACCCAAAATCGAACTCACAAGTAAATAATAAATCCTGCCTTGCCAACAATATCTTATCACCGTTTTTCGACGGTAATCCCGAACACGCTATTTCAAAATTCTTAACGTCTAAATCATAGCGCACCAGGTAACGATATAAATAGTTCACATGTTTTATTCTATTTGAATACAAAAAAGCACTAAGCTGTAAGCTTAGCGCTCTTAATTGATTGTAAGTAGAACTTACGTTTGTTTTAATTCTTATTTACCAAGTTTAGCTTTAGCTGCATCTGCAAGAGCTGTGAAAGCTGCTGCATCGTTAACTGCTAAATCAGCAAGCATTTTACGGTTAACTTCGATTTCAGCTAATTTCAAACCGTGCATCAATTGTGAGTATGACAAACCATTCATACGAGCTGCTGCATTGATACGTGTGATCCAAAGTTTACGGAAATCACGTTTTTTCTGACGACGGTCACGGTATGCATAGTAGTAAGAGTTCATTACTTGTTCTTTTGCAGTACGGAACAAGATATGTTTTGCACCATAGTAACCTTTAGCAAGTTTCAATACACGTTTACGACGTTTGCGTGATACAACGCCACCTTTAACACGAGCCATTTATATTCTCCTCCAAATAATTCTTAATAATATTGAGTAAATGCTTTATTCTTATTTAAGACCTGAAAGCATTGCTTTAATACGTTTGAAATCTCCTGAGTGCACCATAGCGGCTTTGCGAAGATGACGACGTTGTTTTTTAGTTTTACCGTGGAAACGGTGTGAAGTAAACGCACGGAAGCGTTTCAATCCACCAGAACCTGTACGTTTGAAACGTTTAGCTGATGCGCGGTGAGTTTTTTGTTTTGGCATTTTAGAATTCTCCTCTTAAAATATTTAAAATTGACAATTATTTTTTGTCAGGAATTGGAGCAAGTTGCATGAACATTTGACGTCCATCCATCTTAGCTCGTTGCTCAATAATAGCAATATCTTGCGTTCTTTCTGCAAATTCCGCCAATACCTTTGCTCCAATTTCCTTGTGAGTAATCATACGACCTCTAAAGCGAATTGAGACTTTCACTTTGTTTCCTTTTTCAAGGAATTTACGGCCGTTACGAAGTTTAGTCTCAAAGTCACCTTTATCGATAACTGGGCTAAGACGAACTTCTTTAACAGTCACAACGCTTTGTTTTTTACGTTGTTCCTTACGTTTCTTTTGATACTCAAATTTGAACTTTCCATAGTCCATAATTTTTGCAACAGGTGGCGTAGCTTGTGGCTGAATTAAAACCAAGTCAACATTAGCGTCATCAGCAATAGCTTGTGCTTCTGATAATGGTTTAATTCCTAGTTGTTCACCATCAAGACCAACGAGACGAACTTCGCGAACGCGGATTTCATCGTTAATGAATAGATCTTTCTTAGCTATGATTTTCACCTCTTTATTTTTTTAGAGAAAAACAAAAACGGACTTGACAAACCAAGCCCGTACATACATAGTATTCCCGAAGGAATCTTTGACATGTTGGGCCAGACAACCTTAGTCGCAAGGCGAGAAGTTCTCACTTCTGCTTTTCTCATTGTCTCTATTCTATCACAGAGACTAATCCATGTCAATGATTTTTTCTGCTTTTTCTTGAATAAATTTGACAACACCGTCGATATCAACACCAGTTGTATCAAAAGTAATGGCATCAGCAGCAGCTTTCAACGGTGAAACTTTACGATGACTGTCTTTGTAATCACGTTCTGCAATTTCACGCTTCAATGTTTCAAAATCCGTTTCAATACCTTTTTCTTGGTTTTCTTTAAAACGACGTTCTGCTCGTTCTTCTACCGACGCAATCAAGAAAATTTTCAATTCTGCATCTGGTAAAACAACCGTTCCAATGTCACGACCATCCATGATGATAGCGCCATTTTTAGCAATGCGACGTTGTTGCTCAACCAGTTCTTCGCGAACTTCTGGTATAGCTGCCACCCAAGAAACGTTGTTTGTCACATCATTTTGGCGGATAGCAAGTGTCACATCTTTGTCACCAACAAAAACAGTTTGACTACCATCTTCGGCACGTCCAAAAGAAATAGGGTGCTTAGACAAAGCTTCTAAAATTTCTTGAACGTTGTTTTCTGTTAATCCATTTTGCAAAGCTAGATAAGTTGCTGAACGATACATTGCTCCAGTATCAAGATAAGTATAGCCAAGATTTTTAGCAATAATCTTGGCTACTGTACTCTTTCCACTTGAAGCAGGACCATCAATCGCAATTCTAATTGATTTCATGATTTCCTTTTCTTCCTAATTAATATAAACTTCATCTCCTGGGTTAGCATACCAATAACCCGATGTCATGTGGTCAGGGTTAAGCTCATAGAGTGTTTCAACTGAAATGCCTGCACGTGCTGCAATAGAAGCTGCACCTTCTCCTGATAAAACAGTAATAGTGTCGCCGCTACCAGTAGAGCTTGAAGATTCAGTTGTATCATCTGAACTTGCATCTGTTGAAGACTCATCAGTCGTTGTTTCAGCAGTTGTCTCTGATGATGACGCTTCTGACGACGAAGAAACAACGCTAGATGATGATGCACCATAAAAATTCGATGTCTCTGATGCTTTATCACTACCACGATTTGAAGTGTAAAAAACAACAAACAAAATCGCAACCACAATGACAAAGAAAATACTAAGCAACGCTGTCAACAAAGGCGTACTAATAGCAGAGCCTTTTGTTTTACGGCTGATTTTAATTTCGTTGTCATCGACTACTTTTTCTTCCCACGGTTGTTTTGCCATAATGTCCCCTTGTTAAATAAATCAATTCATATTACAATAATACTATGAAAGTATCAATAATTCCCGAAAAATGTATTGCTTGCGGCCTATGCCAGACATATTCTAAACTTTTTGATTACCATGATGACGGTATCGTAAAATTTGCTGATTCTGAGGAGTTAGAAAAAGTTGTTCCTAACTCAGATCAAGACACCCTCACTGCTATCAAATCTTGCCCAACAAAGGCTCTTACAATTTTGTAGGAGCTTTTTTGTTAGCCTTGTAAGCTTCAAAGTAATCCAGCTTGATAAAATTGTCTATCAATTCTACTTCGCCAAGAAAGTCAGGATGAACTGCCAAAGCATCTAAAAAGTATTTCTTAGGCCATTTTCTCATATAAAAAATACGGTCTGGCTGATTTTTGATTTTTATGATAATACCAGATTTGTTGACTTCAATCTTTTTAATCTGCGCAATCGCTACGCTTGATTTTTTAAAAGGATTCAAAGAAACAATCCGTAATCTTCCATTTTCTTCGATAACGAAATACCGATGAAAACCAAGACCAACCAGCACAATAAAGATAGCAAATAAGATAAAAAATTGACTTGGTATTTTTGTCCGCTCAAACAGTAATGATAAGCCGATAAACATTGGCGCTACAGCAATTGACCAATAGATAATTGACCAAGATAACTCAGGTTGCCAATGGTATCGCATCTTTCCAAAGATTTTAATCATAACAGTCCTCCATTAGTCTATTCTAACAAACAATACTTATGTAAAGCTTAAGGTTATTTTTGGACAATACCGATAATAACATCCACAGCTTTTTCCATTGTTTGAAGACTGACAAATTCAAAGCGACCATGCATATTTTCACCACCTGCAAATAGGTTTGGTGTAGGAATTCCCATAAATGAGATTTTTGAACCATCTGTTCCGCCACGAATTGGCTCGATAACTGGCTTGATATCCAAATCTTCCATGACTTCTTTAGCAAGTTCAACTGGTGTCATGTCTTTTTCAATGATTTTCTTCATATTGTAGTATTGGTCATGAAGATTGACAATGACACTTTCTTTACCTAATTCAGCATTCATCTTATCAGCTATTTCTTGAACCAATTTTTTACGATTTTCAAATGAGTCGTCTTCAAAATCACGAATAATATATGAGCTGTGCGCTTTTTCCACAGTACCTTCCATACCATGTAAATGGAAGAATCCTTCATAGCCTTCTGTATTTTCAGGACGTTCATTTTCTGGTAGTTGGTTATGGAAATCAATCGCTAGTTGCAAAGCGTTAATCATTTGATTTTTAGCTGTTCCTGGGTGAACGTTACGTCCCATGAAATCAACTTCCAAAGCAGCTGCACTAAATGTTTCGTATTGAATTTCGCCAAGTGGTCCACCATCGACCGTGTAAGCAAAGTCAACGTTGAAATCATCAACATCGAATTTATCAGCACCGACACCGATTTCTTCGTCAGGACCAAAACCAACACGAATCTCACCATGTTTGATTTCAGGATGAGCTACCAAGTATTCAACGGCTGTCATGATTTCAGCGATACCTGATTTATCATCAGAACCAAGAAGGGTTGTTCCGTCAGTTGTTACCAAGGTTTGACCAAGGTAGTTATTTAAATTTGGAAATTCTTCTGGGTTGAGGGCATAACCAGATTGACCAAGTTCAATAGCGCCACCTGCATAATTTTCAATAACTTGTGGCTTGATACCTTCAGCGTTAAAATCAGCCGTATCCATGTGTGCGATAAAACCAATTTTTCGTGTTTTTGTTGAATCGTTAGCTGGTAAAGTACCAACAAGATAGCCATTTGTCAAATAGTGTACATCTTGCAAACCAACCGCTTCCATCTCAGGCTTCAAAACGTTTAATGCAAAGTCAACTTGAGTCTGAGTTGAAGGTGTTGTAGTACTATCAGGATTACTACGCGTATTCACTTTCACGTAGCTTAAAAAACGATTTAATAAATTTTCGTAAGACATTATTCACCTCTATTTTTTTCATTACCATTATAGCATAAAAAAACAGTCCAGTGGACTGTTTTTTAACGAGTCATAAAATTAATAGACGAGTTCGTTTTAAAATTTAAGACTTTTATTCTGATACATGATAATAAGCTTTGTTAGCGATATCTCCAGAACTAATATCGGCAGAAGAAATAATACGGTCTTTTGATACCTCAGAATTATCACTTTGTCCGTTCAAATAATCACTAGAAAAGCTAGTATTAGCAGGTACAATGTAAAGTGTCACATTTGTTTTTGACCCTGTTTGAACATCTAAGAGTAAGATTCCATTTTGATCAATATCCAAAAAATCAGCCGTTAACCCTTCTGTTGCCAATCCTGCATCATTAAACGTCAAAGTTTCCCCAGAAGCATTCTGCCACGTTCCAGCCATTGTTGAATAGTCTGCTTTCAAAATAGCACCTGTATTAATTGGAGCTAACGTAACTTCTGTTGATGATGAACTTTCCGTTGATGATGCTTCTTCTGATTCAGATGAAACAGTTGATGATGTACTTGTCTCACTTGAACTTGTCGATTTCTTAACACTACTACTTACGGTAGTTGACGAAGAACTCTGATTGGTACTATTTTGCGAATGCGTAGAACACGCCGCTAGCAATCCTAAAGACAAAAGTAAGGTTAGGTAACATCTCAATTTCTTTTTCATTGGTAACCTCCTTTACCATGTGAAGCGACCAGTATAATCAATGTTTTCATCTAAAGCATGTGATAATTTAGGTGATACACTTGTATATTGCCATGCCGCTGCTGATGAATAATAAGCAAGGGATTTAGCCGTTTCTTGGTCTAAATAGGTATATCCATAAACATAGTGAGCTACCCAGAAATTAGACATGCCAAATGTTGATGTGCTAACTTTTCCGCCCTTGATATCCAACCAACTTGCCATTGTATAGTAAACCAAGTCACCATAACCAAGGCGAGTCATTTCTTCTTTCCAAGCTTGTGTGTTAGCATTAATATCTCCATTTAGCATTTCTGAAGATTCCATATCATTAACCATAACTGTTGAACTTGAAAGCCCTAATGATTTTGCAACCGAAACAAAGTATTGCGCTTCGGCTTTAGCTTCCGCAGCCGTTTCATAATGTGAATAATGATAAGCTGAAACTTTCAAACCAGCTGCTTGTGCGTTGCTAATTTGAGAACTTGCATATGGATTGGTATAACTTGTTCCTTCTGTCAATTTAACAACCACACCTGTAATTCCTTGACTCTTCAATGATAGGAATTCACTAACTGAAATAACGCCATTATGACTACTGATGTCAATGAAATATGACGATTCTTGCTGAACAGGTTGGTCTGCATTAAAAGTATAGCTACCTAGATTATAACCTGATGTTGTCCCATCACTAAAATCAACATAGACATGCACCGTATAATCACCTTTGATGTAATCATGATACTTTTCATCTACTGTTAAGCTTGCTGTGCCATTAGTAATATTTGATGTTGTGTACCAGTAAAGGTTAGATTGATCACTTTCTGACCAAGCTGCTACACGAATGAATTTCAATTGCTTACTTGTGCTTGTCTCAGAGACTGTAACAGTCAATACTCCACTATCTTTATCATAATTTGAAACAGTTATTGTTGGTGCTGTTGCACTTGTTTCTGTGACTGTAAAACCTTTGGTTACAGCTAAGCCGATAAACTGATTGCCGAGTTTGCTTTGCCCATAAACGTGAACATTGTAGTCACCTGAATCATAATGATGATCTTTCAATGAAATGGTACCAGTATAAGTTGATGAATCTTCTTTAGTCGCAGTTAACCAATCAATATCATCTTGTCCGTTTACCGTACTCCAAACTGGTAAAGATACTGATTTGATATAAATTGGCACATTTGTCACCGTGACTTTGTAGGTATTGTCATCAACTTTGGTAATAGTTGTTTGAACATTTGGCTTTTCAATAACAATATCTGTCGCATTCAAACCAACAGCTTTACCTGTTTCAAATGAATACGTGTGAATATGATAAGTTCCATATCCTGAATGATTTTCATATGATGCTAAAGCTGTTCCAGCAGAACTTGCATCGTACCAAACCAAATCATCTTGACCTTCGTCATCTGACCAAACCGCAAATTTAACCTTGCTATAATCCGTTACGGTATTAGAATCCAATGTTAAAGCAATACCATCACTTGTCAGGGTTACCGTCACATCGTTTTTAGGCGTTGGTTTTGTAATTTGATAAGCTCCCAAAACTTGCCCCACACGTGTACCGTCAGCGTAGTCAGTATAAACGTGAACATTGTAAATATCTGAAGTGTTAGAATGATTAGCAATGTCAATCGTTACACGCGCAGAATTATTGGTAATCGTTGGTGTGTACCAGATAAGATCGTCCTGCCCTTTACCCTCTGACCAGACAGCGATAGCAACTGATTTGATTGTTTTTGTTGCAGAGCTACCAGTGACAACGACATCAAATGTTGTTTTATCCTCAGCATAATTAACAACTGAAACCGTAGCATTAGGACGAGTATCTACATTATCAAAACCAGATGTTACTGCCAAACCAATTAAGCCACCTGTGATACTGCTTTGTCCATAAATATGGGCGCTATAATGACCATTGTCACTATTATGATTGGCAACTGAAACCGTAGCTTGATAAGTTCCTGTCCCAGTTTGTGTAGCAGAATACCATTTGATATCATCTTGACCATTGTTATCAGACCAAACAGGTACTAAAATACTAGTAATGCTGTCAGGCACATTACTAATTGTAATGGTGAAATTGCCATTGCTCGTTTGTGTAATATTTGTTGTGACTTCTGGCCGTGCCACCGTTACAGTCATAGCATTCAAACCAGTAGTTTGACCATTTTTGAAAGAATAGGTGTGAATATTGTAAATACCGTAATCTTTATGATTTGATAAATCGATATAAGCCGCACCAGAAGCATCTGCATCATACCAAACCAAATCATCTTGGTCATTATTGTCAGACCAAACCGCAAATTTTAGAGATTCTCCTGCTGTGATAGTTCCATTATATTGAATGGAAAGCGTATTTCCAGAAACAGAAGCCTCTACTAATGATTTTTGAGTCTGGGTAGAAGTCACTTTCTTTGCTGTTGATTGCACCAATGACGTCGCAAGACTTGCTGTATTGACTTCAGAAACAGTATCAGTATTCACGGTCAAAGCTTCAGTCTCATTTTCATCTTCCGTAACTTCTTCATCCACAGCGCCAGTAGTTGTAGTGCTTGTTTCTGCTACTTCTGCTGTTTGAGAATCCTCGCTGACTTCTTCTGCTTTTGTATTGGCACCAAGATTATCAGACGTATCAGACGATGCTGACTCATTAGCTACTACTGTCGCATCTGTTGTGTCTGTAGTTGCTGAATCTATTGAAGAATTATTTTCAGAAACCGTTGTTTCGTTATCGCTATCTTCTACAAGTGGCTGTTCAGATGACGATTCCGTTGCTTGTTCCGCTTCTGATACAGATGTATCTGCAACAGTGTTTTCTGTCGTCGATGAAACTTGCTCTGTCTGAACATTCTCAGCTGTTGTAGAAATCGTTGTATTTTCATCTGCCAAAACTAAACTTGAACTTAGAAAAGCTCCGATAATCACTGGCGATAAAAGACAACTTCGCAGGACATTCTTTTTCAAATGCATTCCTCCTCTTTCTTACTTCCTTTTCATCATTGTAACATGAATCTTCATGTCATTCAAGCGCATACAAATGCAGTATAACAAACAAGGCAGCGATTTCAAAATCGCCGCCTTATGATTAATCTGGATAAATATAGGTTACACTTCCACCCCAAAATGAATCAAGTGGATTAAACCAACCACGGAAATTCGCTATGTATTGATTTCCAGCGTAATTAGATTCTTTAACTTGAATACGTGTATTACTTGCTACATCTGTCACATAAGCTACGTGACCATAACCGCCACCATCATTTGGCCAAACTGCAATCGACCCCACACGTGGCGTTGAGCCAGTCCTAAATCCCTTAGCTTTGGCATTTGTGGCCCAGCCGCTAGCATTTCCAAGCCAATTCGGAATCCATGGCGCTAATGATTTCACCGCCCAAGTACACTGACCAACAGGGTAAGTATTCGTTTCATTGATGTAAGTCGTGATACGAGGGGTTGGGGTAGTATTCTGATTTGGAACATTGTCTGCTCTAAAACCTGAAGTTCCTTTCAATCCTTCAAAGTTATTAGTAATCGCATTTTGACCATAGATATGGACACTATAGTCTCCTGATGCATAACCATGATTTGCTAAATTGATTTGCGCTTTATATGTCCCATTATCTACTTTAGTAGTAGTGTACCATTTTATATCATCTTGACCATTTGCGTTAGACCAAGTAGGTACAGCGATAGAAGTAATGTATTCTGGCACATTAGTTACTAATACATCGTAAGTTGTATCGTTAACTTTGTTAATCTGATACGAAACTTCTTGTTTATTAATGACAATGTCTTGACCATTAATTCCAATCATTTTCCCACCTTGAGATAAATAAGTATGAACAAAATATCTTCCATATCCGCTATGATTTTTCAAATCTGCTTGCGTAATTCCTTTACCACTATCTTCATACCATCTTAAATCATCTTGATCATTCTCCTCAGACCAAACTGCATATTTAATCTGACCATTTGATGGTGCATAAATATCTGTTGTCATTTGGATAGCACCATTTTTTACAGAAAGTTGCGGTGCTTTCGGGTTAATCTTAGTATTCTCCAAAGCAACTCCTGAACAACTACCGTCCGTGTAATTTGTATAAACATGCGTGATGTAATTTCCTGCACGATTACCATGATTTGCTAAATTAAATTGAACCTTGACTTGCCCCCCTGATACATTTGAATTTGTGTACCACTTCAAATCATCTTGACCATTTTCTTCAGACCAAATAGCAACATTAATCCCTTTGATTGCTTTTCCGTTATCTGACTGCTGCGCTGTAACTTCAAATGTTTTACTTGCAGAATCAAAATTAGTTTTAGAAACAATGGCATTCCCTTGCTGATCAGCAAAAACGGGATGTGAAAGACAAGTCGCACCTAGTACAACTGTTGACAATAAAGCTGTTTTAAGTTTACTCAAAAAGCTGTTCTCCTTCTTTGTATAATGTGTTTACACTATATAATTCGGAAAAACAGCTATAAAATCTGTGAAAAATATAAAATTATTTATTTAATTTCGCATTCTCAATAGTATCACTTAAAGAAAATAAAACTAATCTTAGTTTTTGAACTACTCTCTTCCAAAGAACTGTTTTCTTCAGTTGTGGAAATTTAAATAGACCAAATGCAGCGACGGGAAATAATAATACAATATAAGGGTAAGCGTATTGACTTTTAGTTTCCCAAATGAGATGAAAAAGGAAGCCTCCTGAAAAATAAATATATGGATAAAAAATAAGAGAATTTACTACTTTTTGTGAACCAACTAAATAAAATAGAAATACTAAACTTCCAAAATAAATCAAAAACAGTATTGCAGTACTAAAAAGTGAAAAGAATTTATAGAAAAACTTTCCATTATATACACTTTTCCAAAGAAAAGTCCTCACTCCTTGGTTAAGAGCTGGAGCTGGGCCTGACCAGATACTTTGAAATAAACCTTCTGTCCAAGTTGAAAGAACTTTTGTTGCAAAGAAATCCCATGCATACTTAGGGTGACCAGTTAAATAATCCAAGCGTTCTTTAACCTTATATTGACTTAAAATTTTAATTTTTTCAAAGTCTCCTTTGTTTTCTACATACACATTATCTATTGATTCATCGTACCAGCCTGGTAAGCGAGGAGATTTTGGATTATCATCTAATCCCATTGCAATCCAAGCGATATGTGGTGTGCCAGAAATATCACTTCCGTTTGATAAATTTTTATAGTGACTATTGATACTGGTATTAGCTGCAGAAAGCATTGTAAATAAAACGATTATTCCTAAAAAAGAGGGAAAAGCTTTATGATTAATTGCATCCAGAATTAAAATAATGCTTATCGTAACAACCAAAATAATATAGTTATTTCTAATAACCGTTGCACAAATGAGTGCGATGATTAAGCCAGCCAAAAATCTTAACTGTCTTTTCTCAAAATAAGCGATTAAACAATATATTGCTATCATGGAAAAAAATAAACCAGGTACTAATCCATACACAAAAAGTATCGAAAAAAACTGTGGTAAAAATATAAACGATATTACAATTGATATTTTTGAAATTTCTTCATTATCAAAGAGTTTTTTCGTTATTCTCCAGTTTAAATAGTTAATAGCAATAATCATAATAAAATTCAAAAGAAAGAAAATCTTAGCATTTTTTGCACCTGTAAGTGCTAAAATAATTCTTTCATAGGTCACTAAACCTAATTGATGAGGGAATCGATACAAATAAGAATTTATTTCCAAATAACTAAAATCACCATTATTTAAACCACGAGCAGCATCATATACCGCTACAGCATCATTTCTTAAAATTCCCGACACCGAAAGAAACAAATAAATAGCAAAAATAGTGTATGCAAGTACTCCTAGAAAAAAGATCCTTTTTGCACTACTCTTTCTTAGATTGGCTATTACAAAATAAAATATCCCAAGAGCAAGAAAAAGAATTAGAAGAAACAAGCGATTTTGCTTTATTTCAGCCAATTCTGAATATCTTGGGATAAAAGTTCGATAAAATAAACTAATTAAAGTAATTAGCGTAAATAAAAGCAGTGACCAAGCATGAAGTAAATTGATGATTACATCATGGCATTTCTTTAACATAAATTTCCTAAAACCCCTTTATAAATAATTGCTATCTCTTAAAATAGTCAAGATAGTTTACCCTTTTTCTTTTACGATGTAAACTGGGCGTTTTTTGGTTTCAAGGAAAATTTTGGAAATGTATTTTCCAATGATTCCGAGAGCAAGCAGTTGGATACCACCAATGAACAAGATGATACAAACTAGACTAGCCCAACCAGTGACGCTTCCACCGATAGTCAATTTTCGAACAATAATAAATAAAATTCCTAAAATTGATGCTAAAAATGATACCGCACCAGCCCACAAAGAAAGATTCAATGGCGCTTCAGAAAAGTTGATGAACCCTTCCATTGAGTATTTTAATAAACTCCAAAAGTTCCATGACGTTTCACCAGCGACACGCTCACGATTTTCATAAGCAATGTAAGTCACATCGTAACCAACCCATGAGAAAATTCCCTTTGAAAAACGATTGACTTCACCAAGTTCTAAAATGCTATCAACAACTTGTCTAGTCATCAGACGGAAATCACGCGCACCATCTACCATCTCAGTATCTGAAACAGCATTTATTATTTTATAAAACATCTTAGAAAAGAAAGAACGAATAACAGGTTCACCTTTACGGTCGGCACGACGTGTTCCAACAACATCATAGCCCTCTAAAATCTTTTGATACATATTAATCAAAAGTTCAGGCGGATCTTGTAAATCCGCATCCATAACAGTGATTAGGTCACCATCAGCTGCCTCAAGCCCTGCCAAAAGCCCTGCTTCTTTCCCAAAGTTACGTGAGAAAGATAGATAATGAACGTTAGGAAAACGACTTGCAACATCACGCAATACGTTTAATGTCTCATCTTTTGAACCGTCATTAACAAAAATATAATCAAATACCAAATGATTTTTTAACTTTTGCTCGACTTTTTGAGTTTCTTCCAAAAATGGGTAAATTGTTTCTTGCTCATTGTAACAAGGAACAACGATAGATAGTTTTTTCATAATAACCTCTCTAAGATATGCAAACTGTGAATTTATGAATAACTTACAACAGAATATATAGCAATAGTCCAACGGTAAATAAAATTACACTATAACAGTAGCTAACTATTTTCAATATTATTTAGTATAGACATAAATTTCCCCGTTCAATTGGTAAATATCCCATAATTTATTTGACTCGAGCAACTCCAAAGTGTTCATATCAATTGTATTAAAATCAAAACCAACTAGATTGACATTTAAATTTGTTAAAGTATTAAACCACAGTAAATTTGGCCAATAAAGATTACTATTGCTTGGGATTAAATCATCCAGTATAGGATATGTTTTTAGAGTATTAAGATAAGCTGGAGAATCCTTAAACATTGAACTAATATATACTGTTTGATTATCAGCTGTAACATAATCATTTAAATCTTCGGCTAACATAACTGCACTATCTTCAAATGCTTCTTTCTGATTATCTAAGGCACTGGCATATATAAATGCAAACGATACAGAGTAATACACTAATAAAACTACTACTAAACCTTTAACATAATCAATCACCTTATTGCTAGAATAACTTCCTAACAGAATCATGATAATAGCAATAAAATATGCAAAACCATATTCATATCTGGGGCGATCGTCCGCAAGTGGAGTTGAAAAGAACATATAAACTCCAAAACTCAAAATAGAACCAAGAGCAATATATATAATTCCAAAAATACTTGATATTAATTTATTAATCTTGCTACTATACGTCATATAAACAAAAAACATTATAAATAATACAATAGCAAGATATAACCAAGCATTGGTACTTTGGCTTTTTAAAGTTATAAAATACACTCTAAGATTATTAAAAACTGCAGCTGGCATATCCTTCAAAGGTGCTATACTAGTTGTATCACCACGTAATGCTAATTCGGGGTTCAATTTCGTTTCTAAGAGGTATACTCCCATTGAAATCACATAGGCTAAAGCACTTATTAAAAGTTTTTTTAAGAGTTCGGATATCTCAACGCCCTTCAAAAAATCACGATAAAGTAATGTTAATAACATTATAATATAAATTCCTGAAGAGCCTTGATAAGAATTACACATCAAAAAAATTCCAATAATTGATAAAAGAAAATAGTTTCTTTTTTTTGAATAAAAGAAAAGAAATGGAATAACTGATACCAATACAGAAAGACAAATATAAGGTGCGTCAAATCTAAAACTAATTGGTTCCAAAAACCATGGATTTATACCTATAAAAACTGAACCCATTGCTGAAACCCACGAAATTTGCTCGCCATCAAACATAACATATAAAACGACTACGCTTGTAAGTGTTAAAATAATTGCACTTACCACAAAAGTGGTCAAACCTGTATCTGTTAAATGATGACTTCCTTGAACGATATACGAAGCAAATTCACTTAAATAGCGTGAGTAATGAGCTGCAAAGTTTCCAACTCCTTCAATACGTCGAGCAATATCATCTATATAAGGATAATTAACTACACCTATTGAACAAGCAGAAACGCAATACAATACAAAAATTATAAATATTTTTTGCTTATTCAAATTAACAAAATCATTAACTTTATTTTTCATAAAAACTCCAGTAGTTTAATTATTCAGTCTCAAAAAATTTCTCATCCACTTTTGTTATATAACTCTTTCCTAATGTAAGGTCATACTGCAACATCTGTAAATCCATTGATAGAGCTTCTAAATCGTCAGAAGATTGATTTTCAGCTTCTAGAATATCAGTTAATAAAGCATAGTAAGGAGAAACTTTTGAATCTGTTTGTTTTAGTACGAGTGCTGGGAAATCACTTGAATTAACAGATGGATAAGATAGTTTTTCTGTTTCATAGTTACTCCAAATAAAATAATCAGTTTCATATTGATTTAAAGGATCACTTGAGAATATACTTGTAGGATACAATCCTGGCAAATGATCGCCATAAAAAACAACTGTTATTTTTTTGTCATAACCAGATAACTCGTTAAGAAAGTCGGCAGTTGCTGAATCAGTAATGTTTAAAAGTCTAGCATAGCTAGTTAAACTTTCATTCTCCTCATCTGATAATCCTTCTCCATAAGCAGTAATCTCTGCTGGCTCCTCTGCTTCCCAAGGAATATGGTTTTGCATGGTGATAACTGAGAAAAATTGGCTTGTATCTGATGATAAGTTACTTGTGACAGCATAGTAAGTTGAGCTATCTCTAGCCCCTGCACTGAGATACTCTAATTGTGTCGGCTTATCGTCAGTACCATCCAAAGCTATAAAAGTGTCAAATCCTAAATCTTTATAAACAATATTTCGAGAATAATTTGCACCATTATGAAGATGTACTGCAATTTTTTCGTCATCAGTATAACTATCACTTATAGAAGGAATATACGACATTTTAGGAAGTACCTCAGTATTCATAACAGAAACGCTAGGCGATAAATTAGAATAAGATAAACCTGTCAAAGCCTGAATTTCCATGTTAGCTGTACCACCACCATAAAAATCTGATATCATCAAACCACTTGTATATTCATCTTTTATTTGGGTAATATTTGGAATAATATTTTCAGATAAAGTAACACCTGGAACACGACTCGGGTCTGAAAAACTTTCACTTAAAATAAAGATGACTGTTTGGTCTTCAATTTTATTAGCTCTAGAAGCATTAATTATTGAAGCTTCATTACGATACTTTTCCGCAAGCTCTTTAATTTTCTCTTCGCTATACCCATCAGGAGTTTCCATTACCGATTTTGTTAATTGCTTTGTCCAAACATATGTCAACGATTTATAGCTAGCATTAGTCGAAAATCCCATCCAATTAATATCAACCCAATTATTAACCTTGGAAACAACGGGGATATTATCAATAATTTTAGAATCTGTTTCATTTCTAAAGACAATAAAATTGAAAACTCCAAGACCAATTAACGCTCCTAAGAAGGAGAATCGTAATCTTTTAATGTTAAAAATTTTTCCAGGTAAAATACGTTTCCTTAACAGAATATAGACACCAAGTGTCGCAATGACACCAAGCACAATATAAATAATAACACTTTTATCGACAAAACTAGTTAACAACGAAATCTCTTTTAACCAAACAAAGTCTGTAATAAGAAGAGGTTCACTTCGCAGACCTTCCTTAATACTATTAACAACAGATATAATCACTCCAGTTACAATAATAAGGAAAGTTGCAGATAAAAAGCGATTAAATACAAGATAGATAATTAAAAAGAGACATGTTAAAGCAATAATTTGATAAGCTGTTGCTCCTGGAAAAATAAATTTATCTAGTAATGTTTCATCACTTCTAACTCCTAGCTGTAACGTATAATTAAAAATAGTTGCTAATGCAAAGCTTACCGTTATCATCAATGATGGAGTAGGAGAATTTGTAACAATTGCTTGATAAGCATTAATCACAAAATAAGACACCACTCCCATAACCATTAAAGTTAAAGCAAGATTGCTAGATAAGTGAATTATAAAGTGAACATAATCATTATCAGAAAGATAAGAGGATACTAATTCTTTGAAAATCTTTAGCATCTGTCTATCATTAACGACAAAAGATGCTAAAAATCCAAAAAGAATTGTGTTTTTAGAATCATAATCCTGAAGATAATCTTCAATAAATGCAAGATACCTATTTTTTTGAATTAAAAAATATAGTACTCCTGAAATACCTATAATAATCAAAAGTGTAACAAGAAAATTCGGTTGAAAAAAATGATTTTTAATCAAATCCCATACTTTAAATTTTTCATTATTTAAATTTCTTGTTACTAAAATAAAATAGGAAACAATCTGATAAATAAAATATCCAGAAACTAACTTTATAAAGAATGTTTTACTCAGATCCTTAACAAGGTAAAAACTTATCCCAACAATAGATAAAATATAGGCAATCAAGCTAAAGTGTAAGCTTGATTGAAACCCTAAAGACAAATCACTTGTTGCCCCTTTAAGTACATAAGAATTTACTAAATAAAAATTGATGTAAAACAGAAAAATAATTAATAAAACTATCCTTAGAAGATTAACCCAATCAAAACTTTTCAAAAACTTTTTCATCATGATTTAAATTTCAGTACCATCCTCTTGATAATATATTTAATAGCACTACCTGGACCACGGTAAATATACTTAAGTGCTCCTTTAATACCACCAATGTTGTCAAAGTTCACGTAGGTGTTAGGCATTGTATTCGGACGAATGTTAAACACCACATTATCCACAAATGGTGTTATATAGATATCGTTTTTAGCAATGGCATAATCATAATTATTTGCCCATGCAAGATAAACCAGGATACGTTCAATTGAATGCAAAATTGTATGTTGTGGAATTGGTTCTGATGGTATTTCATCGTCCGTCAACTCTAAATCAAATAGTGGTTTAAGTGTATCACGTTTGAACCAAATAAAAGTTCCATAGCTCATGATAAACGTACTCAAGTTATTAAAATCAATTTGTCGCCCGAGATTCATACGTTCCCAAAGTTCATTCATACCATCAGCAAATCGATTTTCGTTCCAAGGATCAACTATTTTAGTATATCTAAAGAAGGATGGGATATCAGCAATAACAAGTCCAAGATTATCGTTATTTTCTAGATTAGCTAAGATATTATCAGCAGATTGAATTAACATCTGATAAAGTTCATTTCTCCATGAATCCCCTACCCAATAAGGATATTCTGGAGATTTTTTGGTATGAAAATGCCCAATATAATCATATGAAGATAATTCTTCTTTCAATTTTAACATTGGAATAATATCACGACCCCGATTTCCTGTTAGAAAGACTTGAGCTATTTTACCATTTTTCTCAAGGATAGACTCAATCTCTGCTTTTTTAGCTTCTGTATCAGTTGTCAAAAACAAGTCATAGTCAAAATGGAAATTCTCAAATTGATTCAAAAATTCCTCTAACAAATCAACGTAAAAAGTATGAAGATGAACTGCTACTTTTTTAGTATTTGAATATTCTTTTTCAACTACCTTAAGTACTTTACGATCTAACAAATAAGGTGGGGTAGGAAGACTTATATCCGACATATGATCTAAAATTAATTTCGTTGGATAATTAGAGACTTTTTCAATTTCTTTCAACAAATAAGGTGCTAAATGTTGTGTCAAATCAAAAGTTTTTATTTTTATAAAAGGAACATGATTATCTAAAAGCACATGTGGATAATGAATTGTAAAATTAGAATGGAAAAAATTATCTGCAATTGGTACTGTATTCAATACAGAAGCATAACGAAAACCAGCATCAACAAAACGCTTAGTATATTTCGTTTCATAATTATCAATAACTTTTTGAACATCTGCATATGCTTCAACAGACTTCCAAAACTCTTGAAAAACTTCAGAAATTACAATACTTTTCTTAAAAGACATAAAATATGATTGTAAATGTTCATCAATATAAATATGCCCCGCATCAATCGCTCTATGATTTGTCATTCCCCAAAAGTCAACTTTTTCATCTGATTCATACTTATCATATACAGGAGCCATATCCCAAAGTGGTCCAAAGCAAGTATCATTCATTGCAGTTACTGAATCATAAGCTTTTAAGTTTTCAAAACCTTCAAAAGCCATACCGTCATGCCATGCTGCAAAATCGTATCCAATATTTTCACGTTGTATAAAAGCATCAATTAATTGACTTTGACGTAATTTATCAACTTCACCCTCATCAAGTTGACTATTTGAAATAAAGATTACTTTTGAAAAGAGAGGGTGCATATGTTCTAGTTGATAATAGACATGCTCACTAATTTTATTATATTTATTGAAATGAACATATAAGAGTAAGCGTTTCATTTTTTTCTCCTAAAGAAATTAATAATTTTAGTTGGTATTTTCCACCATATTGAGTTTGTTATAGAACGATAGTTAGATAGTAAAGTGTTATACTCCTTACTTAAGTCATCGAATTCCTGTGTTTTTTGATTAAGTTCACTTTCAAGTTGTCTTTGTTTCTGCTCATACGATAGAATAGTTTGTAAACGATTATATTTTTGCTTCGCAAGCAATTTTCCAATATAATCTTTAGCAACAATGTCATTGATATTATAGCGTTTATAGCTCAACACTAGCTTATCACCTTCTGAAAGAGTAAATTGATAATCAAGGAAAGGATAGAAATCCTCAAAAACTACACTATTTTCATCGATTAAACCATTTGACATTATTGGAAGAATCTCAGTCTGATATTCCTTCGATTTTAAAACAAAAAATTCATAGAAACTTGGAATATTAGAAGGTCTTATTCTGATATAATTCTTACCTTTTACTACAGGAATTTCAATTTCATCTTGAAATTGTATTTGATTCTGATAATCTGGAATATCCGAAAATGCCTCATTCTCAGAAAAATAAATCGATATTTTTTCTTCTTTAATAGAGTGTTCAATATCTAAACTCGTTAAGCGTTCAAAATGATAATCTAATGCCTCTTTTACATAATTAGGGAATCGAGTCAGATATTTCCCAATTATATATCCATACGTTTTGTAATATGACTTTAGATTTTGATGGCTACTTCTTGAATCAAATGACATACGATAATTTAATCCAGTTGCATAACAAGGAACTACTTTTAATTCCTTGCTTGTCACAAGATTTAAATAGAAGTCGTAGTCCTCTAATTTTTCACGATTCAACTGCTCATCAAATTTAATATTTCCAATCGCTGATGTTCTTATTAAACTTGAAGCATGTATGAAATTACCAATAAACATTTCTTGTAAATCATACTCTTTAATAGGTAAAACAACCTCTCCAGAATTCAATTCATAGAGTGCAGAATAAACTATATCCGCATTTTCTTTTTCTGCAGTTTCAACTAATAAACGAATATAATCCTTTTTTAAAGTATCATCACTATCAACAAAAACAAGGTAATCTCCTGAAACATGCTCTAAAGCAATATTTCTGGTAAGAACGACTCCTTTATTCTCATGGTAAAAATACTGAGTATTTTCAAAAGGACTCAAACTTAGCGTATCTTTAATAACAGTATCAGAATCGTCTAATGACCCATCATTAAAAACCAATAGCTCAATATTTTTATATGTCTGTTGAAATATACTCTCAAGACAATCTTTTACATAAGATTCGTGGTTGTAACAAGTTACAACAATACTAACTAAAGCATCCATCATTTAAATTTCCAAGTGCCATTTCTTTGAATTAAACCTGTAGCCGAATCTCTACCTGATTTATCATCTAGTGCTAGATCATTACGACTAACAAGAATAACATTTGTATTACTTGAGTTAGCAAAAGCTAACATTTTACCATTTTTATCTCTTATAGAGACCTCAAGTTTTAATTTTAGATTGTTTACATTATTTAATAAACAAGAATACGTAGCATGTTTATAACCTTTTCCACTTGAAAGGTATTCCATAGAATTATCGTTATAAATCCAAATATTACGGTCAATATCTGTAAGTGAAAATGCTACATATGTCTCTAAATCTTCGAGAACATTATAACTGATACTGAACTCAATTGGCTTATCTGGTGTAGTTTGACCAGAAGAAAGTAGATTAACTTCTAAGTTATCAACAACTAATTTTTCAACAGTTTTTCCATCGTCATTTTTTTCAGTATTAGCATTATCATAGCTATATTGGTTAGCTACCTCGTCTGGCTCACCTTGTGCTTTGATATAACCATCCTCAATCAAAATAGCTTTATTACAATATTTCTTAACAGCACCCATGTCATGGGTAACTAAAATAGTAGTCTTTCCGCTCGTTTTTCTCTCTAGGAAATAATCATTACATTTACGTTGGAAAGCTTCATCACCAACTGCAAGAACTTCATCAAGGATAAGTACGTCACCTTGAGCCTTAATAGCTACTGAAAAGGCTAGACGAACTTGCATCCCGCTTGAATAGTTCTTAAGTTTTTGATTCATGAAATCTTCAAGTTCCGCAAACTCAACAATATCATCATACATGGCATCTACTTCTTCAGTTGTAAATCCAAGCATGGCACCGTTCATATAAACATTTTCACGTCCTGTTAGTTCTGGATTAAATCCGACACCAAGTTCAATGAAAGATACCATTTTACCATTTACAGTGACTTTCCCCTTTTCAGGAACATAAATTTGAGAAATGATTTTCAAAAGGGTTGATTTACCTGAACCATTTCGTCCAACAATCCCAAAGAAATCTCCTTCTTCTACTTCAAAGTCAATATCCTTTAAGACATGTTGTTCACGATAACCTTTTATACCTTTAAAATAATTAACTAAATTTGTACGTAAGCTTTGAGTTGCTTCTGTTGGCAATTTAAAATACTTACTAACATGATCAACTTTTACTGCAATTTTTTTATCTGACATTATAAAATCTCCGCGAATTTTTTAGCATTTTTATGGAAAATATAATAACCAATTCCAAATACAAAGAATGGAAGAATATAAGGAATCATAGTAATAGCTTTATGACCAACTAAGTCCCAACCACGCATATTTCCTGAAAATACGATAAAGTGACGCATATCTTGAATAATTTGTGCTAATGGATTTAGCATCATCAATTTTGCGACTGTGACTTGACCACGTTGCAAAATAAATGTAAGTGAATAAATAATCGGTGTCGCATACATACCAGCTTGCATCACCACTTCCCAGATAGGACCAATATCTCTATATTTTACAAACAGAGTAGCAAGTACAAAAGCGATACCCGCTGAGAATAGGAATAACTCTATAAAGAGAGGGAAGATAGTTAACCAACCGAAAGAAACTGTCACTCCATTAACTAATGCAAAAACAAATACAACAATCAAGTTAATACCATAATTAATTGCCGCACCAACAACTGATGAAATAACAATAATTTCTTTTGAAAAGTTCAATTTACGTAATAAATCACCTCGAGATACGATAGACATCATCCCCATATTAGTTGCTTCAGAAAAGAAGTTCCATGTCACCATACCAATTAACAAACCAATAGCATAGTGTGGCGTTCCATCATCGAATCGCAAGAACTGAACAAATACCAAGTACATGATTGTGAAGAGCATCAATGGTTTTAAGATTGACCATAAATGCCCAATTAAACTTCCTTGGTAACGAAGTTTAAAATCTGTTTTTACCATCTCTTTTAATAAGATTTTATTTTCTTTACTAAAGAATTTCATTTATTTCTCCTATAACCAAATTTGGTAATAATTAGTGTTTTAAAGACAAGCGTATGGAAGTTTCTGTTCTTACGTAAACCATATTTGTTTAAAGTGTGGATACGCTGAGACAGTGATTTATCCATAATAGTTGTAAAGTTTTCAACTAATTCTCTGTTTTCTGGTGATAAATTTAAGTCTAGCAGAAAGCGCGCTTGTGTTTGACTGGCATCAATTAACCACCAATATTTTTCAACGAGTTTATGTGGTTTTAACCAGTTTTTCATCCGTTTGGACCATGTTCTTGCCCCGAGAACATTAGCGTCATGCTGACGATACAATTCTGTTGGGTAATCGAGGTAAACCAAATGTCCCAAGGCACTAGCAATCAATGCTAAATACCAGTCATGCATTAAGAGATTATCCGTTGTTGTCCAAAGCTCGGCAAGAGCATGATTGATCATCGCTGTTCCACCAGTTACCGTATTTTCGGTTAATTCTTGAACTAGTTTAGTATTGGCATGATCAGACTGTGTTTTAATCATGCTTTCATGCAAAACATTTAGCTCTCTATCAACAATTTTCAAATCCGTATAAACGAGCAATGGTTTGTCATTGCTATATTTTTCAGCCTCAGCTAAAGTCACCGCTAATTTATCTTCCAACCAGATGTCATCTTGGTCAGAAAAGAAATAATAGTCAGCTTTGCTATGTTTTAAAAGCGTATAAAAGTTTTTAATGACGCCAAAATTTTCACGATTATCAGCATTGATAAAGATAATACGTGAATCCTTTTGAGCATATTGCTGAATAATTTCTGGTGTGCGGTCGCTAGAGCCGTCGTCTCGGATATATAATGTCCAGTCTTTGACTGTTTGTTTTTGAATACTTTCAATCTGCTCAGCCAAAAATTGTTCACCATTGTAGGTGGACATGAGAATATTAATTTTCATTTAAAAACAGTTCCTCATACTCTCCTACTATTTTTTCCCATGTGTAATTTTGTTTAACAATCGCACGGGCACGGTTTCCATATTCTGTAAAATCATAATGACCGTCTGCATCATTTATCAAACATGATAAATTCCCAGAGGTTTTATTCCAATAAAAGGCACTTGCGTCAGCTACTGATTTATTGAAATCAACGTCAAGGACAAGATTAAGTTTAGTATGTCCTAGAGCTTCAAGCAGACCTGGATTTGTTCCTCCAACTTCATGTCCATGAATGTAGGCAAATGCATTTTCTCGGATATAATTTAACAAATCACGGTCATAAACTGTTCCAACAAACTTCACACGTTTATCTCTTTCAAAATTCGTCAACCGTTTCAATTTGTCAAAATAAGGGTTATTCTTATGGTTACAAATGATAATCAAATCACGCTTAGTATTTGATTTCATAAATTCTCGGATTGCTGTTTCGTAGTTATTTTCTGGAACAAATCGTCCGACAATTAGATAATACCCATTTTCCTTTGTTTGCCAGTTTTCAAAGCATTTTCTGACCTTATAATCATCAGCAGTCAAGCTTGACCTTGTCAAGTCGGTTCCATAAGCAATAAACCGTGTCTTAGCTTCTGGATAAGACTCTTGAATATAAGTTTCAATACCGACATTATCTGAAATCACCAAATCAGCCGTTTTAGCCATTGATTTCTCAGCATATTTTAAATAAGCTTGAACAGGTTTTGACCATTTAGATCGTTTCCATTCCAAACCATCGGGATTGACAAAAACTTTACCACCGACAGCGTGAATTTTCTTAGCAAAAGGCACGATAAAAGCACCAATCGTATTACCCAAAATATAAAAAATAGGGTGTTCAATGCGCTCTTTTTTTACCATTTGAAGTCCATAATTAATAGCCATCATATCATAAGCGATGACCCGAGCAGGACCAATCTTAGGTGCCTTGATGGTAAAACAATCCGCGCCTTCATAGCTAAAGTGCGTTTGATGCTTATCGTCCATCAAACAAGCCACATGATAAACAATGTCTGCGCTCTGCTTATTTTTTACCAACTCCTCAACAAAAGTCTCGAAACCACCGTATTTTGCTGGTAATCCACGACTTCCGATGATGAATACATGTTGCATGGCACACTTCTCCATTCTAAAATACAATCGTTTTTATTATACCATAATTTACATAAGCTGGCGAAAGAAAAAAGGAAAGTCTAAGCGACAGAATGTGATGAATTGTACAATTTTTAAATACTACAAAAGCACCTAGGGCGTCACAATCAAAAATGAGGTTAGAAAATCTCCTAACCCCATAATCATGTTTTGAAACTGCGACGGACAGTTATTATTTTTTAACGTCTTGTTTGTAAAATTCTTGCAAAGCTTCTTGCCATGTTGGAATAACAAAACCAGTTGCTTTAGCTTTAGCAAGGCTCATTGTTGAGTTAAGTGGACGTTTTGCTTTAGCTGGAAATTGACTTGAATCAACTGGTTTCACTACAACATCGGTATCTTTCAAGATTTCTACTGCGAAATCATACCAAGTTGTGTCTTCAGTGGCATCATTTGACAAGTGATAATAACCAAATTCTTTTTGATTTTCTGTCAAATAAGTCATAAATTCAGCCAAAGTACGAGTCCATGTTGGACGACCATGTTGGTCGTTGACAACAGTTAATGTGTCATGTGTTTTGGCAAGGTTTTGCATTGTGAAAACAAAGTTTTTACCATAATTACCAAATACCCAAGCTGTACGGATGATGTAGAATTTATCAGTGTATTTTTCAACGGCTTCTTCACCGAGACGTTTTGTACGTCCGTATTCTGTTTGAGGGTCTGGTGTATCATCAACTTCCCATTCTTGACCAACTGGTTTCTTTCCGTCAAAAACGTAGTCAGTTGAAATGTAAACAAGAGTTGCACCATATTTAGCAGCTGCTTTGGCAACAATTTCTGTACCTGTTACGTTGATAGCATAGTCAAGTTCTTTACCTTCATCTTCGGCAGCATCAACGGCTGTATAAGCCGCACAATGGTAAACAAGTGTTGGTTTTACTTGCGCAAATACTTCATCAACTTTTTCAGCATTTGTGATGTCCATTTCCGCAACGTCAACCGCCACGTACTCTTCACCACGTTCATCTAATAAATAGCGTAATTCTGTTCCTAATTGCCCATTGGCACCTGTAACTAAAATCATGTTAGAACTCCTTTAAATTCATTCCCTACTATTTTACACTATTTTTTCAGAAAAAGCACTAGAAAAAGAGAAGAGACTTCTCTTCTCCTTAGTTATATTTTTCTTTTTCAGAATGATGTTTTCCACGCGAAATAGCTGTCTGCTCACTCATTTTAACAACATTGTTAAAGTTTGTATTACTAGGCATATTTTCGATACGGTACCAATAAACATCCGAATTTCCACCGCTAGCAACATATACCATTCCATCAGCATTAGGACCAACTAAACTTTTTCCCGAATTTCCACCGTTACTATTGGAAAAACTACTTGCATCCGCATAGGCAGCTCCGTCATTGATAGCATACCAAGATACACCTTCATAACGCCAACCTATACTAGCAAGCGAATTTCTCTCTCCTCCAGATAATGTATAGTGATGTGTACCAGTTCGAGCATTAGGATTATACAAACGATAAACAGGAACACTCCCGCCAGATTGCCATGCTATTCCTTCATAACGCCAACCAATTCTAGTTAATGAGTCTCGTTCAATAGCCGATTGAGTATAATGATGATCACCGCTATTAGGATTATACAAACGATAAACAGGATTTCCAGAATCTGGCGCTAACCACCCAACCCCCTCTTTTTTCCAGCCTATGCTTCCAAGGGAATCACGTTCATAGGTTGAGCTCGTATAAAAATGTTCACCTGAATTCGGATTATAAAGCCTATACATCGGTGTATCTGCAGAAACTGTCACTCCTATAAAAAGAGAAATTCCTACTATAAATCCAATTAAATTAACTAGTAACTTTTTCATTTTTTCTCCTTTAGTCAATTTCAGTTGAAATTATACCACAGAAAAATAGCGTTTACAATAGTTACTTTTTATTTATCTTTTTGAGTTTCGATAAAAAGGGAAACTATTAAATTCTCTCTTAATTTCACTCACCATTCTCTCGATATTTCTCAGTTTCGGCTTGATTTGCCCAGACGAAGTGATTGGGTTTAATTTCAACCATTTGTGGTTTGTCGGTTGTGTAATCGTGTTGCTCTGGGTCGTAGATAATTAATTCTTTTTGGCGCTCCAAAATAGGATCTGGAATTGGAATCGCTGATAAAAGTGATTGAGTATATGGGTGGATAGGATGCTTGAACAGCTCCTCAGTTTCTGCCACTTCAACAATTACTCCTTGGTGAATAACCGCAATACGATCAGAAATAAAGCGAACAACTGATAAATCATGAGCGATAAATAGATAGGTTAAACCACTTTCTTGTTGAATTTGTTTTAAAAGATTGAGAACCTGCGCCCTAACTGAAACATCAAGAGCCGAAATCGGTTCATCTGCAATGATAAATTCAGGATTCATAACAAGTGTTCTAGCAATTCCGATACGCTGACGTTGACCACCTGAAAACTCGTGTGGATAGCGCGTTAAATGTTCTGGTAATAAACCAACTTTTTCAATAATCTCTTTTACTTTCTTTTGGCGCTCTTCTTCATCCTTAAACAGTTTAAAATTGTACAACCCTTCTGAAATAATGTAATCAACGGTAGCACGTTCATTCAAACTTGCAGCTGGATCTTGAAAAATCATTTGAATTTTTCGGATAAGTTCTTCTTTTTCACGTTTTGATTTATTACCATTTATTTTTTTGCCATTGTAAACAATGTCACCTGAACTGGTTTCATTTAGACCGACAATTGCACGACCAATGGTCGTTTTTCCACTTCCTGATTCACCCACTAGCGAAAAAGTCTCTCCTTTGTTAATGAAGAAATTCGCATTTTTGACAGCTACAAATCGTTTGTCTCCTTCACCGAAGGAAATTTCCAAATCATGAATTTCAACTAATTTTTCAGACATTCCCTTACTCCTAACTTAACATTTTTCGTGAAATCTTATGATGCAAATCTTGAATCACTTCTGGTTTATCAATTTTGGGTGCATCTGGGTGAAGCAGCCACGTCTTAGCCCAGTGTGTGTCAGAGACATTAAAAATAGGTGGCTCCTTTGTAAAATCAATTTTCATTGCAAAATGTGAGCGTGGTGCAAAGGCATCACCGTCGATTTCAGTATAAAGTGATGGTGGTGCTCCTGGAATGGAAAAGAGCAAACCACTTTCTTCGTCCGCTAATTGCGGCAAACTTGATAACAAACTCCACGTATAGGGGTGTTTGGGATTGTAAAACAATTCTTCAACCGTCGCATACTCAACAACTTGTCCTGCGTACATCACGGCAACCTTGTCAGCAATACTAGCCACCACTCCCAAATCATGAGTAATGAAAATAGTTGTAAATTGATACTCTTTTTGCAAACTTTTCAGCAGAGCAATAATTTGCGCTTGAATGGTAACATCCAATGCTGTTGTTGGTTCATCACAAATCAACACATCAGGCTTACATGCCAGTGCAATCGCAATCACAATTCGCTGGCGCATGCCACCCGAATATTGGAACGGATATTCGTTAAATCGACGTTCAACATCAGAAATCCCAACTTTCTTCATATAATCAAGAGCTAATGTTTTAGCTTCTGCTTTTGAAACCTTTTGATGTTTGATAATGGCATCAACAATCTGACTACCAATCGTTTTAATAGGGTCAAGCGATGTCATTGGGTCTTGGAAAATCGTGGCAATTTTCCCACCACGGATATTTTCCCACTCCTTATTTGTTTTTAAGTCAGTCAATTCTTGCCCACGATATAAAATAGAACCATTTGATACATAACCATTGCTTTCAAGCATTCCTGTGAAAGTCTTAGTTAAAACAGACTTACCACTTCCAGATTCGCCCACAACAGCCAGAACTTCTCCTTCATAAAGGTCGAGAGAAATATTTCTAATCGCAGTCAATTGACAGTTACGCACTCTGAATTTGACGACCAAATCACGAATACTGATGATTGTATTTTTCTTTGTCATAATCTCTCCTATCTATGTGTTCTTGGATCACTAGCATCCGCAAAGTTTTGACCAACGATATATAGTGGCAACGATACCAGCACTAGTATTGTTAGAGGAATCCAAAAAAGATAGGCATTCGAGGTTAAGTTCGATGAATAATTTGAAATCAAGCGCCCCAAGCTTGGATCTGTGATTGGTAGCCCAATACCAAAATATGAAAGGAAAGCTTCATAAGAAATGTAAGACGGCAATAATTGTGAAACCATTGTCACAATAACAGAAATCAATTGTGGCAACAAATTTTTGACAATTATTTTAACTTTTGAAGTTCCTAAAATTTGACTGGCAAGGTTATATTCTAAATCACGATAACGAAGGATTTGCACACGGATAGAATAAGCAATTCCAATCCACCCCGTGATACAAAAGGCTAAAATCATATTCCAAAAACCAGCACCTAGAGAGTAAGTCAACACCATAACAATCAGCAACTGAGGAATATTTGAAATCACATTATAAACCTCAATCATGATAGCATCTACCGTTTTTGAAATACCCCAGATACCACCAATAACAACTCCGATAATCATGTTTAACACCGTCGCAATCACCGAAATCAGAATCGAACTTCTAGCACCGTACCACACGCAGTCAAACAAGGAACGACCGTCCTTATCCGTTCCAAACCAATAGTGACTATTTGGCCAAACATAACGTTTTGAAAAATCATTAATGTCACTAACGTCGCTAAAATCACAATGAACAAACAGCGGATAAACAAAACTCATTAAGATAATCGCAATCAAAATAGCCAACATAAAGAAAGTGGATTTTCGTGAAAAGAATTGTTTAAAGACTGATTTCCAATAAGAGTAAGTAGGTGCATCAATGGTTTCAGAAGCAGCACTATCCAATGTTACAAACTCAAACTGTTCTTTATCAATACTTGTCATCTTTTTCCTCCTTTCGAAGCTAACTTGATGCGTGGATCTAAGATAACCATTAACAAATCACCCAGTAAAAGTGAAATAACAGATAAGCTTGTAAATAAGAAAACAAGACCGACAACCATAGCATTGTTTGTCGCTTTAATGGAATCAATCAACATTTTTCCCATGCCAGGAAAAGCAAAAATTGTTTCTGTCAAAGTCGCTCCAACAATCGTGCCTAAAATCGCTTCAGGGATACCATTAACAACAGGAACCATGGCTTGTTTAAACAAATGTTTTCGTGAAATTTCATTTTCAGACAACCCTTTCGCACGCGCAAAACGGACAAAATCGCTATTTTGCAAATCAACCACGTAACGTCTGAACCAAACAACTGTCCCTGGAATGCTAAGAAATCCTAAGATAAAGGCAGGAAGAGCATATGAACGCCAATCATGTGCTCCCAAAGCTGGAAACGAATCTGGCAAACCTAGCGCCGAACCAATAAAACGAATTGCATAAATAATCGCAATACTTGGTAAAGCTAACAAGAACGTTGTCACACCAGTTGAGAAACGGTCAAAAAAGCCATTTTTAAAACGTGCCATTAAAAGCCCAATTGGCAAACCAAAAGCATAAGAAATAATAACACCGATAATGCCGATTCTGACTGAATTAGACACCATAGACGGATCAGAATAATGATTTCGCGTTGCTGTATAAGCATCACCTTTTCCAAAATTATCAATCGCCATCGCATCGGCTTTCTTAGGAGATTTATAAGTGCGCGAATAAATGTCAATCGAACTCATCTTCGTTTTCCCCGTTGGGAAAGTCACTTCCCTTGTTTCCGTTTTCCCTTGCCCTTGCCCAATAACTTGTAAAATAGGTAGATTAGCATAACTTGGATAAGAAATTCCAAGATTCATTGTTATAATATTTTGATGAATGTAAGGAAAACTGCTATTAAAGTAAAGCAAATATTTATGTTCCGTGCCCGAGCCAACCAAGGCTGGACCAATGGCAGGATCATTTTCAAAACGAACGTATCGTTTTAAATTTGGATTTGAAGAATCTTTGATTTTCCACGGATGATCAATCACAATCAAATGTGAATAGAAACGGAAAACACGTTCATACAAAGGGATATCGCGAACAGCATAGAATTTTTTACTTTCTGGAAATTGATATAATTGCCAATTGCGACCAATACTTTTGATGTATTTTTGATAAATTTTCTTATTTTTAGTTGTAACAGCCGTTGTCACTTCAGAATCAATTTTAGACGCTTTCTTCTGCAAGTCTTTACTATCCATGTAGTCAATATAGCTCGTGCGTTTTAAAACTGTCGCTTCATAATTGACGCGTCTGTCAGGCGTTGCTGCCATTTTATTGTAATTAGGGTCTTGCTTAAAAATAAGATTCCTTGGAATTGAAAAGTAAACAATACCATAGACCAACGTTGTCACTAGAAAAATTGAGACAAGTGAACGTAAGACACGCATTCCAATATATTTTTTCATAACTCCTCCAACCATTACCAAATTAAGAGTTTCCCCATAATCGAGAAAACTCTTATGTCATAAAATGCTAGTCTTCAATATGTTCTGAAAGTTTTTCTTGGTATTCAGCATTTGATTTTTCTTTTGCTTTTTTCCATTTTTTCAATGCTTTTTCATATTGTTTAGCCGTTACAGGCTCATCTTGAAGTTCATAGTATTTATATGAACCACTATCATAAACAGAACCACCTTTAGTTCCTGAAGTCGCATATGATGGTGAAAATGGCACAATTTTTGAAAGAGTTGGATATGCCCCTAAAGAAACAATAGGAATCATAATCGCTTCATCTGTCAAATAAGCTTGCGCTTTCGCATAGGCTTTGTAACGTGCATCTAAATCATCTGTAATTGACGCCGCTTCTGTTACTAACTCAGTATATTTATCAAGCCCTACAACCTTTTCGACGTCCTCATCACTTTCTCCATCAATTCCAATCTTATCTGATTGTTCTCCTTCAGATTTAAAGACATCCAAATAAGTTGAAGGGTCATCGTAGTCAGGACCCCAACCAGATGCTTCAGAAAGGTCATAATCTTTTTGGTCAGCTGATTCAGCGTAGTAACCTGTTCGTTCATAGTCATCAGAGCTTTCTGCTTGAATGTCAATCACAATATTATCTGTTCCAAGCGAAGCTTCAACAGATTGTTTCAAAGAGCTTACTCTCTGACTACCAATCTCATCAGTCTGTTCAGCTGCAATATCTAGATGAATCGGGAATTGTACCCCTTCTGCTGCAAGTGTTGTTTTAGCTTTTTCAAATGAAGCTTTCGCTTTATCAACGTTATAAAGCCCGTCTTGAGCGTCTGAAAAATCAACATCACTCCAAGTTGAGTTACTTGCCAATTCTTCTGTAACAAGCTCTCCAAACTCCGTTCCATTAGTAGAAACAAATTCTGGTGGTACAAAAAGATTACGAAGGGCTTTAGTTGAAGCTTCCTCACCGACACCCTGTGAATTCCATGCTGCTCTATCAAAAGCAAAGGTAATGGCTTGACGGAAATCTTTATTTAAAACTGCTTTATGTGTGTCCGTTTTTTGAGAGTCATTTTCTTTTGAGGTAAATTCGTAAGCTTTACGATTCAAATTGAAGGATATATAGTAAGTTGACTGGTCTTGAGGGATGTAGAAAATGTCATCTTTATATTTTTTCTCAATAGCTTTATAACTTGATTTTGTTGGATAAAGACGAGCCCTAGTGTAATTTCCTTTATCAAAGTTTTTATAGAGTGATTCTGGGTCAGAACCGTCATTGTAAGTCAACTTAATATTATCAATGGATACCTTATCCGCATCCCAATAATTTTCATTCTTTTCAAATTCGATAGAAGATTTAGAAGTAACAGATTTCAAAAGAAAGGCACCGTTGTAAAGAATGCTTGACGGATCCACTGAACCAAAGTCATCGCCTTTTGATTTCAAAAAGTCTGCATTAACAGGTTGCAAAATACCATAAGTTGTTTTTGAATTCCAATAACTTTCTGGTTGGTTTAAAGTGTATTGGACAGTGTATTTATCAACTGCTTTGATACCAACTTCTGAAAAGTCTTTCGTTGTTCCTTCAACATAATCATTCAAGCCTTTAATCGAATCTTGAACAATATATAGTGCGCTTGATTTTTTATCAGCTGCGTGTTTTAGACCTGTTACAAAATCATCTGCTGTTACTTCGGCATATTCTTCACCGTCAGAGGTGTACCATTTAACACCCTTGCGCAGTGTGTAAGTATATGTCAAACCATCTGATGAGACTTTCCAATCCTTAGCAAGAGATGGAATCAAATTTCCATATCTGTCATTTTCTAGCAAACCATCCACACCTTGCGTTGTAATTTGTGATGTTCCGTGGCGTCCTGACACCGTGTAATCAAGCGTTGTCGGATCTTCTACAAATACATAAGAATACGTTGTACCTTCTGTTTTAGCAGAACTTGAATTTGAACACCCTTGCAAAGCCGCCAACGACAGAAGAGTGACACCTGCTACTAAATAACTCTTTTTCATAAAATGACCTCTTTTCTCAAAAAACGTCCACAATCTCGTGTGACTAAATTTAAAACAACTTATAATAAAAACAGCATCATTACCATGAATAGCCGAATCACCGATAAGTTATTTCATGACTAAAAGTATATATCTATTGATATTCTTTGTAAAATAACTATTTTCTATCAAGTGATAAATAAAAACTATCGGCATCCTCATCTCGTGAGCTGTTTTGACTTAAATCGTTAGTCTTATTTCTTCTGTTAAAAATAACTTACCAATACCTTTACCCATACAAGAACTCGCCTTTTCATAAAATTTTCTGATATTTCAGAATCGTAAAATAAGATATCTCCACGCTAGGAAATCATATTTTATGAAAGATAATATAACACTATACTTTTATGTTGTAAAGTATTTTTGGTTAAAATTTCAGAATTTTCTGTTTTTGTAACAAACCATGTTATCCTGCAACAAGATATGGCAACGTTTTAAAAGCCACTACATCAACTTATTTAAAAATTTACACGCTCTTACCATAACATGTCATTTATTTTTCAAGTAAAAAAAGACCAACAATCTAACGATTGCTGGTGATATATTTATTAATAGTTATCTAATTCCTAAAGCAATGCGAGCGTAGCGGCTCATCTTATCTACCGTCCAAGCTGGATACCAGACCAGCTTCACTTCAGTATTCGTTACTTCTGGAATTTCGCGCATCACATCATGAATTTGATCTGTAAGAAGATCAGCAAGTGGACATCCCATTGTCGTCAACGTCATGTCAATTTCAGTATGACCATTTTGCTCAAAGCGTATTTCATAGACAAGACCTAGATTGACAATATCAATGCCCAATTCTGGGTCAATAACCATTTCCAAAGCTTCAAGAATACGATCTTTGATTTTTGCTACTTCTTCTTCAGTATATTTTTGTTCTGACATAAGCGAACCTCACATTAATAATTAATCTTCGATAAAATCACGGAGTTGTTTACTACGGCTTGGGTGGCGTAGTTTACGAAGAGCTTTGGCTTCAATTTGACGAATACGTTCACGCGTCACATTGAAAACTTTACCAACATCTTCTAATGTACGCATTTTACCATCATCAAGACCAAAACGCAAACGTAACACATTTTCTTCACGGTCTGTCAACGTATCCAAAACTTCGTCCAATTGTTCACGAAGTACGACACGAGTTGTGTAATCTACTGGGTTTTCAATAACTTCATCTTCAATGAAATCACCAAGGTGACTGTCATCTTCTTCACCGATTGGTGTTTCCAATGAAACAGGTTCTTGAGCGATTTTCAAAATTTCACGAACTTTGTCAGGCGTCATATCCATACGCTCTGCAATTTGTTCAGGCGTTGGGTCTTGTCCAAGTTCTTGAAGGAGGTTACGTTGTTCACGAACAAGTTTATTAATAGTTTCAACCATGTGAACAGGAATACGAATCGTACGAGCTTGATCAGCAATTGCACGTGTGATAGCCTGACGAATCCACCATGTCGCATAAGTTGAGAATTTGAACCCTTTTGAGTAGTCAAATTTATCAACAGCTTTCATCAAGCCCATGTTTCCTTCTTGAATAAGGTCAAGAAATTGCATACCACGTCCAACATAACGTTTTGCAATTGAAACAACCAAACGCAAGTTAGCTTCAGCCAAACGTTGTTTTGCTTGAAGGTCACCAGCAGCAACGGCAACAGCCAATTCTTTTTCTTCCTCGCTAGTGAGCAATGGCACGACACCAATCTCTTTGAGGTACATACGCACTGGGTCATTAACCTTGGCAGAATTACTACCAAGTAATTCTTCGTCTGTCAATTCTTCTGGTTTTGGTTCTTCAACGACATATTTTGTTGATGGATTTCCTTCTTTGTCCGTAATTGAAATACCACCATCTGTCAAACGTTCCAAAAGGTCATCTATTTGATCGGCATCTAATGAAAATGGAATAACTAATTTTTCAGTTACTTCATCATCAACGGCAGTTCCGTTCTTTTTATGATTACGAATAAATTCTGCAACTTGAACATTAAAGGTTGTAATTTCTTTTTCTTTTGCCATATTTTCCTCTATTCCATATTTCTTTTTTGGGCAATGAGATTTTCCAAAGCCGCTAAAGCTGCATCAACATCTCCAAGATTGCTAGACTCACGAATGAGTTTGCTTTGCTTTTGCAAATCTCTTTCTCGAAGAAGACGATCACGCTTATCAATAATTTCCTCTATTTCATTATTCGCAATTTCATCTGGTAAATTTTCCTCCAAAACGCGATAATACATCTGGCGCGTTGGGTCATCAAATTGCGCTAAATCATAGGAATTCACCTCACCTTGCTGCACTAATAAATCATACAAAGCTTGCAACTCTTGGGTATCAAAGGTAAATTCGCCACGATTTCTAAATTCATTGAGGAGATAATCGTGTGTCAAAAGTCGGTGCATTAACTGACTTTCTGCTTTGATAATTGCAGATATATTCTTGGAAATAGGTAATTCCACAACAGTCACTCGTTGTTTAACTGCTTCTGATTGCAGATTTGAGCGGTTTTGCAGACGTTCACTATTTACCGATTGCTCGACTTGATAGTAATCAAAGTCAGGCAATAAATCAGCCACCATATTAATATACGAATTTTGTGCTGTAATTGACGGCGATTGCGCAATAATTTTTGAAATTTGCTCGACATAGGCAATCTCAGCTTGAAGATTATCGCTATTTTCAGGTTTCAAGTAATGAATAAAAAATTCTGTACTACTTATCCTGTTATTCTCAAGCAAATTTGCCAAAGCTTGTGGTGAATTCTTTTGGATAAATTCATCAGGGTCCATTTGTTCAGGAACACGCACAATCTCAACGTTAAAGTCTTTTAGAAGCTCCAAAGACTTGGCAATCGCATTTTGACCAGCGTTATCACCATCATAAGTCAAAATCACTTTTTTGGCGTAACGTTTCAGATGTCTAACATGGTCTGGAGTCAATGCCGTTCCCATAGAAGCGACAGCATTTTCAATACCAGCACGGTAGGCAGCAATAACGTCCATAAAACCTTCCATCAAATAGACTTCATGTTTTTTCGACATTACTGGACGAGCTTTATCTAAATGATAAAGTTCATACGATTTATTGAACAGCGCTGTGGAACGAGTATTCTTATACTTCGCTTGCTTATTTTCAAGGTCCTCTTTGGTCCAAATCCGTCCCGAAAATGCAACAACCTGACCACTGTCATCGGTCAATGGAAACATAATCCGATTTTGAAAAGCATCATAGACACGATTCGTTCTTTCGGACAAATTAAAAAGACCTGAAGCCATTAAAGCATTCTCATCATAGCGTTTTGCTAGAGATTGGTATAAAAAATCAGGTTCGTTTGGCGACAATCCAATATTAAAATAATCAATCAGCTCATCTGTCAAACCACGTTGTACTAGATAGTTCTTCGCTTCTTGCCCTTCTTTTGTCGTCTTTAAAACAGCATTGTAAAACTTAGCCGCATCTTTATGAATGTCAATCAATATCTGATTAGGATTTTGTGGCTTTGTTTGTGTCTGTTGAACATCAACTTGCAAAGGGATTCCAGCGCGCTCAGCTACCAGATGAACACTCTCTAAAAAGCTAACCTGACGATATTCTTCCAAAAACTTATAAACATCACCAGATTTTCCGCAACCAAAACAATGAAAAAATTGCTTGTCTTCTATGACATTAAAAGACGGCGTTTTTTCCTTGTGAAATGGACAAAGTCCAATATAGTTGCGACCAGCACGTGTAAGACTAACCACCTCGCCAATAACATCAACAATATTAACGCTATTTTTTATCTCGGAAATTAATTCTTTGTCAATTGCCAAAAGATCACCTCCACGCACTAAGCCCATTTTAGTTTTGTATTTCATTATAACATTTTGAGCAGCATTTGTAAATCTAAAACTCCAAATAGTTGCAATGATTTTAGGAAATTGAATCCCCCTTTTTCACTTTAGTTTCTTGACGTTTTCAATCTCAATAGAATCATTTTCAATATAAAAAGTATTTTTTTGAAAAGCTCAACATTAACGTTTAATGAATAAGAATGGCATTTTTTGAATATTTCTCTAAATAAATACTAGATTTATTCACATTTTTAGGCAGATAGCTGCCTTTTGTATGTTTTTTTTGGTATAATGATACTGTTAACGTTTAATTAGGAGGTTTTTCTATGATTAAAGAACTCAAAGAGTTTTTGTTCAAGGCCAATGTCCTTGACCTTGCTGTCGCTGTTGTTATTGGTGCAGCTTTCAACGCTATTGTAACATCTCTTGTTGAAGATGTTATCACTCCACTTTTCCTTAACCCTGCTTTGAAAGCAGCTGGTGTGGAAAAAATTGCAGAACTTTCTTGGCATGGTGTTGCCTATGGTAGTTTCTTAAGCGCTGTTATTAATTTTCTAATTGTTGGTACAACCCTCTTCTTCATCGTTAAAGCTGCTAACGCTGCTTCTGCTTTTGGTAAAAAACAAGATGAAGTGGAAGAAGAAGCCGCACCTACACAAGAAGAACTTCTTACAGAAATCCGCGATTTGTTGAAAGAAAAATAATTTTTCAATCTAGAGCATAAAAAGAGACGCTTGGCGCCTCTTTTCTTGTATCTAAATTTAATTAGAATTTTTTACGTTTGCGAGCTGCTTCTGATTTGCGTTTACGTTTTACAGAAGGTTTTTCGTAGAATTCACGCTTACGTGATTCTTGAAGAGTCCCAGCTTTAGTCACAGAACGTTTGAAACGACGAAGTGCATCGTCAAGTGATTCGTTTTTACGTACTACTGTTTTTGACATGTGTTTCACCTCCTCAAGATATTGTAACATTTACACGTTCCCTACTAGGATACCTAATTTATCAAAAAAAGTCAATCCTTACACGCGCTAAGTATGTGTCTTTTTTTCTGGGAATTTTCAAATAGCCTAGAAAAAACGTTGAAAACAGAGAATTCTTACGATCGAAAAAAGACTGAAACAAATTTTTCCTTTGCTTCAGCCTTGACGATATTATCTTTTTTGTGTTACAATAATTCGTGACTGATTAAGCAAAAGGTAGTTTGTCTTAATCGGTGCTCAGGAGTTACCCGCTCCTGAGCTTTTTTCGTTTTCTGTTAAGCATATTATATCATAAATACAGCTTAAATGTAAAGGAAAACAGCACAAAAAAGCCTTAAAAATCTGATTTTTTTCGGCTATTAGTACTTATATTGTTGCCGATCATAACCGATATATTTTCCGACTTGTTTTAAAATTTTTTGCGATGGAAACGGATTATTAATAGCATTATCTCCTAGGGGTCCAACACCTAAACGTTTAGCATGATAATACTGATAGTCTTTACGCCAATTTCCAAAGAAAAGTTCCTCCAATTGATCAATTCTCTCTAAAAGAATAAGCCTAGCCATTGCACAGGCGCCTTTGATTGACCAGTACATTCCACGATGCTTCATCCGATAAGTTACTTGACGATGTTGACTTTCCATGACCCCAATTCCTTTATGAGAAAGACCTCTTAATTTAGCAGGTTTGGTATCCTTAAAATTGTCAAGCAGCTTCTGACGAAAATTTTGAAAATCATAATACTCTTCTTCATCAAAAGTTAAAGCCTCAGTAGTATCTAAAACTGTTTTTAATAATTTTCGATCGTACGTTTGAACTGCTTTAAAAGCTAAATCTTGGAGGACTCTTGGATAGGGTTTGAAAAATTGTTTGAGTTTTTCTTTCACATGATAAGCATCCCAAAAATGCTCATGACGTTTAATCTTGAGCGCTTTTTGAATATTTTGAAAAACACGTCTGGTATAGCCCTTACCATTATCTGAGTTAGTAACTAAAATGGTTTGATCGGTGATTTCAAAATGATTGTAAAGGTAATCTAACAACTCTTCTCTGGCTACCTCATAATTGGCATGAATAATTTCATGTTTGTTAAGTAAGACTGACCGACCATGGACTTGCTTAGTCCCTGTATGAATCAGGAAGTGGGCTAAATCCGTATTATGTTTTTCATCACCTCCAGAAGTTGTTTTGACCATGACCCCATCACCTTCAACATAAATAATCGGTGCATTGATTTTTTCTGGGACATGTTCTTCCACAAAATAACGATAATGCGTTTTTTCAGAAAACAACTGTCCCGTTAATTTAACAGCTTTTAGAACAGTATCTTTCGTAATGTCTAGGCGATAAGATAATTTAACCATCCGACAAACTTGACGATAGGACATTTCTGAAGCATATCTAGCAAGGTGATACATTAATTCCAAAGAGTAACGCTGATATTTCTTTAAGCCCAGCCAGTCATCAACAGGGTAACGTGTCTCATTTTCCCTACGCCATCTATTTCTTGAAAAGGTGATTTCACCAAAGGTAAAGGCGACGGTTCTCTCACTATTATCCACTCGTTTATAACCGTTGGCTCTCATGGTTGGTGCAATCTGCTTATCATAGTCAGCAACTTGTTTTAAAAAAGCTTGTTTAGTGTATTCATCACGTTCCGCAATGAAGTCCTCTTCATAAAATCTTATTTCTCCCATGGGAATATTTTAACGAATTTTATTTTATCATTCAAATTACTTTTTGAGATTTATTCTCTTAGCGGACAATAGTGTGTTTTGTTCACTTCATCTAAGCTAATAAAACATACTAAAACTAGTAGTGAAGAAATCTCCGACGGGAGAAAGTACTCACTACTTTTTTATGCTAAAGTAGAGGTGTCTTGTTAAGTCGTAGGTTCTTTAGGCGCTGGACGTCGTGAATAAAACTGGCAAGACACGCTTGTTTTGGGTGGAATTCTATCGAATTATCAACAAATCAACAAAAAAGACCGAAACAAAATTTTCTTTGCTTCAGTCTTGATAATGAGTGGCAATAGTTAACGTTTAAACAGATTCAGATAAGACCATTTCCCTGGACGAGAATAGTATCTATCTAAGTTAGCATAGAAAGATAACAGTTTTGGAGAAAGTTCTTGCCTAATAGCTAGTGGTGTTAAATTATTCTTTAAACCATGCATAACATTTGAGGCTTCCTTTCTATTCTGTAAGTCCTGTTTAGCATGCAATAAAAGATCCCGTTCAGTCAAAGTAATCGTTTTGTCCATGAGAAGCTCTGAAATAGTGTTAACCAAGTCATTATCTGTATGATGTCTCTCAAAAAACATAATATTTAGCATCCTCCCAAAAGATTTTTGTAAGCTGGATTATAATACGTCAAAGCGGATGGTGCACCGACATAACCACCAATCATTGTATTTACCGTATGATTGACGGTAGACGTTGTTTGTACCATACGCCATTGCCCAGTACCCGTATGCTTAAAGAAACTATAAGGATCAGCAGTATATTTATATTCCCAGCAACCATTAGAACCAAATGGTAATACTGCAAAAACTCCCATATAAGAGGTTCTGCTACTTGCATTATCCTCCGGTTCAGGATAATTAGGAATATCAAAATCAGAAACGATAGCATCAGGAACTTGTTGCTCAATAATTTGTGACATTGGCATAGATGGAACAGCTAAACAAGTATCTTCATCCGCACTTACCGTCACTCCTACCATAAAAGCAACCACCGATAGTGAGACCAAAATTATTTTTTTCAATAGTTTCATAACATCACACTTTCTCTCCCATAAAAAAGTAAATAAAACGATATTAAATATTAGCTAGTTGTTACCAATATAGTCTCCTGTTTTAGCTTTCCCTCCTAGCGTAACCCTAGCTACTATGGTGTTATGTTATCATAGTTTTAGAAAAAATGCAAACGCCAACATTTTCTTTATAATCAGGTCTTTTATCATCCTACTAATATTTAAATAGCTAAAATTAAGATTATCAATTCTCTCTAGTCTTTATCTGTAGGAGCATTTTGGTTCAGTATTTGTTGAATTTGACTGAAGGCTTTCATATCTCCATTTAGGGCTTTCTGGAGAACAACAAGGGCTAAAGCCATTTCATTTGTTGGGTCATAGCCCAGTTGAATGAGTAGCTGTTTCATCTGCTCATTATTCACTTCAGAACAAAGTAAAGCTTGAAACGCTCGGCGTAAATCCGCCCGTTGCCGTCTCACTTTCCCTGAAGCAAGACCACCCTTTTTTTGAATTTCTCTCTGTTCGCTCTCTGTTCGTTTATCAAAAGGGATTAAATTTTCATCATTGACCATGGCTACTCCTCCTTGTTCAACTTGATTGGCACTTGTCCTGTTTCTTGCTGGAAGCGGGTTAAGGTGCGTTCCACGTATCTTGGTTCTAACTCCATGGAATAACTTTTGCGTCCTAAGTGTTCACACGCTAATAAGGTGGAGCCACTGCCTGCAAATGTGTCTAACACACAATCACCACGCTGACTCGAACTACGAATGAAGCGTTCAAGGAGCGCAATAGGCTTCATTGTGGGGTGGTCTTCATTTTTGGTTGGACGATTAACGCGTAAGATAGAGGTCGGCTGCTTAGCTTGATAGGTTTTGATGAGAGCAATCAGTTCCTGCTTACTTTTAGTCTCCAATTGGCTCTCTAGAATCGTTGACTGGCTAAAATCACTCACAAAATAATGATTAGCCCCTGGTTTCCACCCATACAAACAGGGTTCATGTTGCCACTGATAATCCTGACGGCCTAGCACAAAGCTATCTTTCACCCAAATCAAGGCTTGTTTTTCTAACCAGCCGACTTGCTGAATCGCTGTTGAAAAGGCTAAGCGTTCTTTATCGGCGTGCCAAATATAAAAGACCCCACCCGCTTTTAAATACTGGTCAACGTTGTGAAAGGCGTCTACTAAAAAGGCTTGAAAAGCTTGCTCATCAAGATTATCATTTGGAATGGTTAAAGCCGCTTTGGTTTTCCCTTCATAAGCCACGTTATAAGGGGGATCGGTCACATAAAGGTCAATGGGTTGTCCTGCTAATAATTTTGCAAGGTGATCAGGGTTGGTACTATCCCCGCACATCAAGCGATGCTCCCCACATTGGTAAAGGTCTCCCACTTGTACCGAAACGGTTTCTTCCGTTGGTACTTCACTATCAGAAAGCTCCTCATCAGACAATGGACTTGATAAGAGATTTACCGAAAAACCAAAAGGTGCCATATCAATATCCAAAATATGAGTCAACTCCTCTTTTAGAATTGTGACATCAAACGCTGTGTTTAAGGTAATTTGATTATGGGCTAAAATGTAAGCTTTCTTTTGTTCGTCGGATAAGTGACACAATTTGATGACAGGAACTTCTTGGTAACCTAGTGCCTTTAAAGCGAGGTAACGCCCATGGCCTTCAATAATCACATGATTTTCATCAATGGCAATAGGGTCGTTATTGCCAAATTGTTGAATGGAAGCTTTAATCTGTTCAATCTGATAGTTCGGGTGCTTTTTAGCATTATGGGCATAAGGGTGGATAGCTTCTAGTGGTAACCATTCGATTTTCATAAACAAAATCCTTTCTTTCGTTAAGATACAGATATCTATTTTCTCAATGAGATATTATGGTGGTTTTCACGAGATTGTTTCATCTCTTTTGCAAAGTCATAATCATTTACAATCTTATCTCGATGCTTTTTGAGCGTATCACGTTCAAGTTGAAGCTCTTTGATCTCTTTTTGTAACTCGTCAAGTTTCATTGTCTTATCAATTTTTCCTTTTTCTAAAAGGTCAAGGCTCACTTCTGATGGAACAATATGATTTTGATAATCAGATAACGCTCCTAACAATTTATTAAGATAAATAATCTTATCATCTAGGGCTGCTAAAGTTTTATCTGTTTCATCTAACTGTTCCAAGAATTGTTCTTGAAGCGCAACAAATTGTTTAGAGTTCGTGACATGGTTAATGGCAAGGAAGTTAAATTCATCAACCAGTCGATCTAGACTCGTAATATTTTTGTTTTTCGTCAAAATTATTTCGCCATTTTGAGCCGATAGTTGTTTGATTAATGTTGTGCCATTAATAAAACGATTTTGTTCCGAATGATCCGCATTTAAAAAATAAAAGAAATCATTTTTCTTGAGATAAGCCGTAAACGTTCCGTCTTCATTTTGGTCTAACATCCGTGCAGGGATGGAAACCGTTCCTTTTCGATCCAAACCAAAAGTGATGGGAACATAAATAGACTGCCTTGTCAGTTGTTGAATTTGCCATGGCTCAATGGTCAATTGCATCTCAAAATCATCTTGTTTACTTTCCTGTTCCTCATCATATTTTTCTTTGAGAATAGTTACATCGTAAACAACTTCGTTGGTTGCTAATTGCTCTTTGATGTTATCGAGAGAATATTTTCCTGTTTTAGATAATGTTCGGTCTCGAACAAACCGTTCTTGTGGTTGGTCAACTAATTTGTATTTGACATATTTACCACTTGTATCAACTTGTAAATTTAAAGCTTTGGCTTTTTGCAAAAAGTCAGTCATATCTAAAGAGTGCTTTAACAAAAAATTCAACCGCTCTTTAATCTCAAACCGAAAATTATTTTTTCGTCGCCATGCCGAATAGTCTGTGTGAGAATTTCTCAGTTTGGGTGCTAAAATTTTTGCACCGTATAATTCTGCATGCTTATTTGAAATTTGAAAAAGATTGCGAGCTGTATTTTTTTGCCAACGAAATTTTTTTAATGTCACTTCATTGGTTGTGTTAAAAATAATGTGATTATGCAAATG
>Ga0129316_1000036_pt1 | contig 101263 bp, 100 predicted proteins | sample Cm1ome_2_FD_94429 | JGI IMG/M metagenome (GOLD analysis project Ga0129316, IMG submission 94429) | Eastern black-and-white colobus group fecal microbial communities from Wisconsin, USA - Cm1022B metagenome | ecosystem: Host-associated > Mammals > Digestive system > Large intestine > Fecal...
CGGTGCCCCGCCGCCGCATGAGCTGGAAAAAGCCGAGGTTGGTCATCGAGGTGACGACTATGGTATTCTTCGCAAGGGCCTTCTGACCGGAGAGGTAGTCCCCGAGGATCGCCAGCAGGAAATCCCCGTCCAGGACATTTCCCCGTTCATCCACCGCGAGCAGCCGGTCGGCGTCTCCGTCAAAGGCGAGGCCGAGGTCATAGCCGCTCGCCTTCACCCGCGCGGCGAGCCGCTCAATATGGGTCGAGCCGCAGCAGTCATTGATGTTAACCCCATCCGGCCCACAGGCAAGCAGGTCGGCAAAAACGCCGAGCCGCTCAAACAGCCGCCCCGCGGTGACGGCCGCGCTGCCGTTGGCGCAGTCGGCAAGAATTCTCCCTGAAAAGCCGCCCCGGTAGTGGGAGGCGAGAAAGGCGGTATAATCCTCCGCGGCGCTCTGCGCCCGGGAGATCCTTCCCACCTCCCCGCCGGACTTCTGTCCGTCAAGCGCCCGGCCCGAACGGACCAGCTCCTCAATCCGATCCTCCTCGGAGTCGGTGAGCTTAAAGCCCTTCGGCCCGAAGAGCTTGATGCCGTTGAATTCATAGGGGTTGTGGCTCGCCGAGAGCATCACCCCCGCGTCGGCGTGGTAACGCTGCACCAGATAGGCAACCGCCGGGGTGGGAACCACCCCCAGAAGCAGCACATCGGCACCCACGGCGCACAGGCCGGCAGCGGCCGCCGCTTCCAGCAGGTCGCCAGAGGCCCGGGTATCGCGGCCGATGACGACCAGCGGCTTTTTGTGGGTTTCCGCAGCCAGAACCATCGCCGCCGCCGCGCCAAGCTCCATGGCGAGGGAGGCGGTCAGTTCCCGCCCCGCGACGCCGCGGACCCCGTCGGTCCCAAACAGTCTTGCCATCCTTACAGCTCCTTATATCAGCAGTTTCTTTTCTAAAGAAGGGAAATCTGTCCGCCTGCCTGCTCTGCGCAGGCAAGCCCCAGATGCTGCGCCGCCCTGGCGGTGGCGCAGCGGCCGCGCGGCGTCCGGGTCAAAAAGCCGATCTGCATCAGATAGGGCTCATAGACATCCTCAATGGTGACCGTCTCTTCCCCGGTGGCTGCGGCCAGCGTCTCCAGCCCGACCGGGCCGCCCCGGTAGTTGACCAGGATGGCGGTGAGCATCCGGCGGTCAACCGCGTCGAGTCCCAGCTCGTCGATCTCCAGCCGCGAAAGGGCAAGATCCGCGATCTCGCCGGTGATGACCCCGTCCCCGATGACCTCGGCGAAGTCGCGCACCCGCTTGAGAAAACGGTTGGCGATACGGGGGGTGCCGCGCGAGCGGCGGGCCAGCTCCAGCGCGCCGCGCTCCTCGCAGGGGATGTCGAGAATCCTCGCGCTGCGGGTCACGATCTCGCAGAGCTCCTCGGTGTTGTAAAGCTCCAGATGCATCTGCACCCCGAAGCGGTCGCGCAGCGGCGCCGAAAGCTGGCCCGCGCGGGTGGTCGCCCCGATCAGGGTAAAATGCGGCAGGTCCAGTCGGATCGAGCGGGCCGCCGGTCCCTTGCCGATCATGATGTCGAGCTCAAAATCCTCCATAGCGGGATAGAGAACCTCTTCAATCGAGCGGTTGAGGCGGTGAATCTCGTCGATGAAAAGGATGTCATGCTCCCCCAGATTCGTCAGCAGCGCGACAAGATCCCCCTGCCGCTCGAGAGCGGGGCCGGAGGTCACCCGGATCTGCACCCCCATTTCATTGGCGACGATCTGGGCCAGCGTCGTTTTGCCGAGGCCCGGAGGACCGTAAAACAGGGTGTGGTCGAGCGGCTCTCCGCGCCGGCGGGCGGCCTCAAGAAAAACCGAAAGGTTTTCCTTGGCCTTCTGCTGCCCGATGTATTCATCCAGGGTCTTTGGGCGGAGCGAAAGCTCTGTTTCGCTGTCCTGCGGGGTATATTCCGGCACAACGATGCGGTTTTCAAAATCGGTCTGGTCATTGCGGAGCAAGGCTCCTCCCCCTTTCCTTTATATATGTAGCATTCTCCCGGGAGTTACCGGAATTTCGAAAGCTTTTTCAATCCGGTCCGGATCAATTCCTCAACCGGCGCGCCTTCGGGCGCCTCCGAAAGGGCGAGCGCTGCTTCCGACTGGCTGTAGCCGAGCGCAGCGAGCGCCTCGAGCGCCTCGCCGAGCGTCCCCTTCGAACCGGAGGCCTGAGATACCTGCGCCAGCACCTCGCCCTTCTTCCCGCCGACTCCGCCGAGCTTGTCCTTAAGCTCCAGCACAATCCGCTGAGCGAGTTTGTTTCCCACCCCGGCGGACCGGGTCAGCGCCTTGGCGTCCTCGGCTGCGACAGCCAGAGCCAGGCGGTCCGCGGTAAAATCCGAAAGCAGCACCAGCGCAAGTTTGGCTCCCACCCCGTTGACCGAGGTGAGAAGCTTGAAGCAGGCCAGCTCCTGTTCGTCGGCAAAGCCGAAGAGGTCGATGGCATCCTCCCGCACCTGCAGGTGGGTGTAAAGCCTCGCCTCGCTCCCGCGCGGCGGAAGCGAGGAAAGGGTATTGAGCGAAACGGCGCAGCGGTAGCCCACCCCGCCGCATTCGATCACCGCCGCGCCGGGCTCGGCGAGCAGCAGCGTCCCATGCAGTGAATAAATCATGGCTTCCTCCTGATCAATTGATGCGCCGGATCAGGGCTGTCCGTCCCTGCGGCGGTTATGTCCAGTCAGCACCGCGCGGCGCAGCATCGAAACCGACGCGCTGTGCGCATGGCAGATTGCGATGGCAAGCGCGTCGGCCACATCATCCGGCTTCGGACGCTCGGCAAGGCCCAGAATCCGTGCGGTCATCTCGATGACCTGCCGCTTCTCGGCGCTGCCGTAACCGACCACCGCCTGCTTCACCTGCATCGGGTTGTATTCGAACGGCTCCACCCCGTACTGCGAGGCGGCAAGCAGCAAAACCCCCCGCGCCTGTGCGACATAAATGCCAGTCGTCTTGTTCTGGGAAAAGAAAAGCTCCTCAATGGCCATCTGGTCGGGCCGAAACTGCTCCAGCAGCGCGCAGAAATCGCGGTGGATCATCTCAAGACGCTTTTCAAAAGGAATCCTCGGCGGAGTGGTGATCGCACGGGCGTCCAGCGTCCGGAACCGCCCGTTCTGATACTCAAGCACCCCGCATCCGACGATGGCATAGCCCGGATCGACTCCGAGAACGATCATCCGCCCACCTCCCTGTTCCATTGCATGATCGATTTATTATAGCATATTTGCACACTTGGCGCGACAATTTTTTGCAGGTTTTTCAATTCATTCATATTCCATTCCATTCTAACGCCCGACAGCCGCCCAAATCTGTCCCTTTCGGTCAGTTTGATCGGTTTTTCCGCTCTCCCGCCCAATGCCGGCGAAATTTTTTTCAAAAAGGACTTGCTTTTTCTCCCGGCGTCTAGTATAATAACAACCGTCGCCAAAAGTGACCCGGACGATTAGCTCAGCTGGTAGAGCATTCGCTTGACGTGCGAAGGGTCAGCGGTTCGAGCCCGTTATCGTCCACCAAAATCCGAGTCTTTCGAGACTCGGATTTTTTATTCCAGTCCCAGGTCCGCCCCAACAGGCGGTTCCCACGCCGCCGCGTTTGCGATCTTTACAGCTTTGGGAAAGGATGATCAAAATGGAATTCCAATATGAAAAGGGCCGCATCTACGCACTCGATTCCGCCGGAAAGCTCATCGCGGAGATTACCTTTCCGGAAGCAGGCGGGATTGCCGACATCGACCATACCTTTGTCGATGGTGCGCTGCGCGGACAGGGGGTCGCGGGCAGGCTTGTGGAGGCCGCCGTCCGCCAAATCCGTTCAGAGGGTCTTCGTGTCCGGCCGACCTGCAGCTATGCGGCGCGCTGGTTTTCGGAGCATCCGGAAGAGTCCGACCTTCTCTGACCAGCCAACAGGCGGCAAACGTCCCGCCGCATTTTTAGAGTATTTCAGAGAAATCATTTGATTTTCAAAGGAATTTCATCAGTTCGGGAGATAATTCCGGAAATCGCCTGATTTCCGGAACTTTTTTCAATTAGCGTTTTATCACGATGAATTGATATAATAGAACCATCCGGGGGACAGGTCCCCCCTTCTTTTTGAAAGGAATGAATGATTATGAAACAGACGATTGCTATCGCCCTTGCGCTGGTGCTGGCGCTTTCTCTCGCCGCCTGCTCCTCCCCTGCGGGCAGCACGCCTGCGGTTTCCCCCGCGCCTTCCTCCGCTCCGGCGGCCTCCGAACCCGCCGCTTCCTCTGAAGCATCCGCTTCCTCCGAGGCTTCTGCCAAATTTGTCGAGCTTTCCGAGGATCTCGGAGACGAGAAGTACGGCGTCGGCTTCCGCAAGGAGGACATCGCGTTCGGCCTTGCCGTGCAGGAACAGCTCGACGCCATGATCGCCGACGGCGCCGCCGCCGCTATTTCGGAAAAATGGTTCGGCACCGACGCTCTCTTCAAGAGCGAGGACTTCCTCAAGGAATCTGTGGCGCCGGGGGGCGACCAGTCCCTTGAGAAGATCAAGGCTGCCGGAAAGTTTATCGTCGGCCTCGATGACAGCTACCCGCCCATGGGCTACCGCGATGAGAAAAATGAGATTGTCGGCTTCGACATCGACCTTGCGAGAGAAGTAGCTTCCCGTCTTGGGGTCGAGGTCGAGTTCCAGCCGATCGACTGGGATTCCAAGGAACTTGAGCTCAACTCCGGCAAGATCGACTGCATCTGGAACGGCATGACCATCACCGACGAGCGGATGGAAAACATGTTCTTTGCCAAGCCCTACATCGCCAACCAGCAGATTATCATTGTTCCGGCCGCATCGGGCATTACCTCCGTCGCCCAGCTTGAGGGCAAGGTGATCGGCTTGCAGAAGGGTTCCTCTTCCCTCGAGGCCCTGACCGCCAACCCGATCAGCGAAAAGGTCAAGGAAATCGTGGAGTATCCCGACAACGTCGCCGCCTATATGGATCTTCAGGCGGGACGGATCGACGTCTTCGTGGTTGACTCGGTCGTTGGCCGCTACATCATCTCCCAGGACCAGAAATAACAATCAGATTGGTGGTTTCTCCTCATGGCACAGATGCTGTTTGATATTGCGGTGCTGCTTTCCGACGGGGTCAAGTACACCCTCGGAATCTTTGTGGTGACCATCATCGGATCGATGCCGCTCGGGCTGCTTCTGACCTTTCTGCGGATGAACAAAAGCAGGGTGTCTCGCGGTGTGACGGGATTTTTCGTCTACATCATGCGGGGCACCCCGCTCCTGCTTCAGCTCTATTTTATCTACTATGGGCTGCCGTTCATTCCGGGCATGAAGAATGTCATCGTTCTCGACCGGCTCCCCGCCGCAATGCTTGCCTTTGTTCTCAATTACTCGGCCTACTTCTGCGAAATCTTTCGGGGCGGCATGCTTTCCATCGATCCAGGCCAGTATGAAGCCGCCCGGGTGCTTGGATTTTCCAAAAAGCAGACCCTCCTGCAGATTATCCTTCCGCAGATGCTGCGGGTCAGTCTTCCGTCGATTGCCAACGAGGCGATCACGCTGGTTAAGGATACCGCGCTGGTCACCGTCATCGGCGTAACCGAAATCCTCTATTTTGCCAAGGCGACCGTCAACCGCCAGGCGAATTTTACCGCCTATGCGGTAGCGGCCCTGTTCTATCTGTTCTTTAACTATCTGATGACCAAGCTGTTCGACTACCTCGAGCGGAAATATGACTTTTAAGGGGGCGCCGCCATGAAGATGCTGGAAGTACGCAATCTCAAAAAGAGCTTCGGCGACGTTCAGGTGCTCGATGGGGTCTCCTTCTCGGTGGAGCGTGGTGAAGCGGTGGCGGTCATCGGGCCGTCGGGGGGCGGAAAAAGCACCATGCTGCGCTGCCTGATCGGTTTGGAACGGGCCGACGGCGGCGATATCCTCATCGAAGGGGAGCCGCTGATGGAAAACGGAGTTTATGTCCCCGATCGCCGGATGCGGAAGGTTTCCGCAAAGATGGGGATGGTTTTTCAGGCCTTCAACCTTTTCCCGCACATGACGGTGCTCGATAACCTGACCGCCGCGCCGATTGCAGTGCGCGGAATGGCGAAAAAGGAGGCGCTCGAGCAGGCTCTTGAGCGGCTGCATGAGGTCGGTCTTTCAGAGAAAGCCGGCGTCTATCCGCGGGCGCTCTCCGGCGGACAAAAGCAGCGGGTGGCGATTGCCCGCGCACTGATGATGCAGCCGGACATGCTTCTCTTCGACGAGCCCACCTCCTCGCTCGACCCGCAGCTGACCGCCGAGGTGCTCGCCGTCATGAAAAAGCTGGTGGCCAAACGGATGACGATGATCGTTGTCACACACGAGATGGGCTTTGCCCGCGAGGCGGCCGACAAGGTCCTCTTCATGTGCGACCGGAAAATCGTCGAGCAGGGAACGACCAGTGAGGTTTTCGATCACCCGAAAGACCCGCGCATCCGCGATTTTATCAGCAGCATCCTGTAAAGTTGAAAAGGGCGGCCCCTCCGGTGAATTCCAGAGGGGCCGCCCTTCATTGCAGCTTTAGCGAAAACAGGCCGCCGGCTATGCGGGTGAAAACAAAAAGCTTTCGACATGCCCGAAAAAAGAATCCGGGCAAAGCGGGGAGCCACCAAAAATCAGTAGAGAGAACCAGCAGCAGGGAAAAACCATGTAACTGGAAAGCACCCACAACTGCTTGAACAGCAGCAGGGCGCTCCATGCAGCAGAAAGAATGCGGCAGAACCCTATAGGGTTCTGCCGATAACAGGCCGCAGGGGGACCTGTGCAAACCACCGCACGGCCGGTGGTTATGATTGTCATACTGTTTTGAAGCCCTATACGATCTCTTCCCCCACGTTTGCCGCCTTCAGCGAAACGATGGCGTGGGCCATATGGATATACATCGCGTTGCGCGCCAGCTCGGAGTCGCGTCTCTCAAGCCCCTCCATAATCAGGGCGTGGTCGTTGAGGGTGCCCCGCGCGAGAATTTCGTCGGTGCCGAAACGCAGAAGCGTCTCACTGACCGCGCGGTAGACCATCGGCACGAGATGCACCATAAATTCGTTGTGAGAAGCGATGGCGATGGCGTGGTGAAACCGCTGATCCTCCACCGTCCGGTCAACCCGGCGGTTGATGCAGGCGGCAACCCGCGCGCCCGCGTCGAGAATGTCTCTGATTTCTTCCTCGGTGCCGCGCTCGCAGGCCATCCGTACCGCTTCGGTTTCGAAGATGCGCCGCAGCTCGAAAAGGTCGATCAGCTTCATCCGCAGGGAGCCGATGTCCCCGAACTGCACGTCCTTGTAGTTTTTGACCTCGCTGTTGACGAAGGTTCCGCGCCCCCGTTCGACTGTGAGCAGCCCCTGCACGGCGAGCACCCGGATTGCCTCGCGCAGCGTCGCGCGGGAAACCCCGAATTCGCGCGCCAGCTCAATTTCATTGGGAAGCTGATCTCCGGTCTTGTATTTTTTCTGCACCACAATCTGTTCGCCCAATGCATCAGCGGTATACTCGGCCAGACTTTTTTTAATCCGCACGGTTGTTCCTCCTGTACTGACAGCAGTCTTATGTCCTCTGAATTGTCCAAATCTTTTGAAATATATATAAATTTTACCCTATAATTGAAAGGATGTCAATTCTTTCATTCGATCAAACCCACCAAAAAACAGTGCAATTATTCTATTATTTTATAGATTTATTGTGAAAATTATTGACCTTTTCCATAAATCATAGTACGCTGATGTCAGACAAGTAGATTTTTGGGGAAGGAGGGAAGAGGATGCTGCTTTCCAGGAGGATCACCATCATCGCAGGTCACTACGGCAGCGGCAAAACCGAGTTTGCCGTCAACCTCGCTCTTTCGGCGGCAAAATCCGCACAGGTGACCCTTGCCGATCTTGATATCGTCAACCCCTACTTTTGCTCGCGGGAACGGGAAGAGGAACTGGCAGATGCAGGTGTGACCCTCATTGCCCCGGCAAAAAGTACCCACCACGCCGACGTTCCGGCCCTTCCTCCGGAGATGGCCCGCATCTTTGCCGATCAGGACCGTTTTTCCATCATCGATGCTGGCGGGGATGACGCGGGCGCGCGGGTGCTGGGGCGCTACCGCCCCCAGTTTGACGCAGCCAATCCTGATCTCTGGATCGTGCTCAACGCAAATCGGCCGCAGACCTCCTCCCCCGAACAGGCCCTTGCCCTGCTGCGCCGGATTGAAGCGGCCTGCTCGCGGCGCTGCACCGGCGTGGTCAACAACACCCATCTCTGCGGTATGACCCGTCCGGAGGATGTTCTCAAGGGCGCGGCACTCACACAACAGGTCGCCAAGGACGCAAAGGTTCCGGTTGTCTGCCATCTTGCCACGCAGGAAATTTTCACCCGAATCAGTCCCGACGCTCTTTCGGGGAAGCGTTTCCCCATTGCGATCCGCATGAAAAAGCCTTGGGAATAGGCTTTCCTTTTACCGCTTTTTCAGAGGGCTCCGTTCGGAATTCCGCACAGAGTCCCCTCTGAGACATATTCGATAAGGAGGAATCCATATGGCTGCACGCGTTACCTTCGATCAGGACCGCTGCAAGGGCTGCGAGCTCTGCACCTCGGTCTGCCCCAGACACATCGTCGTTATTGATACGAAAACGACCAACCGAAAGGGCTACCATCCCGCCGCGATTCTGGACCTCTCTCAGTGCATCGCCTGCGGGAGCTGCGCGAAAATCTGCCCGGATTCAATCATCACCGTAGAACGGCTGTAAGGAGGGAACGGCAATGGCATTTGAACTCTGGAAGGGCAACGAGGCGATCGCGGAAGCGGCGGTCCGCGCCGGTTGCCGGTTCTTTTTCGGATATCCGATCACCCCGCAGAACGAAGTCCCCGAATACATGGCGCGCCGCCTGCCGGAGGTCGGAGGCTGCTTCTTACAGTCCGAGTCGGAGCTTGCCGCCATCAATATGGTCTACGGCGCGGCCGGCGCGGGCGCCCGGGTCATGACCTCCTCCTCCTCGCCGGGCATCAGCCTCAAGCAGGAAGGGATTACCTATATGGCCGGCGCGGAGCTGCCCGCCGTCATTGTCAATGTGATGCGCGGCGGTCCCGGGCTGGGCACCATCCAGCCCGCGCAGGGGGATTATTATCAGGCCACCCGCGGCGGCGGCAACGGCGATTACCGTCTCGTCGTCCTCGCGCCCAACACGATTCAGGAGGCGGTCGATCTGATGCAGGAGGCGTTTGACATCGCCGACTGCTACCGCAATCCGGTCATGCTGCTGGCCGACGGGATGATCGGCCAGATGATGGAACCGCTGGAATGGCACGAGCCCGAACGCCGGGAGCTTCCCCCCAAGGACTGGGCGGCCGCGGGGCTGCATGGGCGCGGCTCCCACAACATCATCAATTCTCTTTTTATCGATCCCCTCGCCTGCGAGCGCCACAACAACCGCCTGCAGGAAAAATACCGCCTGATGGAGCAGCGGGAGCTGCGCTTTGAGGAGCGGGGCTGCGAGGGCGCCGAGGTTCTGTTCGTCGCCTACGGTTCCCCGTCGAGAATCGTGATGAGCGCCGTCGATCTGCTCGCCGCGCAGGGGGTAAAGGCCGGGCTGCTTCGTCCGATCACCGTCTGGCCCTACCCATACGAGCGGCTTGCCGCTCTCTCCCGCGAACCCTCGGTCAAGGCGGTTGTCGCCGTAGAGATGAGCGCCGGGCAGATGCTCGACGATGTGAAGATCGCTGTCGGCGGCTGCAAGCCCATCTCCTTTGTCGGGCACACCGGCGGGGTGATTCCCACCCAGCATGAAATCGCGGCGGCGGCTCTCGCCGCCCTCGGGAGGTGAACGGTATGGCAATCGTCTATCAAAAGTCCAAGGCCCTGACCGATAAGGAGCTTCACTACTGCCCCGGCTGCTCGCATGGCATCATCCATAAGCTGGTTGCCGAGGTTCTCGAGGAACTCGGCTTCATTGATGCCGCCATCGGGATCTGTCCGGTCGGCTGCTCGGTATTCGCCTATGATTACTTTGCCTGCGATATGCTTGAGGCGGCGCACGGCCGCGCACCCGCGGTGGCCACCGGCGTCAAGCGGGTGCATCCGCAGTCGCCCGTCTTTACCTATCAGGGGGACGGCGACCTTGCCTCGATCGGCATGGGAGAAATCATTCATGCGGCGATCCGCGGGGAAAAGATCACCACCATCTTTGTCAACAACGCCATCTACGGGATGACCGGGGGACAGATGGCCCCGACCACCCTCATCGGACAGAAAACCACCACCTCTCCCCTTGGGCGGGACCCCTCCCACTGCGGCGGCCCTGCCCATATGGCCGAGCTGCTCGCCGCCGTCGAGGGGGCGGCCTATGTCGAACGGGTCGCAGTCTACGATATTCCCCGTCTGAATCAGGCGAAGCGCGCCATCAAAACCGCTTTCGAGATGCAGATGCAAGGGGCGGGCTTTACCTTTGTCGAGGTGCTTTCCTCCTGCCCGACCAACTGGGGCAAAACCCCTCTCGAAGCAGCCGAATGGGTCCGGGAGCAGATGGTGCCGGTCTTCCCGCTCGGAGTGACCCGTGACATCCGAAAGGAGGCGGCAAAATGACCCATGAAATCATCATCTCCGGCTTTGGCGGCCAGGGTGTCATGGCCATCGGCAAAACGATGGTCGAAGCGGGCATGGAGGAAGGGCTTTTTGTCTCCTGGCTGCCCTCCTACGGTCCTGAGATGCGCGGCGGCACCGCCAACTGCTCGGTGGTGCTTTCGGATCAGCCGGTCGGCTCGCCGGTGGTGCTCAATCCAAACGAGCTGATCGCCATGAACAAGCCCTCCCTGCTCAAGTTCGAAAAAGAGGTCCTCCCCGGCGGAATTATCCTGATCAACAGCTCGATCGTCGAGCTGAAGGCGCAGAGGAGCGACGTTTCCGCCTATTATGTCCCCTGCATCGAAATCGCCAATGACCTCGGGAATCCCAAGGTCGCAAACATGGCGATGCTCGGCGCCTATCTGGAGGCGTCCGGCGTGCTTCGGCCCGAAACGGTGCACAAAATGCTGGCGCATATCTTCCATGGCCCCAAGGCCGGACTGATTGATATCAACATCGAAGCGATGTCGCGCGGCGCAGCCTGTGTCTCGGGTGGCTAGACCAAAAGCAGCGGTGCCGCCCCCATGCAAAAGAAGCCGGAGGACCCTTTCCGGCGGCTCTCTATCGAGGCAATATCGCACCGCGCGGCCTGTGTCTCGGGTGGCTAGACCAAAAGCAGCGGCGCCGCCCGCATGCAAAAGCAGCCGGAGTCCCCTTGCCGGCTGCTCTCTATGAGGCAATATCTCACAGCGCGGCCTGTGTCTCGGGCGGCTAGACCAAAAGCAGCGGCACCGCCCCCATGCAAAAGAAGCCGGAGGACCCGTTCATGCGACTTCTTTTAGGGGCGACTGCGTTTGACGGAAAGGCTCCGGTGCGGTATAATCCCATCAGAAGATAGGCGAGGTGAAAGCGATGACGGTAAAACAGTCGGTCCTGCGCGCGCTTGGGGAAGCCCGCGGCGCCAGCGTCTCAGGAGAGGTGCTCGCCCAATCGCTCGGGGTTTCCCGCGCGGCGGTCTGGAAGGCGATAAAATCGCTTCAGGGGGAGGGGTATCGGATTTCGGCGGGAACCAACCGCGGCTACCGGCTCGAGGAATACCCCGATCTGCTCACCGCAGAGGGTATTTCCGCGATGCTTCCTCTGGAGCTTGCACAGCTCGACCTGCGGGTCTTTGACGAGATCGATTCCACCAACCTTGAGGCGAAACGCCTCGCTATGACCGGCCTGTCCCGCTGTGCGGTTATTGCAGACCGCCAGACCGCCGGACGCGGCAGGCTCGGACGCAGCTTTTACTCCCCGCCGGGGTGCGGCATCTACACCAGTCTGCTGCTGCGTCCCCGCCCCGATCAGCTCGCCGACGTCACCCTGCTGACCACCGCCGCCGGTGTGGCGGTATGCCGCGCGCTCGAAAAAGCCGCGGGGGTGCAGGCTGAAATCAAATGGGTCAACGACCTGTACCTCAACGGAAAGAAAATCTGCGGCATCCTGACCGAAGGCGTTACTGACTTTGAAAGCGGGATGATCGAGAGCATTGTGATCGGGTATGGGGTTAATTTCCGGGACGATGCGCATCTGCCGGAAGAGCTGCGCCCCATCGTCGGCTCAGTTTTTGGTGCCGAACCTCCCACCGTCACCCGCAGCGCCCTTGCCGCCGCCATGCTGGCCGAGCTGCTTCCGCTGGCCGAGGATCTCTCCTCCCGCAGCTTTCTGCCGGAGTACCGCCGCCGTTCGATGCTGCTCGGCCGGGAAATCGTCTTTTCCCGCGCGGGCGGCCGCTTTGCGGCTGTCGCGGAGGGAATCGATGATAACGGCGGCCTTGTCGTCCGTCTGCCGGATGGCAGCCGTGAGACGCTGCGCTCCGGTGAAGTGAGCGTGCGCACCGCCGAATCCGCCGGCACACTGCCCGAATAGCACCGCCCCTCATGCGGTTTTGCTGCCCGTGCAGGCAGCTGAGCTTTTTCACAAATAAACGTGCGGCGTCCAACCGGGCTTTGCCGCCTGCGTGGGCGGCCGCCCTGCGGCGGCCGGAATCGCTCCCGTCGGCTGAAATCACCCCGGCGGCACCGAGGCCCTCACTTTGCCGGGGGCGGACAGCCGTTCCGGCTAAAACGTTTTCAATGAGTCCGGCGGACCGAAATGCGGTCCAAAGCGGTCCTCGTCCAGCCGGTTGGCGGGAACATTCCCAGGATTAATTTTGCAGAGCCGGACGGCGCCCGCAGCTCCGGCTTTATGAAGATGACTGCCCGGCAGCCGGAAAAGACAGTCCGCCGCCCGGCTCTCGGCCATCCCCTCCATCCCCGAAAGCCGCCGCGCGCGGCTTTTCTTTTTTTCTGCTGTTTAACGGTATCTTTTCGTACCAATTCTTTGATTTATGCTATGTTCATTGCTTTTTTCATCTGATTGGGCTATGCTAGGGACAAAGGATTCCGATCTCTTCCAATTCTGAACAGGAGGATTGCCATTTGAAAAAAAATCATCCATTTTCCCTGCCGCAGACTTCCTTCGGCAGAACGGTTCTCAGCCTGCTGATCACTCTGGCGGTGGGAGCGGTCTATTTCTACGTTTCGCTGCCCGCTCTCAATCCGCAGGACGGAGAATTCTACGGCTTTGTGGGATTTCTCTGTCTCATCTATGTGATCTGCGTTTTTATCTTTTCGGGCAGGCCGCATGACAATAACGCCACCACCCCCGCCGAGAATCTCCGAAGCTGGCTGCACTTTATCCGCAGGCGATGCCTGCCGGCAGGGCTTCTTTTTGTGGGGCTATTGGCGGTGGCGGCGGTCGGCGCAGTGCTTTCGATGCCTGTTTTCCGCGCCGGGGCCTACCGGGAGCTTTTACAGGTGCAGGACGGCAGCTTCTCCGAGGATGTGGCACAGATCTCCTTTTCCGAGATTCCCACCCTTGACCGCACCTCCGCCGAATATCTGGGCGACCGCCAGATGGGTACTCTGAGCGACATGGTCAGCCAGTTCGAATATTCGAACGACTCCACGCAGATCAACTATCAGGGCCGTCCGGTGCGGGTGGCTCCGATCAGCTATGCCGACCTCTTCAAATGGATCACCAACCGCAGAAGCGGTCTTCCCGCCTATGTGGTGGTGGACATGGTTTCGCAGGAAGCTACCGTCGTCCGCCTGCCCGAAGGGATGAAATATTCCTTTTCGGAGCCTTTGAACCGCAATATCCTGCGCCATCTGCGTTTTTCATATCCCACCTTTATGTTTTCCACCCCTGAATTTGAAGCCGATGAGGATGGACATCCATGGTGGATTGCGCCCCGCCTCGTCAAGACGATCGGACTGTTCGGCGGAGCCGATATCCGGGGCGCGGTTCTGGTCGATGCGGTGAGCGGTGAAAGCAGGTATTACGAGGAGGTTCCCACCTGGGTGGACACCCTCTACAATCCCGACCTGATCATGCAGCAGTATAATTACCATGGGACCCTCGTCCGCGGCTTCATCAACTCGGTGCTCGGACAGCGGGATGTGACGATGGCCACCCGCGGCTACAACTATATCGCGATGAACGATGACGTTTACGCCTATACCGGCGTGACCTCGGCCAACTCCGACCAGTCGAACCTTGGCTTCCTGCTCTGCAACATGCGCACAAAGGAAACCCATTTTTACAGCGCTCCCGGTGCGACCGAAGCGGCTGCCATGCAGTCGGCGATGGGCGTCGTACAGGATCTCGGCTATCAGGCAACCTTTCCGCTGCTGCTGAACATCGCCGGACAGCCCACCTACTTCATCCCCCTCAAAGATGCGACCCAGCTCGTCAAAATGTATGCGATGGTCAACGTCGCTCAATACCAGATCGTAGCCACCGGCTCCAGCGTCCCGGCCTGTGAGCAGAGCTACGTCCGGATGCTGGCCGACAAGGGGGTTACCCAGCCGCAGCAGAGGCCCGAAACCCAGTCGCAGGGCTCGATTGAGGAAATCCGCAGCGCCGTCCTCGATGGAACGACCTACTATTTTCTGCGCCTGCGCAGCGAGGAAGCCTTCTACGCCGTCTCAGCCGCCGAAAACCGGACGGCTGTGACCCTCAACCCCGGCGACGAGGTCATCATCGACCATGCTCCGCCCTCCGAGGAAGCGGAGTCCGCCATCCTCGATGGCTACCGGTTTACCCTGATCCGTCGTGCGGCTCCGCAGGCTCCCGCACCGGAGGAACCGCTTCCCGCTGCGGAAAGCGAGACTTCGGAAGAGGCATCTCCTAAGCCCGCCGGAGAAACCCCCTGAATGCTCCGAGACTTCGAAGGGCTGATCGCAAACGAAAATCAAAACTGCGCGATGAACGTGTAAAATACCCCAGTCCCGGAGGGCTGTGATACCGGCTTTCCCTTCAAGAGATCGCGGACTATTTTTAACGGTATCCGGCGCGGCGTTTCCTATCCCCGAGCAAGCGGCGCCGTCCCTCCCCCGTTTGCCGCCAAAGTGAGTGCGCAAATCCTGCGGCGTCCAAAAGCGCGGGTACGGACGGCCAAAGCCGTCCGTACCCGCCCTCCTTTTGTTTCCGCCCCCTGCCGCCGCACGTTCGGTGGGCGGAGGGCTCCGGGTATCGATAACCCCGTACGCAGCGACAAAAAGGGTTCCGCCAGAAGGCGGAACCCTTTTGGATCTGTCTCTTCTTCAGGAATCCTTGGCGCAGTGGCCGCACAGGCCGTAGAAGCTGACCTCGCAGCTTTCAATCCGGCAATCGGTGGGCTGGGCAAGCAGGGCGTTCCAGTCGAGCGAAACCGCTTCCAGATCGATCACCCGTCCGCATCCGCTGCAGCAAAGATGGCAATGGGGTTCGGTATTGTAGTCAAAGCGGTCGGGGGAATCGGTCAGCCGCAGGCGTTTTAAGGTCCCCGCTTCACAGAGCTGGTTGAGGTTGCGGTAAACGGTAGCAAGACTCAGGCGCGGATGCTGCACCTTCAAGGACTGATATACCGTCTCGGCGGTCGGGTGCTCCTTTGTGCGGGCAACCGCCTCCAGAATCATCTCGCGCTGTCTGGAGTAGTTCATGGCTTCACCATCCAATAACAGTTTCTATTATTGTTTTAATTCTATCGAAGCTTCCCGCTTTTGTCAACCGCTTTTTCTCAGTCCCCGATTTTTTCAATGGCGGTATAGTAGCGTTTCATGTCCTCTTCGTAAAAACCGACATATTCCGCATCGGTCGCTTCATGAGCGCGCTTGATATACTCATGGCTCTCATAATGCCGGGCGCTTTTCTGGCTGCCGATGATATGCAGCCCGATATTGGAGCAGTGGTCGGCAATTCTTTCAAGATTGGTCAGAATCTCAAGGAATACAATGCCCGCATGAACGCTGCACAGTCCGGCTTTCAGCCGTTCGACGTGCATATCCTTAAGCCGCTCTACAATCGCATCAATCGTTTCCTCCAGCGGCTCAATCCGGCGCGCGAGGGAAGCGTCCATCGAAGCGCAGGCGCTGTTGGAAATCTCAAGGATCTCGCTGACCGCCCGGACCAGGATATCCGTTTCTTCGAGAGCCTGATTCGTAAAAATAATGCGGTTTTCCTGCATTTCCTGCGCACACTCGGTCAGATTGGTCGAGTAGTCCCCGATTCGTTCATAATCCTTCACGAGATGCAGCTTGGTGGAAATGGAGCGGCTTTCCGCCTGCGAAAGCTCCTCTGAGGAGAGGGAAATCAGATAGTTTTCCAGCCTGTCCTCCATCCGGTCGATCAGCGACTCCACCCTGTCAACCTGTTCGATTACCTTCTGATCGAACCGCACAAGAAGGGAGACGCTGTCCAAATAGTTCTGAAGCGCCAGCTCGCTCATCGAGCCGATTACATGATCCACCTGCTGCAGGGCGATAGCCGGTGATTTGAGCAGGCGGTCGTCCAGAAGGGCCAGTTCCTTTTCCTGCGGGCTTTCCTCTTCATCCTTGACGCTGATCCGCGCAAGCTTTTCAATCAGGCCCGCAAACGGAATAAAGAGGACGGTGACAACAACGTTGAAGAAGGTATGGAAATTGGCGATGCCGGTACGCCCCACCGGATGATTCCAGAAGGAGGGGGCGCCAAGCAGCGCGGTCCCGCCGTAAACGGCGGTCAAAAAAACGATTGTACCGATGATATTAAAATAGAGGTGGATCAGGGCCGAGCGTTTGGCGTTTTTGGAAGCGCCGATGCTCGCCAGAATGGGGGTAATGCAGGTGCCGATATTCTGTCCCATGATGATCGGGAAGGCGGCTGCGAAGTTGATGATTCCGGTGGAGGCGAGAGCCTGTAACATACCGATCGAGGCGGCCGAACTCTGAATCGCAGCGGTGATCACCGCACCGGCCAGCACTCCGAGCACCGGATTCTGGCTCATGGCCGTGAGAATTTTCGGCAGCGTCTCGGAGCTTTGCAGGGGGCGTACCGCCGCCTCCATCGCGAACATGCCCGAGAAGAGAATTCCGAAGCCGACCAGCATCTGACCGAGTTCCCGCTTTTTGACGCCCTTGGACGCCATATACAAAACGATGCCGATCACCGCCGCCAGAGGCGCGAGGGTCGCCGGCTTGAAGAGCTGCAAAAGAAAGCTGTCGCTCTGAATATCCGAAAGGCGGATCAGCTGGGCGGTTACGGTGGTGCCGATATTTGCGCCCATAATGACCCCTACAGCCTGCCGAAGCGTCATGATGCCGGCATTGACCAGGCCGACAACAATAACGGTGGTGGCGGATGAGCTTTGGATCATCGCGGTTACCACCGCGCCGAGCAGCACGCTGAGGAGAATGTTGTTAGTCAGCTTTTCGAGCGCCTTTTCCATCCGGCCGCCCGCCAGCTTTTCCAAGCCGCTGCCCATTACGCTCATGCCGTAAAGAAACAGAGCGACGCCGCCGCCCATTGAAATAACGTTGAGGATTGTCATAATTCTTCTCCTGTTCCTAGTTGTTCGTCCTGTCCGAAGGGCCGGGGAAGGGGGACTAAATCCTGCATCCATTTTCGCAGATCAAATCGAAAATATTCCATACGGATTTATTATAGCATGGATTCTTTTCCTGTTACACTCACGAAGATGACATAATTTTTACCCGTTCTCACTGAAAAAATTGTCAGGTTTTCAGAAATGCCGGGAAAGCAATCCGAAACCGGGCGTTTCGCACAGCTCTCCTGCGTCTAATTTTCGCCGGCTGGGGAATTGACCTCGCCCGCCGGATGCGGTACAATAAAAACAATCAATTTTGACAGAAAGGTGGCCTCCCTATGCAGCTCCAATCAGTGATACAGCAGCATCTCAGCCAGATTGTCGCGGACCGTCGCTACCTCCATCAGCACCCCGAGCTCAGCCATCAGGAGGTGAATACCGCCGCCTACATCGCCGCGCAGCTCCGCGAAATGGGACTTTCGCCCCGCACCGGAGTCGGCGGCAACGGAGTGGTCGCCGTCATCGAGGGAAAGGCTCCCGGCAAATGCGTCGCCCTGCGCGCGGACTTCGATGCCCTGCCGATTGTAGAAGCCACCGGACTGCCCTTCTCTTCCGAAAACGAAGGCGTCTGTCATGCCTGCGGCCATGATATGCACACCGCCGGACTGCTCGGCGCCGCGCGTGTGCTCTGCGATCTGCGCAGCGAGTTTTCCGGCTGTGTCAAGCTCGTCTTCCAGCCCGCCGAAGAGGACGTGCTCGATTCCGGCGCGGTCAAGATGATTGAGGATGGAGTGCTGGAAAACCCCAAGGTTGACGCGATGTTCGGGCAGCATATCTGGCCCTATTATCCGGTGGGCAAGGTCGCCATCCGCGATGGCGCGATGATGGCCTCCTCCGACCGGTTCCATATCACCATCCGCGGCAAAGCCAGCCATGGCTCCGCTCCGGAAAGCGGAATCGACGCCATCGCCGCGGCTGCGCAGGTCATTTCGGCGCTGCAAACGATCGTTTCCCGGCGGGTCAGCCCGCTCGACTCGGCGGTGGTTACCATCGGGACCATCCACGGCGGCGCGCGCTACAATGTCATCGCGGACACCGTTAAGCTGGAGGGCACCTGCCGCAATCTGAACCCCGAGGTCCGCAATAAGATGGAGGAGCGGATCCGTGCGATTGTCGAGGGGGTCTGCGGCGGCATGGGCGCCAGCGGAGAGCTTGAGTACTTCCGCGGATACTCCCCCACCGTCAACAGCCATGAGCTTTTCCCCTTTGCACTCGAGACCATCCGCGAAGTGGTCGGCGAGGAAAACGCCGTGATCCCCGAGAGCTCGGCGCTCGGCGGGGAAGACTTCTCCTTCTACTGCGAGAGGGTACCGAGTATTTTCTTCTGGACCGGTATCCTTTCTCCCGGCGCGGAGGTTTATCCGCTGCACAACGGTGGCCTGAACCCGGATGAAAAGGCTCTTCCCATCGCAATCGAGGTCATGACGCGCTGCGCGTTGAAATTCCTGGCCGGTAAGAAATAAAACCTCTCGAAAACGGAAGGACCGCTGCAAAACGGTTCTTCCGTTTTTTTCGGCTTTGTGTTATACTTACAGAAAGCAATCTGATCCAATCAGCTTTCCGATGGGAGGAGGAGATCTCTTGTGCCGCCCTCTGACAACCGCGATCTTTACCGTCCGATGACGCTGCGCGCCCTGCGGCTGCATTTCGTTCTTCTTCTCGGCCTTGGAACCGTCGCGCCGCTGACAGAGAGCGCCATGTTTTTCTTTCTGCTGCCCCATGGCCTGATCCACTCCTCCCCGGTCAGATATCTGTTTAAGTTCATTCTGTTTCCCACCTCCTGCCTTTGGATTCTTTTGGCCATCAACTACCGGCTCCGGCGGCAAAAGCCAGAGGCCCTTGCCCTGCAGGCGCGGATTCTTTCCTATTCCCTTGTCGCGTCCGCACTGGTTCTGTCGGTGGTCCACACGATTTTTCCAAGCATCTTCCTGCTGTTTTATATTGCGCTCTTTCTGACCATTTTGTTTGACGACCCGGCGCTTACCCGCCGGACCTTCTTCCTGTCGCTGGCAGCCCGCTGTGTCGGCAGCTTCTTTTCTCTCGACGCCACCCTGGTACGGGGGGAATACGAGCTGCCCAACCTGCTGATTTCGATCTTCTGCCTCGCGGGGACCTATCTGCTCTGCGTCGGCGTGCTGGAGATCGAGCGCGAAAAGCGGGACCTCATCCTTCAGCGCGGTGCCGAATGGGCTCAGATGGAGCAGAACGCGCTGACCGATCCGCTGACCGGGGTTGGAAACCGCCGGGCGCTGCGGCAGTATTTTGACCGGGTTCTCGACGGCAGCACCGCATCCCCGCGCTATCTCGCCATGCTGGACATCGACAGCTTCAAGCAGATCAACGACCGTTTCGGCCATCTCGAAGGAGATGGGGTATTAAAATATGTCGGCCTGCTTCTTACGAAAACCGCTTGTCCGATGCAGGCGTTCCGCTACGGCGGGGACGAATTTGTCCTGCTGTTTCACTGTGCCCGGCGCGAGGAGGCATTCGCGGCCCTTCAGCTGTTTCAGCGGAAGGCCGCTCTCTACACCAACGATCAGGGAGGGAAGATCCCGATTTCCCTGAGCGTCGGCTTTTCCGCATGTCTGCCCGGCCTTTCCCCCGCCGAATTGATCAGCCGCGCGGACCGCGCTCTCTACTACTCCAAAAAGCACTGCCGCGGAAAAATCAGCGTTTACAGCGATATCGACCCTTTCCTTTTAAAAGGCTACACCTCCCAGAATTCCGAAATCAACTGCGGAATTCCGGAAAACGAGATGCAAAAAGGCGATGCCGAATCCTCTCAAAAGGCTCATCCTCTTGGATGAGCCTTTTCTCATGGGAATTTCCGCAGCTTCGGGGCGCGCGCATGTGAGGGTGGAAAAGCGGATATCGCACTCCCCCACGAGGCCCATTTCCTTGCACGAGTCCTTTCTCATGGAAATTCCCCGCAGCTTCGGGGAGTGTCCCGGAACGCGGGCCGTTCTTCATGAAATTCTCCTCCTCTGAACTTTTGCCGGTGTCAGCGGGGATTGACTTTTTTCTCCATAAGTTTTATACTGAATTTGGTAACAAATTGTAAAATTATGCCGCAAAATCTTGATAAAATGTTCGAAATTTTTCAAAAGGCAGAACGGCCCTTTTCAAACGGAATTCACGTTTTCGTCCTTTGCGATAAGATTTTGAAAGTAAAATGGTCAGGGGGTGACTGAAACGGCTGTCTCCGGTAAGCGCGCCGCGGAGTGGATGATGATCCTCGGCGTGATCCTTTCGATGCTTCTGATTCTGTGGACATTCGCCGGGACAGCTCCCCAGTCCAGGGAAGATCTGCACGAACTTTCAGACGGATGGTATCTGATGCAGGACGGCGCCCGGGTGGAGGTAACTCTCCCCATCGTCCGCAAGGCAGATACAAAAACCATTCTGACCCTTTACAACGACAGCCTGACCGCAGCTGACGCGGGCATGACCCTGACCACCCGGGGCGCTCTCTACCGGCTCCGCATCCTGCTGGACGGCGAACCTCTCTATGAGTATCGCGACGGCCTCTTTCCCCGCAACGAGCAGATGCGCACCAAGCTGGACTGCACGGTAAATCTGCCCGGCGAAACTGCGGAAAAAAACCTCACCCTGGTCTATGAAATCCCCGACCGCCGGGAATATCAAATTCCGCGCGTTTATATCGGCACAGCCAGCGCAGTGTTCCGCCATTACTGCCTTGCCGATGCTTTCACGCTGGCCATCGTCTTCGTCATGCTGGTGATGAGCCTGATCGCCGTCTGGATATCGCTTTACTCTGCAAAAAGCGGCATACGGGACCGCCGCTTTGCCGACGCCGCCTGCTTTTTGCTGTTGTGCGGCGCCTGGTGCATTCTGGATTCCTCCCTCGCACAGTATCTGAGCGACATGTCCCCCGCGGTCTGTTACCTCTCCTTCTATGCATTCATGACCCTTCCGATCCCCATTCTCCATTTCGTGCAGAACACCGGGGAAATGGCGCGGTACCGCATTTTGGATCTCTGCATTCTCCTGTTTTACCTCAACGCCGCTCTGCAGGGTCTTCTGTGCCGCCTGGGATTTTTCGAACTGATTGAAATGCTCTTCGTCACCCATATCCTTTTGGCGGTGGGCGCTTCGGTTCTCTGCGGATTGATTATCCGCGAATATCTGCGAAAACGGACCCGCGAACTGCTGGTGGTTCTTGTTGCTTTTGCGACCCTCTCCCTGAGCGGCGTGCTGGCGCTTCTGCTCTACTGGCTGCTGGGAATCCCCTACTATGGCCTGATCTTCGAATGCGGCATTCTCGTGTTCATCGTCATTCTGCTCAACGGACTGATCGCCACCATGGCCGGCACCCTTCGCTTCAAAACTGAAGCGCTGGTCTACCAGCGCCTTTCCCGCGAGGATCGTCTGACCGGCCTGCGCAACCGCCGGGCTTTCGAGCAGTTTCTTGAAACTCTCGAGCGGGAAGCCGGCTCCTGGGAAAACGTCGCGCTGGTCTTTATGGACCTCAACGGGCTCAAACACATCAATGACCATTTCGGCCACAGCGCAGGCGACGAGCTGATTATCGGAGCTGCAAGATGCATCGAGCGCGCCTTTGCCGGGTACGGTGAGTGCTATCGGATCGGCGGCGACGAATTCTGCGCCATTCTGCCCGATCCTGTTCTGCGTGAGGAAGAATGGAACGCCCTGCTTGATGAGGAAATTCAGCGGCACAATCAAAGCAGCCGCTTCAAGCTTTCCATCGCCCGCGGGGCGAGCCGCCTGCGGGACGCCGCCGGAGTTTTGAAGACGGTCAGCGACTGGAAATTCGAGGCGGACCAAATGATGTATCAGGACAAAGAGTCGCGCAAGATGCGGGAAAAATAAGTTTTCAGGCAAATAAAAAGTGCAAGGAACAACAAGATGGATTACAACATGGATTTTTTGATCGCGGCACTGATTTTTCTGCTGCTGATCCTTTATCACTTTTTGAGGCAGAGAAAAGCCGGTCAGGCCAACAGCCGCGCCTTTCTGTTCTTCATGGCGGTCGGCATTGCGGATATTCTCTTCGACCTGATCAGCACAATCCTGATTTTATGGGGAGGCCCCCACCTGCGCAGCGCAACCGAGCTGTCCCTGCTGCTGCTGTATCTCATGCAGGTGCTGCTGCCTTTTACCCTGTTTCTTTATACCCAATCGCTGCGCCGTACGGCCCGCCGCGTCCGGCCTGCCGTGAAGACGGCATGGGCTGTCCCGGCCGTCCTGATGGCGCTGATGGTTCTGGGCAACCACTGGAGCGGGCTGCTTTTTCGGATGGACGCGCAGGGAATCTACTCCCGCGGGCCGCTTTACCTCGCCACATATCTGCACGCGTTGTTCTATGTTCTGCTGTGCGCCCTGAGCAGCATTCTGAGGTACCGTGAGCTTGGGCCCAAGCGGTTCGCCAGCATCTGGGAATTTTTGATCATCGCCGGGACCTGTGTGGCTATTCAGGCAGCCTTCAACAACCTTTTGGTCACCGGATTTGGCATCAGCCTGGGGATCGCTGTACTGTTTCTGACCATCAACAACCCCTATCAGTATACCGATAATCTCACCGGCGTGCTGGATGTGCAGTGCTTTCGCGAAATCGTTCAGGAGAAAATTGTACGGGGGAAAAAGTTTCACCTGCTTTCCGTCGATCTGCATCAGATCAAGCAGGTCAATATGGTTCTGGGGACCGGCGCCGGCAATCAAATGCTGATGCAGGCTGCACAGGCGCTGCAGGAGGCCTCTTTTTCCGATCTTGTGTTCCGTGTAACCGGGAAACGTTTTCTTGTGATTCTGCACACCCTCGAGGAATACATGGCGGTACGCAGCCGTATTCAGCAGTATTTTTCCGCCATATCGGAGCAGCGCGGTGCGGAGGATGCATTCCCCGTCGTCATCTGCGGCGTATTTGACGGGGAGCTTCTCGGAGAGAGCGATGTGCTTCTGGCCTACCTGGAGTATCTGATCTCCTCTGTTCCGCGGTCTGCGGAAACAACGCTGATTCAGGGGGACGAGAAGACGCTGCGCGGTTTCCGCTACACGCAGGAAATTGAGCGTTTTCTGGATACTGCGCTGGAGCAGGACCTCTTCGAGGTCTACTATCAGCCGGTTTATTCCACCGAGGCGGGCGGATATGTGAGCCTCGAGGCGCTCAGCCGCCTGCGCCATCCAAACCTCGGCGCGGTTCCGCCGGAGGTATTCATCGGCATCGCGGAAAAAAACAACCGGATCGCCAAAATCGGACTGTTGCAGTTCCGGCGGATCTGCCGCTTCATCAAAGAGCATCCATCGCTGATGACGGGAATCCGGAACGTCAAGTTCAACCTCTCCCCCGCTGAGCTTCTGAAAAGCGGCTACAGCCGGGATCTGATCGGGCTGATCCGCGAGTATGAGCTTTCCCCCTCCTATTTCCAGTTTGAAATCACCGAAACAGTGGCGACGCGGTACAGCGAGGACCTTTACCGCGCTGTCACCGAATTCACTCAGGCGGGAATTGGTCTCTGTCTCGATGATTTCGGCTCCGGGTACGCCAACCTCAATACGGTGCTCCAGCTTCCCTTTTCGGAAATCAAGCTGGACAAATCGCTGCTGTCGGGAATCTGCGACACTCCAAAAATTGCCTCTTTCTACCGGAGCATTGTATCGGTCCTGCAGGATATGGGATATCAAATTGTTTCGGAGGGCGTCGAAACCAAACAGGAACTCGATCTGGTATGCCGTTGGGGCGTCACCATGATTCAGGGTTACTATTTTTCAAAGCCATTGAGCGAAGCGGAGATTCTGCACAGTCTGCATTTTGCACAGAGTTCCGGGGTCAGGGAGCTCCAGAGAACTTAGCCCCAGCAGAACAGAGCTGCTTTCCCACAATAAAACAGGCAAAACCAGGCACTGAACACCTGATTTTGCCTGTTTTGCTGTCCGTTTTGCCGCCTGCTGTGGACCACCCCGGCTTTTCTGCCGGCTTGGCCGTCCGTTTTGCCGCCTGCTGGACCGCCCCGGCTTTTCTTCCAGTTTTGCCGTCCGTTTTGCCGCCTGCTGTGGACCACCCCGGCTTTTCTGCCTGTTTTGCCGTCCGTTTTGCCACCTGCTTTTATTGATCGAGGGAAGCGAAACAGGTGATTGCCGCCCGGTTGAGCTTGGAGTGGTACAGCGCGGTATCCGCCTTTTGAAACAGCTGGTCAAAATGATTGCCGTCCTCCGGAAAAACGGCGACCCCCATGCTCGTCGTGCAGCAGAACTTCTCCCCCGTACAGTGGACCATCTGCTGAAGCCGCCGGATCAGCCCTTCAAAGTCATGGAAATCCTCCACGAAGATCATGAACTCATCACCGCCGTAACGTCCGGCAATATCTGTGCTGCGAAAGCACCGCTTGATGGAATCCGCAACCAGCCTGATGACGGCATCCCCGGCCGTATGGCCGTGGGTATCGTTGAAGTCCTTAAAATTATCAATATCCATTAAAATCAGCGCGTGCCTCCGCCATGGGTTCTGACGCATTGCCTCTTTGACCATCTCAATCGAGGCCACCTTGTTATAAAGCCCGGTAAAGACGTCCAGCTTTGCTGCCTGCATCAAATTCCCCATCTTTGTCTTCTGCTCTTCGATGTTGGTGATGATGCCGATCATTTTTACCGGAACGCCGTCCTCCATGACCGGAGAAACGTCGATCTTGCACCAGATATAGCCCGAGTCTCCCGCCCGCATACGCGCCTCATAGGTGGTGGGCTTTCCTTGAAAGACAGACTGAAACGCCCGGCCGATCGTTTCAAAATCATCCGGGTGCGAAAAATATTCGGAGACCGCTCTCCGATAATCATCCGCAGGCAATTTGCTGAACGGGGTCACGTCCGCGAGAATCCTGTCTCCTGTGACCCCGAAAATATCCTCTGAGTTTGCAAAGAAAGTATAAAGCTGTTTTTGCAGCTCCACCTCAAACACACATATCTTGGCCGCCTTCAGCGCCACTTTCAGCCGCTGCTGATAGAGCTCTGCTTCCGACAGTCCCGGAGCCGTTCTCTCTGTTTCAAACATCATATCATATTCCGTCTTAATCTTGGCAGATGATTCCACCATGTTCCTGCCGGTTTGTCAGCCGTCTAAACAATATTATAAGGCATAACCTCGGGAGGAAGCAATACTCTGTCTGTAACAGTCCCATTACGAATTGGTGTGATTTTACAATTTTGTGATTTCCGCTCTCAAGCAACCCAGCAAAGCACATTCCTATCCTGTCGAGTGCCGGAAGCCGGTTTTCCTCTGTATGGATTCCATACAGTTTCTTCGCCAGGCAGACGGCATCCGGATGGAAGTGCGGACTGATTCCGGTGCCCGCGGAAAACTCGGATGCCTTTCTGCCTGCGCCCGATCAAAATCCGCGGACTGATTCCGGTGCCCGCAGAAAAGCTTTCAGGCATCCCGCCGGACAAGCTCTTCCGCGACCCGGCGCGGCGGGAACGGCAAGCGCGGATCAAAGCGGCCTTCGGCTCAGGCATCCTGCGGTTTTCTCACCTTTCGGAGAAGCGCCTTCGCCTCCTCCTTTTTCAGCGCCTTTCCATAGGACACCGCTTTTCCGTCTACCACCAGCGCGGGGGTGGTCGTCACGCCGTTCGCGGCAATCTGTGCAAAATCCGTCACATGACCGACAACGGGTTCCGTCCCCAGCTCGGCAGGAGCGGACCGCCTCCTCCAGCGTGCTGCATTTCGCACAGCCGGAACCAAGCACCTGGACGCCCGAGAGCGATTCCGCTGTTGGCACCCGTGCCGCGGCGTCTGCACCGCAGCCGCATGCACAGCTGTTTTGGGATTTCTCTTTCCTTTTACTGAACAGACCCGCAGCAATTCCGCCCTGTCGTTTCGCAATCAAGGCAAAACATATCTCATAAAATTTCACTGCGGAAATCTCCGCTTCTCATTTACCGTCACCGGAAGCTTTGAGATCTGCAAATGCCGTCCGCCCTTTCCGGGCGGTCACGAGCAGCAGCAGCGCGATTCCCAGCGCCAGTGCAATCGGCCCTCTCGGATACTCCGTCGTCCAGTAGACGGGGGAATCTCCCGGAGCGGACTGCGCCATTGGATCAAACGGCATCGAATAATCGGCGGCAATTTTGCGGACATTCAACAGATTGATGACCGGAATTCCCTGTGCGAGATACCATTCAACCAAACCGCTTGTTTTGCTCAGCCGGTCCGGGGAAACCGTATGATGCAGCAAGCCCTGCCCCAGCGAGAGGGCGCTGTCCCCCAGGCCCATCGAAGTGATGTTGCCGCCCGCAGCCACAAAGCAGTCAATCCCGTTCGCGCCGTAAACATCCAGCCGGGCCGACAGGTTTTTTTGGTAATCCTCCTCCCGCATCACCGGGATTCCCCAGCTTTCCACCCGTTTCAGAATCGGGACAAAGGCCTCTTCGTCAAAGACTCCTCCGCCGTTGTCCCGGTCCCCGCCGGGCGTGACCAGGGCGCTGTCGCGGGAAATCAGACCGTCGAGGAAAAGTCGGTGCGCCATGTCCGGGAAGGTCAGTTCAGGGCAGTTCGCTCCATAGGTCGAAGCGCCGACCGATGAGATGTAAACAGCCTCCAGCTCCATCGCATCGCAGGCGCAGAGCACCGCAAGGTTCAAAGAGGGGAAGGACCCGGAAAATCCTGCGCCCACGCGGTCGCCGGAACGCAGGCCCGCCTCGGAAAACATCCGCACCAGCAGCGCCGCCATATCCGGATCGGCGGCGGTGCGCTTTGCCTCGATCGAGCCAAGCGTGGTGGTAATGTCGGTGTACTCCTCCCCGATCAAACCGGTCTTATGGAAATCCCCGGGAGAAAGCGGGAGGCCGAGCTCCTCCCGGTACCCCCGCACCGCCTCCATACATCGCTCCATCCGCGCGCGGGCATCGAGCTGCAGGGCGTAACAGGCGCTCTGCCGGGCGTTCCCGCTGACGGAAACGAATCCGACTGCGGCCGTCAATACGGCGAGAGCGGCGGCGAGCAGACCCATGCGCCGCCCCTGCTTCCCCCTCATCTTATCATGGCCGGAAGCACCGGCAGACCGAACCAGAGCATCACCAGCGCGAGAATTCCGGTCACGATTCCCAGCGAGAGAAGAGAGGGCCAAATTCCCTGCCGCTCGAATTCCTGTGCGATAATCCCCGGCACCAGGCAGCCGATCAGGCCGGGGGAGGCCCCGAGAAGGCCGCTTGCCTCGATGGCCAGATTGACCGCAAAGGACAGCAGGATCATGACCGCGAACCGTCTGCGCCCATAGAGAATCATCCAGCGGGAGAGCAGCCGGGCAGCCGCCCATGTCAGCAATACAACAAACAGGGTGTAGGCGATCCGCGCAGGGGTTTGCAGGCAGAGCGCGAGGTAGCCCGAAACGATCAGTCCGGCAGGGGAAAAACCGGTCAGCTCATAAAACAGGATGCTCAGGACCACCCCGAGCAGCACGATATTATGGTACAAAGGGGGTTCCCTCCTTCCGGACACGGGCCATCAGCGGATGTCCCTCGTTTGCAATGTTGCCTGCGGCAAAAATCACCGTATCTGCGCCCTGATCCGCAAGAGGAAGGGACGGCGCCCGCGTGAAGGACCGGATCAGCGGCGGGTTCGGCAGCCTGTGGAGCCTGCGCGCCGCCGCACCCCGAAAGGCCCCCATCAGCCAAACCTCGTCGGGCGAGAGCCGCTGCGCAAGCAGCAGCATATGTTCGGTGCGGTAGCCGCGGTCCGGTCTGTTGTTGACGAGCAGAATCAGCCGCTTTTCGAACAGACCGTTCTTTTCCGCAAGCATCCTCCAGACCCGCTCGCTCGAATCCGGGTCATTGATCGAAAGGCCGTTGATGAAAAGAGCGCCTCCCGGCAGGACAAAGAGAGACAGGGCATAGGGGTCCCGCTGATAATGCGCCATGCCTTCGAGCGCGGTTTTCCGGTCCACTCCAAGGCGCTCACAGACCGCGAGCGCCAGCGCGACGTTCTCCGGAAAATCGATTCCACCGGGAATCTCCCCCTCGGGCAGGGCCAACACCAGCTCGCTGCCCAGCGCGGCGGCGCGCCGCCCGATCGCGGCCGCATGGACGGCGTCGGCGGTGAAAACCACTCCGTTTTGGGGGACGGTCGAGCAGAGGGATTCACAGATTTCATCGAGGGTGGCCCCCATCTCATCGGTATGGTCCAACCGGACGTTGGTGATTACCCCAAGGTCTGCCCGCACCATCCGGTGCTGCGAAAGATACTGAAGCGCAGGATCAACCGCCATGCATTCGGCAACCAGAACCTCCGCTTTCTCTTTGGCGGCGCGGCGGAGAATTCTGAGCTGCTCCTTGATGTTGGCTCTGCCGTGCCGGATAATGGGGCGCTCGCCCCCGTTCACATCGATGGTCATCGCCAGACTGCCGGTGGTTTTACAGAAGACCCGGTATCCTCCGGTGCGAAGCCCGGCGTCGATCAGCCGGGAGACGGTGGATTTCCCGCGGGTTCCGTTCACATAGACCACATGGGAAATCTGCCGGCGGTCGCGCAGCGCGCGGACATTTTCCGCCGCCAGAAACGCAAGATATCCGAATGTGAGCAGAAGGATCAACAGGTTCAACGTGCTTCCCCCCTTCCCAATAAGTTTATCATAATGCGGCAGCTAAGAAAAGGCCAGAAAAAAATATGGAAAGAATCCGCGAATCTTTGCGGAATATGCCTTGCGGCGGGCCCGTCACAAAGCCCGCCGCAAAAGCATTGAAATGAAATTTTGAGGGGAGTGATTGAAGGCTAAAATCAGCCGGCAGTGCCGGAAGCCCATTGTGCCTGCCCGCCGGTACTCTTTGGCCTTCCAGATGAGAGAACCCGCGATCCCTGGCGCAAATCTCCAGAAAGTCCTTGGCCGAATTAAATCCGGACCCATGCGCAGAGCAAATCCGCCGTTCACAGACGGATATTTGAAGAATTTTTTTAAGAAACAGACCCCCCAAAACCAAAAAGCTCCTTTATTTTCTCCCAAACAAACCTAAATTTGTCCCTTCCCGCATAGGATTGCAGTAAAGACAACTCAAAGGGGAGGGCAACTGTGTGAAAGGCTTGCCAGAGGAGCGTGCGATCCAGCTCGCTCAGTATATTATCGAACACAACGCCACGGTGCGTCAGGCGGCGAAGGCTTTTTCGGTAAGTAAATCAACGGTACATAAGGACGTGAGTGAACGTCTGCGGCTGCTTTCTCCCTCCCTGTTCGAGCAGTGCAGGGCGGTGCTTGAGATAAACAAGCTACAGCGCCATATTCGGGGCGGGTTGGCAACCCGGGAAAAATATGCTCGAATTCGTGCCGTTGATCACCTCCACTAATGCAGACAGCAGAAGGACCCTTTGCAGGGGCGGCGGACCGGCCGCATTCCCTGCAAAGGGTCCTTCTGCTGATTATTTCCGTTTCACGGGGTCATAGTCCGGCTGTATGGCGTCGTAGTGGTCGGCTTCCAGCCATCCGCGTTCATCCGCCCGGATATCAAAGCCGACGGCAAGCATATATTGATCCCGTCCGAGGCTGTCAACTACATGGAGTGCAAGATCGAGAGCGTCTCCGTCGGCAAGTTCCACTGCCTGATGCAGTTCAATCGATCGGTCGAGTTCCTTGAAAAGTCCTGTTGGAAGCTCCACCGGGTCGATGTAGACCGCCTCTCCGTTGCGCAGGATTTCCAGCTGCGCTGAAACCGGCTCGGCCGACTGTTCGCTGCCGGGAAAAATCTGTACCCGCGCCGAGCCGTCAAAGGCGCAGCTTCCGTCTTTCCTCTGGTATCCGAAGCTTCCCTGCCAGTCGCACCAGAGGTCAAGCCCTGTTTGTACCCGCAGATTTCCGATCGTCTCCAACAGCTGCACCTGGCGTTCCCCATCCTTTTCCAGACGGATGCTCAGCTTCAGCTCCTGTTCGAGATCGTAGGGAAGCTCAATCCAGGCACAATAGCGTCCCGACGCCTCCTGCGAGGCGGCTGAGACATATGAGCCGCCTTCCTCTGTCTCAGCGGCAAACTCCGCCTTTGTCCCATCCACGGCCCGTTTCGGCACCGCCCAAATGGCAAGGGTAACGGTTCGGGCCTCCCGGTCATACGCCTCGAGGCGGTACCCCCAGTCAGCGATAAGGCTGTTTTCTTTCTCGATCAAATCCGCAAGCTGCCAGGTCAGGCTGTTGATCTGGGACGAAAGCTCGCTTTTCATCCCCCACAAATTATTCTCAACCTTTTGAACCCGGGCGGAAAGCCGTTCAAATTGTCCCCGCACCGCCCAAGCCAAAGATACGGCCGCCAAAGCCAGACAGACAAGCTGCCACCTCTTGAGCCGGCGCGGCGGTGTTTTCTTCTCCAGCTCGGAAACGTACCTTCCCACAATCTCCTCGACAGCGGCAAGCTCCCGTTCCGAAAGCGTCTCCCCATCCGCGCTGCCCTCTTTCTTCTCCTCCTCAATTCCGAGCAGGGCGCCCAGCGGGATGCCGAACAGTCTGCTTAATGCAATGAGCTTTTCCAACTCGGGCACCGCGGCGTCTCCCTCCCATTTGGAGATCGCCTGCCGCGATACGCCCAGCCGCTCCCCCAGCACCTCCTGTGAGATTCCGGCAGCCCGCCGCCCGGCGGAAATTCGCCCTCCCAGCGTCATTGGCATCCGCCTCCTTTCGAATGCCATCTTAACAGATTTGAGCCGTCCTGCCAACCATCTGAGGAGAGCGGTTTGTCAACCGGTGGTTGCACTTCGCATTCTTATGCGGTTTCCGGCAATTTGACAGGGCGTACAAAAAAGTTGGAAGCTGACTGCCCGCAAAGCGCCCGACCCATATGCAAAAGGTTTGAGCCATTCTCCAACCATCCGGGGAGAGCGGTTTGTCAGCCGAAGGTCGTGCTCCACATTCTTATGCGGTTTCCAGCATTTTGGCAGGGTGTGCGAAAAATATTGGAAGCTGATTGCCCGCAAAGCGCCCGGCCCATACTCAAGAGCAGTGAATCAAAGCGAGGTGGGCGGATGAATTTTAACAAGGTGGAAATCTGCGGGGTAGATACCTCGAAGCTGCCGGTCATCAGCGAGAAGGAGAAGCTCGATCTAATGCGCCGCGCCAAAGAAGGGGACGCTGCGGCGCGGGATCGAATGATTGCCAGCAACCTGCGTCTGGTGCTTTCAGTCGTTCAGAAATTTGCCAACCGGGGAGAAAATCCCGACGATCTGTTTCAGGTTGGCTGCATCGGGCTCATTAAGGCGATCGACCATTTTGATCCCACTCTGGAGGTGCGGTTCTCCACCTATGGGGTGCCGATGATTATCGGGGAAATCCGGCGGTACCTGCGGGACAACAACGCCGTGCGGGTCAGCCGCTCGATGCGGGATACCGCCTACAAGGCACTGCAGGTGCGGGAAAGGCTGCTGGGAGAGAACCTCGTGGAACCGACCGTTGAACAGATTGCAAAGGAAATGGGGGCGCGCCGCCAGGAGGTTGTCGCCGCGCTGGAAGCGATTGTCGAACCCATTTCTCTGTATGAACCGATCTATTCGGATGGCGGCGATCCGATCTTTGTGATGGACCAGATCGGAGATCCAGGCACCGACGGGGACTGGCTCGACGAGATCTCCTTTCGGGAGGCCATCGCCGCGCTGGCCGAACGTGAAAAGAAAATTCTCTCGCTGCGGTTTGTCGTCGGAAAAACCCAGATGGAGGTCGCCCGCGAGGTCGGCATCAGTCAGGCACAGGTATCCCGTCTCGAAAAGGGCGCGCTGGAAAAGATTAAGAAACGGATGTGACGGACGCCGAAGCGGCACCCGGGCCTTTCGACCCATCCGTTCGGACATGCGGCGGCTCGGCAGAATCCCGGCCCGATTCTTTGTCCTGACGCCCTTCGTCCCGTTTGGATACGCGGCGGCGCGCTGCGGATGAGTTCATCCGCAGCGCGCCGCCGCATTGTTACAGTTTTGGGACTCCGCAGCTGTCCGACAAAATGACATGCACCAGCGAGAAGCGGTCGCGCAGCAGGTCAAGGACCGGTTCGGGGCTTTTGAGCAGCAGTCTGCCGGGGGAAAGCAGGGGCAGTCCAACCGCCACCGTCGTGCCTTCCCCTTCCTGCGAGGTAATGGCGAAGGAGCCGCCATGCTGGGAGATCACATGCCGCGCTACGGCGAGGCCCAGTCCGCTGCCCGCATAGGGCATTCCATCGGGGTCGTGGGAGAAGAAAGGCTCGCACACCCGGTCGAGCACCTCCCGGGGAATGCCGAGCCCGCGGTCGGAAATGGACAGCCGCGCCTGATTCTCCCCTTTTTCGAGCAGAATTTCAATCCGGTTGCCCTCCCGCGTAAAGCGGCAGGAATTGGAGATCATATGCAGCAGAGCGTGGGAAAGCCGCCGCTCGTCCGCACGGATATAAACCGGCTCTTCCGGAAGGATCAGATCCATCGGAATCCCGATGGTTCGAGTCAGCATCCGGGCGGCCTCCCCCAGCTGCGTAAGCAGCGCACCGAGGTCAAGCATCTCGGGGCAGAAGGGCCGCTTCCCCAGCGTATCCTGAAGGTAGGCGTTAAAATCCATTGAAAATCGCAGCATCTGGTAGCTGCTGCGGTTCATCTGCTCAATCAGCTCCGAAAGGCGGCCGCCCGGTTCCGTTTCAGGCAGGTGTGCCATCGCAAACAGGCTGGTAAAGATATTCGACAGGGGAGTATTGAGCTGGTTTGTGATCGTCGCGGCAAGGAAATCGGCGGGCCGTCCGCCCGCGTCGTGCAGATCGTCCGCCAGGACCCCTATCGTCACAAGATAGCCCTCCCCTTCCAGCGGAGCGAAGCAGAAGCCAATCCGGGTGATTCCGGCCAGCTCAATGGTGTGGGCGCCCTCCGCCGAGGACACCTCGCTGAGCTGTGCCTCGGAAAAAAGCAGCGAAAGTCCGCCGGGGAGAGACAAAACCGGATAGCAGGAAAGCGCCGCGGGATTCGCCCAGAGAATATTCATCTCCCGGTCGACTGCAAGCGCCGAACTGGGCGAATCACGATAGAGCGCCTGAAGCGTCTCTAAAACTTCCTTCATGTTGATCGTTCCTCCCTCTGCCGGGCATACGGTATCTCATCTTTCAAAATTTTATTCACGCTGTTTTTTAATAGTAGCATTCTTTCGGCCGAAAAACAACAAAATTCGATTAGTTTCGACATTTTCCTTTTTTTGTAAAAATATTTTGTAATCACGTGGAAATGGCTTCCGCGAAAAACGGTATATTTTGTGCACCATTCATCAAAATGGATCGTCTCTATTGTTATTTCCTTAAATTTGTGATATAAAATACGCGATCAGAGAAGGAAAAAAGCACCTTGAAAGGATGGAATCACAGTGGCAATTAAAATTGGAATCAATGGCTTCGGACGGATTGGCCGTCTTGTATTCCGCGCGGCAGCCGCCCAGCCCGAAACATACGAGGTGATGGGAATCAACGATCCCTTTATCGACCCCGACTATATGGCATATCTGGTCCGGTATGACACCATGCACGGCCGCTTTGACGGAACGGTGGAGAGCCGTGACGGCAAGCTTGTCGTCAACGGGAAGGCAATTTCCGTCTTCGCTTGCGCCGACCCGGCGGAAATCAGCTGGGGTTCCTGCGGCGCGGAATATATCGTCGAATCAACCGGCGTCTTTACAACGGTGGAGAAGGCTTCCGCCCACCTGAAAGGCGGCGCAAAAAAGGTCGTCATTTCCGCGCCCTCAGCGGACGCCCCCATGTTCGTCATGGGGGTCAATGACGGGAGATACACCTCCGATCTGAAGGTGGTTTCCAACGCCTCCTGCACCACCAACTGTCTCGCTCCGCTCGCCAAGGTCATTCACGACAGGTTCGGCATCGTCGAAGGGCTGATGACCACCGTTCATTCCACCACCGCAACCCAGAAAACGGTGGATGGCCCCTCCCGAAAAGACTGGCGCGGCGGCCGGGCCGCATCGGGCAATATCATCCCCTCCTCGACCGGCGCGGCCAAAGCGGTGGGCAAGGTCATTCCAGAACTCGACGGAAAGCTGACCGGGATGGCCTTCCGGGTGCCGACCCTCGATGTTTCGGTGGTGGACCTCACTGCCAATCTGGCCCGGCCCGCCGCAAAAAAAGAAATCTGCGCCGCCATTCGCGAAGCCTCTGAGGGCGAGCTGAAGGGCATCCTCGGCTACACCGAAGACGAGGTAGTTTCCTCCGATTTTCTCGGAGACCCCCACACCTCGATTTTCGACGCGGACGCGAGCATCTGTCTGACCGATACCTTTGTCAAGCTCGTTTCGTGGTATGACAATGAATGGGGCTACTCGAACAAGGTTCTGCTGCTGATCGGACACATGGCAAAAATCGATGCGCGCACAGCGGCGGCCCGTCAATAAGCTCTCCTCTTTTTCCCTCTTTTTCATATCTGGCAAGGCCCGTCAAAAGCAGATGCTTTTGACGGGCCTTGCCGCTTTCCCCTTTTCCTCCTAAAAATATTTTAGCGACTAAATGTTAAATTTACAATGTAAATTTTTAATGTATTTTATCATTTAGTTTTAACATATAATACAAATGTGATTTCAAGGGAGGGGGAGGCATGTTCATGTCTTTTAAGATCAGGGACACAAAAAACAAAGCCAATGCTCGTTATAAAACAATCTACCTCTCACTTGATACTATTAAGAAAATTGACGCCATCGCCGCCGAAAACAACACCAGTTTTAACAACATCGTCGTCAGCATGATCGAATACTGTCTGGAGGATGAAGCGAATAAAAATTCAGCCAAAGAATGATTGCTCCGCTCACCCTTGAGCAAAACCATACGCGGAACATATGCTTCGCCCCGCCCCCAAGAAGGCGTGATACCGGCTCGCCGCACAAGATATATGGAACAATTTTTTATTTGCACTACACCCAACGCAACTTCTAAAGCAGTGATTCCATCTTCTTTCACCTCTTACCTTTCCTGATTTACAACCGTTTCGCCACATTTATCCCCGTCGGCGAACGTATCCCCATTGTCCGCCGGCGCACCGGCGGCGGTCCCGGCCGCAACTGCAAAAGGCCCGCGCGATGCGCGGGCCTTTCCTGATTCTTATTTGGCGGGTTACAGCCCCAACGATGCGCGTTCATCACTGATGACCACTTTTTCGTAGGTAGCCATAGCTTCCTCGCTCATTTCCTGGCCGATGCCGGGACGGTCGCACATATGGAACTGACCGTTGACGGGCATCCACTCGTACTTGCCGCCCTTCCGGAACTTGGACTGGAAGTTTCCGTTATGGAACTCATGCATTACGAAGTTCGGCACCACCGCCTCCAGCTGCAAAGCCGCCGCCGTAGCGATGGGACCGCCGCAGGAGTGAAACTGCACACCAATATCGTAAACGTATGCCATATCGGCAATTTTCTTTCCCTCGGTAATGCCTCCCGTGTTGCACAGATCGGGCTGAGCAATGTCGATGGAGCGATCTTCGAAGAACTGCCTGAACCCCCAGCGTGTGTAACAACGCTCACCGGTAGCCAACGGAATGTTGATCCTGTTCTTTATGTGGTTGAACACCTTGGGATTGGACGGCATGGTGGGTTCCTCATAGTAAAGGATGCGGTAGGGTTCCAGAGCGTTGGCCAGATCGACAGAAGTATTGGCGTCCAGAGTGCCGTGGATTTCAATGATAATATCCAACTTGTCGCCGCCTGCCTCACGAGCCGCGGCAATACGCTCCACGGCAATGTTGCGCAGAGCCGCAGGATACACGCCTTTTAAATTATCCCCGCGGTGCAGGTAAGCGGTCGCAAAATCTTCCGGTATCAAGCCGGCAAAGCAGGGATCAATCTTCACGGCATCATAACCGTCGGCAACGGCATCCTTCACAGCATCATAGTAGTCCTCAGGGTCATACAGCAGAACTGCTTTGTCCTCACGGGTCACTAGAGTTTTCCAACCAGTCTGCAGTTGGGAAGCATAAGTGCGCATGGCGCCGCGTGTCTTGCCGCCCAGCAGCTTGTATACAGGCAGGCCCAAGGCCTTGCCTTTGATGTCCCAGCAGGCGATGTCCAAAGCAGCCATGGCAGCCGAAACCGTCACACCTCCGTTCATGCCCCAGAAGGTATGGCGGTGAAGATGCTCGTAGATTCTCTCGGTGTCAAAAGGGTCCATGCCAATGACAAGCTTGGCAAAATCCTGGCAATTGCCCCAAGCGGCCGTCTGACAACAACCGTAGGACAGGCCGGCCTCGCCAAAACCGCTGATCCCCTCATCTGTGTTCATCTTCACAGTGATGAATGGCCCCTTATAGCACTCCACACTTGTAATTTTCATATGGCGCTCCCTTTCATTTGGCAAACTGCTCATGCCCGTTTGTTTTAATTGAAATTTGCCTCGGCGTAGGCCGTCAGCTCCTCCCGGAAATCGGGATGAGCGATGTCGATCATGGCCTGAGCGCGTTCACGCAGGGATAGGCCGGATAGCTTGGCGATGCCATACTCGGTGGCCACGTACTGAATCATTGTGCGGGGGGCGGACACCGTGGAACCTGCGGAAATGAAGGGCACAATGTTGGACTTGCGGACACCCTCTTTTGTCATGCGGGAGGAGTTGATGCAGATGAATCCCTTTCCGCCTTTGGAGCGGTAGGCGCCCTCTAAAAAGTCCATCTGGCCGCCTATGCCCGACAACTGGCGAGTACCCGCGGATTCTGCATTCTCTTGTCCCATGAGATCCAACTGCACACCGCCGTTGATGCTGATGAAGTTGCTGATTTTGCTCATCCGCCCGGGAGAATGGACATAGTCCAGATCGCCGGGGCGGAATAAGTCGGGGTTCTCACGAATCCAGTCATACATCTCTTGGGAGCCCATCGCGAGGTTCCAGGTGGAGCGGCCGGTATCGATTTCTTTTTTGGCGTTGGTCAGCTTGCCGGTTTTGAACATCGCCAAGTAGGCGTCGCTGATGGTGCCGGTGTGGCAGCCCAGATCTTTCTTGTCGGACTCGGCAAGCATGTTAGCGATGGTGAAGGGGATGCCGCCCACGCCCAAGGCCAGAGTCGCGCCGTCCGGAATCTCCTCCAACACCCGTTTGGCGACGGCGATATCCGTGGGGCTGGGGTCTTTATAGCTGCGGGTGGGCAAAGGCTCATGGGTGCCTTCCACAATATAATCCGCCTCAGACAGATGGACGCGGTTAGAGCCGTCCACGCCCAACAGAGTGGGATAGTGCTCGTTGATCTCGAAGATCACAGTACGGGCGCTGGCCATCGCTACGCGCCAAGTGAAGTTGGTGATGCCCAAACTGCAATAGCCCTCTGCATCAGGCTTGGACACAGGGATGCACGCCACATCGGTGCGAATATCGTAATGACGATACAGGTCCGGCAGGAGGCGCAGAGCCACGGGCATGAAGCGCACCAAGCCGCGTGCCTGGAGCCTGCGCTCATAGTCGCCAATGTGCCAGCTGTAGTAGTGGAAGGACTCCTGTTCCGGATCAGCCTCCACCACCTCGATGCGGGGACGGATCGCCAAACCGCCCCGAACCTTAACATCTTTCAGATCTCCTCTGCGGGCTGCAATGGCCTTATCCATCAGCTCCGGGAAGCCTGCACCGAAACCGTAATCAATCCAATCGCCGTTCTGCACAGCTCGGGCCGCTGCTTCCGGTGTTGCAAATTTATGCATATAATTTTCAGGCATAACGCACCTCAGAAAGTGTATTCCACGCCAAAGGTCGCGGCCATGTCCTTAAAATCCTTCAGAGTGGCATCGGACAGGTCGATGCCCTCTTCCATGGCCATCCTGGTCTTGCCGAATTCAATCTCGCCGGGGATCAGGACGCCTTTGGAACCGATTGCGGGACGGCAGGTCTTCAGCAGGTCAAACATGCCGTCCACACGTGCCTTGAATGTTTCCACATCGCAGTACTTACTGATGTTGATGCATCCCATGAAGTAGCCCACGTTGGCCTCTTTGTCGGTGCATTCAAAAAAGCGGGGAATGTTAATGTCCATATCGGCTCCGGACAGAGCGAAAGACAAAAGTGAGACAATCAGCTCCAGGGCATAGCCCTTATGGAACCCGAAGGGCAGCAGCACGCCTTCGTTGGCGGCAGCGGCATCTGTGGTGGGATTTCCATCCTTATCCAAAGCCCACCCCAGAGGAATATCGCGCTTTTCTTTCATAGCCAGAGCGATGGCGCCCTTGGCGGCCACGCTGGTGGCGATGTCCAGTACCAGGGCATCATGACGGCCCGCGGGCAGAGCGATGGAGATGGGGTTCGTGCCCAGCATGGCCTCTGCGCCGCCAAAGGGAGCCACCAGAGCGGGAGCGTTAGCGAAGCTGAAACCGATCATATCCTGCTTCATGGCCATCATAGGGTAATAAGCACCCAGGCCATAGTGACAACCGTTATGTACGGAAGCAAAGCAGGCCCCGGAGATTCCGGCCTGCTCTATGCACTTTTGCATCATAATGGGAGCGGCCACCATACCTACGGCATGCTTGGCATCCACCACGTAAGAAGTGGGCGAAGTCAGTTGAATGTCCATATCGGCGCCGCTGGTGGCAGTGCCTTTGAGCATACGGTCGCAGTAGTCCTTCATGTGCGTCGTGCCGTGTGTGCGCTGGCCGCGCAGATCGGCTGCCAGCAAAACGTCCACGCACACCCTGGCATTTTCTTCGCTTAGACCAGCCTTCACCCAAACTTTTTCGCAGAAATTTCGGATTTGTTCAACAGGATATTTCATAAAAATTTTCCTTTCATTTCATACTGAATGTTCCACTCACGGCATTGCTCCGTCGTTTTACGAAGTTGCTGGGAGAATATCCCGTTTTATTCTTAAAAGTACGGATAAAATGGGTGTTGGTATGAAACCCCACCATGTAACCCACATCCTGCACATTCATTCCGCTTTGCAGCAGTGTACAGGCAATTTTAATGCGGTAGGCAATCACATAGTTGCCCACAGAGAAGCCTGTGGATTGCTTAAACACTTCACTAAGCCGGGACTTGCTTATAAAGAACTCCTTGGACAGCTGTTCCAGAGAGATGTCTTGATTGTAGTTGGCGTGGATATACCGCAGAATCTCCCCCGCCCGGCTTTCCATTTTGATGGCTGGACTGTTGATGAACGTGGAGGCATTGGTGATCCTTGCGATCATCAGCAGAAAGTTCAAGAGTTCCAGTTTTTTCTGACAGTCGCCGCCAAACCCTGTTTCGATGGATTTATCCAGAGCAGTTAGCCGGGCCATGATTTCAAAAAGGGTTTCGTTCTCCAATTGCTGCACAATGGGTGCTGAGTTAAACAGGGTGATAATATCCGTATTTGGGGTGGACAACAGCTTCAAATATTCTTCCGAAAAGTGGACAACATATCGGTCATATTTCTTGTTTCCATTACAGAAACAGCGGTGAATTTCAAAGGGAGCCAGGATGAACACCATGCCGAAGCGCAGTGGATACCCCTCCTCTCGGACGAAGAATGTTCCTTCATCGCTGAGCGAGATGAATATCTCATACTGCTCATGCATATGAGAATCCGGATGCTTATCTTGAGTATACCGAGAAACTTCAAAATTGATATCCATATCTCTTTCCTATACATTGCCGCATTCCAGAGCAACAGGGCAATCCGGTGGAGTTGATTATTTTAAAATTGCTCCTTCCCATACGCTGGAAACAGATTTGACATATCTCTGCAGATAGGGACTGCTACAAAGCTTCTGCTTGCTCACCGGCAGCTGAAAGCTGCCTCTGCGGCGTTCCATTTCCTCTTCGGAGACATCTACGCTGAGTTTACGGCTGGGGATATCCAAAGTAATCATATCGCCCTCTTCCACCAGACCGATGGGGCCGCCTGCATAGGCCTCGGGGGATATGTGCCCCACACAAGGCCCGCGGGTGGAGCCGGAAAACCGGCCATCGGTCACCAGTGCGACGCTGCTGCCTAGACCCGCACCGATCAGGGTTGTGGTGGCAGACAGCATTTCCCGCATGCCGGGGCCGCCGCGAGGGCCCTCATAGCGGATGACGATGACATCGCCCGCTCGGATCTTACTGCTGCGGATGGCGGCGACAGCCTCTTCCTCGCTGTTAAAGGGGCGGGCCGGACCAGTATGTACCATCATATCGGGATGCACGGCGCTCTGCTTGACGACAGCGCCTTCAGGAGCCAGATTACCCGTTAAAACGCACAAGCCGCCCTGAGCGTGATAGGGATTTGCGGTAGTAGTCAGCACATCGGTGTCCTCACTATGGACGCCCTCCAGCACTTCCTTCCAGGGCTTCCCGGTGATACATTCCAAATCCAAATTCAGATGATTCCCGCCCAGCTCCGCCATAACGGCGGGCACACCGCCCGCCAGATCCAGCTCCCACAGGGTATACCTGCCGCTGGGGCGAACGTTGGCCAGATGGGGAGTAGAGCGGCTTGCCTCTTCAAAATCGTCCCTGGTGATGCAGACGCCGAATTCCCCCGCGATGGCAGGCAGATGGATGAGGCTGTTGGTGGAGCCGCCGATGGCCATATCAACCCGAATGACATTGAGGAACATCTCCCGGTTGATATAATCACGCGGGCGGCGGTTCTTTCGCACCAGTTCCATTATGAGACGGCCGCTCTGCAAAGCATAGCGCTTTTTTGCGGCCTCGGTGGCATGGCAGGTGCCGCAGCCGGGCAAAGCCAGACCCAAGGGTTCCATGAGACAGGACATGGTGTTGGCTGTGCCCATCATGGGGCAGGAACCCGGGCCGGTGCAGACGCACTTTTCCATCTCATCATATTCAGCCTCACTGATTTCACCGGAAAGCATTTTGGCAGACGCCTCGCGCACCTGATAGCCTGCGTAATCTTTCCCCTTGTAAAAACCGGGACGGGCGGGGCCGCCTGTGACAAATACACAAGGGAGATTCAGCCGGCCGGCTGCGCGGGCCATGGCAGGAACAATTTTATCGCATCCCGCGAGGAAAACCAACCCATCAAAGTGATGGGCCTCCGCCATAGTCTCGATGGAGTCTGTGATCAGCTCGCGGCTGGGCAGGACGAAGCGCATCCCGCTGTGTCCCTGGGTGATACCGTCGCATATGGCAATCGTGTTGAACTCGAAGGGCCTGCCGCCTTCCATAAGGATACCCTCTGCCACAGAGGCGGATAGCTCCCGCAGATGGACATGGCCGGGATGGATGCCACTCCAGGAATTGACGATTCCGATGAAGGGCTTTTTCAGCTCTTCCTCATCAAGGCCCAGCGCATACAGATAGCCACGGTTACCGGAGCGTTCCGCGCCTGCTACAGTTTCACCGCTGGAGTATTGTTTTTTCTTCAGCATAGTTTTCCCTCTTTCTGTTCCGGCAATAGCTCCGTTTCCCAATGATTGACAAGGCGGAAAGCACATACACATCCGCCGGAGCCGCGAGTTTCCTGCCTGCCGGCCCGGCAATGTCAGTAACAGCATTATGGCCGCCGGACGCTCATGCAGCTCCAGCTCCCCGGTATCACCGGACAGCCAAAACCCTCGCGGAAGCCCTCCATGGTCACATCCGGATCATCTGCAACAGCCGCCGTCGGGAAACGCGCAGACGGGAAGCTTCTGCTTCCCGCGTTTTGCAGCTCTGCCGCTGCGCGCATCCATTCTGCTTCCAACGCCTGATTTCCTTTATCATCTTAATGCATAAATTATACATGCAGGTTCAGGCCATGATCCAGAGCCTTCCAGTTGATGCCGATCACCTTTTCCTTGCCCTCGAAACGAGCGGCAATTGCCTTCTTAACGGGTTCAGCATGCAGCGCGCAGTCCTTCAGCATCACACCCAAAGCGATCGTGTTGGCAGTCTGCACGTTGCCCAGCTCTATGCTCATGGCACGAAAATCGCAGCCGATGTGCTGACCTTTGGCCCCCTCTCTGGGGGTGACCATCTCGGTGTCGTAGAACACTTTAGTATTGTCTGTAAACTTGCCAACGTAACGGTCGTATGCTACCTGCGCCAAGCACAGAATGACATCGGGCACATCCACATTGGGGTAGCCGATCGGCTCGTCGCTGATGATGACATCGGTCTTGGTAAAAGTTCCGCGGGTTTCAGAACCATAGGAGGCTGTCATGGTCGCATACATGTTTTCTTCAAAGATGGAAGCAGCCTGACCCATAATTTCACCGGTAGAAATCAGTCCCTGGCCGCCGATACCACTTAATACAATCTGAATTTTCATCTCTTACTTACCCTCCGTTCTGTCAGTATTCAGGACATCAATAATGCGCTTATATTTGGTGTAATAGTCATCACGGTCCTTGTTCACCAACAGTCCGGTGATCAAACGGCCTTCCCGTTCCTTCTCTGTCATGCTCTTGGCTTTTTCCACGCTGATGCTCTGCTCGTTCATCAGCTGCATCATGCGGGAAGCCTCCCCCTGCTTGTTGTATCTGCCATAGTGGGTGGGGCAGGCGACCATGGTTTCAATGAGGGAAAAGCCCTTATGCTCAATACCGCCGCGAATCAGCTTACGCATCTGTATGGGGTTATAAGCGGTGGCGCGGGCGACATAACCAGCACCTGCGGCTTCAGCCAGTTTGCAGATGTCGAAGTTCTGCTCCACGTGGCCGTAGGGAGAGGTGGAGGTGACACTGTTGACAGGGGTGGTAGCGGAATACTGGCCGCCGGTTTGGCCATAGTTGTAATTGTTTGCAATAATGGCCGTCAGGTTGATGTTGCGGCGTGCGCAGTGGATCAGATGGTTTCCGCCGATGGTGGTTCCGTCACCGTCACCCATGGTGACCAGAACGTGCAGATCGGGATTTGCCAAAGCAATGCCGGTGGCAGCGGCCAAAGCGCGGCCATGAGTTACGTGCATGCAATTGATATCCAGATAGTCATCCACACGGCCGAAGCAGCCGATTCCACTGACCAGGCAGATGTCATGCTTATCCAGCTCCATCTCTGCGAAAACGGCCGCGATGGACTGCAGCACGATACCGTCACCACAGCCGGCACACCACGTATGCGGGAGTTTGTCAAAGAGCATATAATCCTTATAAGTAACCATCTTTACATCTCCTCCAATTTCTCAAGGATCTGCTGCGGAGTAATCAGGATGCCGTCGGTGCGGTTCGCTTGAATGATTTTGCAACCATAGTCATTAAATTTTCGAACTTCGCCCGCTAACTGACCCAGATTCATTTCTGGAATTACAACGGTCTTCACCTTGGACAGGACTCCACGAATTTCTTTCTCAGGCATGGGCCAGATGGTGACGATCTGCAGCATACCGGCCTTGACTCCCTTGGCGCGAAGCATATCCACAGCGGTCATGGTGCTTCGGACGGAGCAGCCGAAGGTAATAAATCCCACCTCGGCATCATCCAGATTGTACTTCCTGGTGATGGTAATGTCGTCCACATTCTTTTCGATTTTGTCGGTGAGGTAGTGGGTGACGCGGTTGATATTCTCGGGGCTGGGGCCGAACTCGCCCTTTTCATCGTGGGTGGAACCCGTGGTGCGCATCAGGAATTTGCGGTCGCCAACCGCGGGCATGGGAGCGGGCATATTGCTGGAGTAGCCATAGGGGCGAAAATTTTCTTGAGACATTTCGGGAGCAGGCTGCACGCGGTTGAAAATTTCAGAGGGAGCGGGCACCGTCTCGGTAACGGTCTCACGCAGATGGCCAATCACTTCATCGGTCATGAACAGCACGGGAGTGCGATACTTCTCAGCCAGGTTGAAAGCCGTGATGGTCAAGTCGTAGCAGTCCTGCACCGAGGAGGGACTCAGGGCGATGATACTATGGTCGCCATGAACGCCGTAGCGTGCCTGCATGATGTCGGCCTGTGCGGGTTTGGTAGCGGCGCCAGTGGAGGGACCGCTGCGCTGCACATCAAAAATAACGGTGGGAATCTCCGACATGATGCCCAAGCCCAGGTTTTCCTGCATCAAAGAAAATCCCGGGCCGCTGGTAGCGGTAAAAGACTTCTTGCCGGCCAAAGAAGCGCCCAGCAGAGCCGCCATAGAACTGATCTCGTCCTCCATCTGGATGTACACACCGCCGTGGCGGGGCAGCTCCTTGGCGGCGCCCTCAGCAATTTCAGAGCTGGGAGAAATCGGGTAACCGGCATAGAACCTGGCGCCGGCCGCGATTGCACCGTCAACGATAGCATTGTTGCCTTCGATAAACTTCTTCACACTCTTTGCCATATTTATTTAACCTCCGCTTCGATTGCAAAATCAGGGCATCGCATTTCGCACAGCCTGCATCCAATGCAGTCCTCAATATGTGCAACTACGGGGATACATCCGATCTCCTGCTCCAGGACCTTTTTCGGGCACAGTGCCACACAGATTCCGCACTGTTTGCAGCGCTTTTCGCTAATAGAAATATTGATCTTCTTGTCCATCTTTCAGCTTACCTCCCAATGTTTTTAGCTTACGCGCTTCTGCGGGATGACGGTCCTTCCCAAATTAATTGGCACTCTCTTCCCCATACCGGGAATCATGAGTCGCCGGGCTTCAAACCTTTTGGCACACAGATTGCGGAAGCATGGATTTTCTTTCCTAAAAATCACGATAACGGTTCAGGTTGAATCTGTCAATTCAACCATGCCAGTATCGGAAGATATGATAATAAAACAAGAATAAGCGAATATCGGCGCTGTTTTTGGGAAAATTCACATCTTCCAGCCACAGCCTCTCCCGTTTCGAATGATCCGCCGGATATTTTGCAGCTGAAGTTAAAGTTCGTAAGATATCATAATTTATCAGGACATTCGGTCTCCACTTCTTCCTGTCGGATATGATATAGTTGGGCTATAAATTGTTACCGCTCACGTCATACATTACGACAAAATACAGGAGTGAATAACAGATGAAAATTGCAATTATGGGCACCGGTACCATGGCATGCCTGTTTGGCGGCCGTATGTTCCAACAGGGCCATGAGGTTTGGCTGGTCAGCGGCTGGAAAGAACAGGTGGAAACCATCCTTCAAAGCGGTCTGGTTCTCAGCGAAGCGGGCCGCGACGATCTGGTGCTGCATCCTCACGTAACCCTTCACGCCCAGGATGTCGTCGCCGGCGGCGCCGGCTACCCGGAACTGGTGATGATTTCCTGCAAAGGATATCAGACGGTTCGCACTGTCGCCAATGCCCTTCCGCTTATCGGGCCGGACACACGTGTACTGACCCTGCAGAACGGCATGGGCAATGCCGAAATCATTGCAGAGCGCGTACCTGTGGAGCATGTGTTCTTCGGGGCCGCCAGCGTAGCGGCTGACTCCCACGAGCTAGGTCATGTGGTGGATACCACCAATCACAACCGCATCCCCCTGATCGGCATCGCTCCTCTCTCTCGCCGGGAAGATCCCTTCTGCGACGTGCTGGAAAAGTTATTTGTCTCCTTGGGATACACAACCAGTGCCTCTGTGGCTTCTGAGCAGTTTGTGTGGAAAAAGCTGTGTCTTAACTCCTGCGGAAATGCTCTGGCGGGTATCAGCCAGCTGTCCAACCATATCTTCTCCAACGATCAGGACGCATTTATTCTTCTGAACCAGATTTGTGCCGAGTGTTGCGCAGTGGCTCAGGCAAAAGGCATTTCTCTGGATTACAATGAAACACGCGCTTATGTTCACGCCACTTATTACCGCCAGCAGCACTATGTGTCCATGTGTCAGGATATTCACAACAAGCGGAAGACGGAAATCGATACCATCAACGGTACCATTGTCCGCCTGGGCAGACAGTTGGGTATTCCCACTCCGGTGAATGAAACCATGGTGCACCTAGTGCGCCTCATCAGCAATCACTACGCGGATCAGTGGCAATAACCGCCTCGCCAGAATGACGAAAAAAGCAGGGCAGTCTTCCAAAAGAAAGTTGCCCTGCTTTCTTGTTGATCAATTTTCGTAGGAATACAGCGGATTCTGCACGCACAGCTTGCCGCCGGCCACCTCAATTTGTGTGCCGTTGATGTAAGCGGCATTGTCGGAGGCCAGGAATACCATGGCTTTGGCACAGTCCTCCGCTTTGCCGAAGCGCTGCATGGGAATATCCCGCATCAGACGCGGGCCATTGAGCTCGATATTCTTTGCTGAAATTTCCGTGGCGGTCATGCCGGGGACATAAGCTACCACCCGGATCCGATCTTTGGCCAATTCCGCTGCAAAGGTACGGGTAAGAGATGAAACCCCCGCCTTACAGGCACTGTAAGGCGCGCGTCCGGCATTGGGAATCACCGCCGAGAAGGAGGACGCGTTGAGAATCACACCGCCCTTTCCGGTTTTCCGCATATGTTCCGCGGCAATCTTGCTGCCGGAGAATACGGATACCAGAATCGAATCGGTCATGGCGCGGAATTCTTCCACATCATAATCCATCAGACCTTTGATGTGGTTCGATCCGGCATTGTTGACCCAAACATCAATGGAACCATAGGCTTTTTCCACCGCATCGGCGAAAGCGGCCAAAGCGCTATAATCCGTTACATCCACGGACTGGATCATCAGCTCATAGCCCAGCGCTTGATACTCATCCCGGGTCTGCTTCAATTTTTCCACCCGGCGGCCGCAGATGGCCACGCGGCAGTCCTCTTTTAAGAATTCCAGTGCCGCAGCTTTTCCGATGCCGGTGCCGCCGCCGGTAATGACAACGGTTTTGCCGGCGAGATTCATTTCCATATTAAAATCCCCCTTTTCTCCACTATGCAAATACGCCGATGGGCCAGGGAGTAAACTCGCTCTCACCTACCCCCAGGTCCTCGCTTTTGGTCTTGCGTCCGGAGGCAACCTCCAGAATTTTCTCGAAAATTTCGGAACCCATTTGCTCCAGGTCTTTCTCGCCATCGATAACAGCACCGCAGTTGATGTCCATATCCCCTTCCATATGTTGATACAGAGGGGTGTTGCTGGCCAATTTCAGCACCGGCACCATCACAGAGCCGAAGCAAGAGCCGCGGCCGGTGGTGAAGCACAACAGATTGGCTCCGCCGGCGATCTGGCCGGTGGAGGCAATGGGGTCGTAGCCGGGAGTATCCATAAAGCATACGCCGCGGGTGGTAACAGGATAGCCGTATTCATAAACTTCATTGAGAGGAGTTGTGCCGCTCTTCTTCACACCGCCGAGAGACTTTTCCAGCACGTTGGTGAGACCGCCCTTGTTGTTGCCCGGAGAAACTTTGCCGTTGATCTGACAGTCGCGTCCCTTCGTCTGCATGCGCCACCAATCCAGGCGGTCAACCAGCTTCCGGCCCACCTCTTCCGACACGGCGCGGCGGGTCAAAATATGCTCGGCGCCGAAAATCTCCGTCGTTTCCGAATGAATGCAGCTGCCGCCGTTCTTCACCAGAATGTCCATGGCTTTGCCCAATGCCGGATTAGCAGACAGACCGGAAAATCCGTCAGAGCCGCCGCACTCCAAAGCAACCATCAGATGCTCTGCAGAACAAGGCTCGCGCTTCACATCGTTGGCGGCGGGCAGCATTTGTTCCACCAGGGCAATGCCCTGAGCGATGGTCGCCATGGTCCCCCCTGCTTCCTGAATCACCAACCGCTTGAAAGTATCTGTCTCCTGCAGATTTTGTGCCTCCATGAGCTTATCGATGTTGTTGCGCTCACAGCCTAAAGCTACTAAGACGGAAGCGGCCATGTTGGGGTTGCGGATATAGCCTGCCAGCGTCCGCTGCAGCAGCGCCAGAGGCTCGCCGGATTGCTCCATGCCGCAGCCCAGCTCAGTAATGAACGGGACGACGCCGTCTACATTGGGATAAGCCTTCATCCGCTCCTCATTGAAATGCTCGGTGATTTTTCGGGCCACTGTAGCAGCGCAGTTGCTGCACACCAGCACACCCACGTAGTTGCGGGTAGCCACCCGGCCATCGGCGCGCCTGATGCCTAAGAATGTGCGGCGCTGTTCCGGCGGAAGGAGCTTCACTGGATGACAGTCCGCGCCATAGGCATAATCTACACCCCGGGCATCAAACTCGTCATTGTGATTGTGAACCATCTCGCCCTGTTGAATATCTCGGGAGGCATAGCCGATGACAGTATTGTATTTCCGAATCGCTTCGCCCTTTTTCAAAGACCTGGTTGCAATCTTGTAACCGGCCGGTATGTTCTCCAGCAGCGTCACGCCCTCTTCTTCAATCACAAGCCCTTTTTTCAGTTCGCGGCGCGCGATGATGACATTATCCTCTTTTTCCAGTCGAATCGCATATTCATTCATAAGTTTCTCCCGATTTCAATAACAAATAATCATGGTATGCAGCGGTGATCAGACAGTTGAAGCTTTCTTCAAGCGTACACGCTGTGCAAGCAGAACCAGCGCCAGCAGAGAGATGCCCACGGCGTCAGTGATGGGACCGGAAATTACCAGGCACAGAGCACCTACCAGCAGGGCGGCACGCTCGTAAATCTTCAAATTACATTTGTAGTAGCCGACCGTAGCGCCGCCCAGACAATAGCAGCCGATACAGGCGCTGATAAATGCCCATATGATCTGCAGGACATTGCCCTCCAGCATCATCAGCTCGGGAGAATACACGAAGATGAACGGGATAACAAATGCCAGAAGTCCGATTCTGACGGCCGTCCAGCCGACTTTATTGGGGCTGGCCCCCGCAATGCCGGCCCCAGCGTAAGAAGCGAGAGCCACAGGAGGAGTAATGGCAGACAGAGCCGCATAGTACAGAACGAACAGGTGGGCAGCAGCCTTTGCCACTCCCAGAGAAGTCATGGCGCCGGTGGCCACAGTAGCTGCCACAATGTAGGCAGCGGAGGTCGGCATACCCATCCCCAAAACTACGCAGGCCAGCATCGTGAACAGCATGGTAAAGAACAGGCTGCCGCCGGCGGCCTTGATGATCATGTTAGCCAGCTGCAAACCGATACCGGTAAGGTTTACAACACCCACAATCATGCCGCAGACGGCGGTGGCGATTGCCACGCTCATCCCCTGCTTGGCGCCGTTCTCCAATGCCTTGACCAGACTCTTCAGGTTCATACGGGTGTTTTTCTTCAGGGAGCTGACTACGATCAGAGCCACGATGCTCAGGAAGCAGGCGTAGGAGGCACTGTAGTTCATCATCAGCAGCGCGATCAGAATCGCCACAGGGAGCAGCATATGGCCGCGGAGCTTCAATTCCTCAGCGATCTTGGGCAGCTGGTCCTTAGGATAGCCCTTCAGACCGGCGCGCTTCGCCTCCAAATCAACGTTGATCCACAGAGCCACATAGTACAGAATAGCGGGGATGATGGCATAGATGATGATGGTTCGGTAAGACACCCCTAAATACTCAGCCATAATGAAGGCCGCGGCGCCCATAACGGGCGGCATGATCTGGCCGCCGGTAGAGGCAACGGCTTCAACGGCGCCAGCGAAGTGGTTCTGATAACCCAGCTTCTTCATTAGGGGGATGGTGAAAGCGCCGGTCGTCACCACATTGGCGGCAGCCGAGCCATTAATCATGCCCAGAAAACCGGAAGCTACGATTGACACCTTCGCGGGTCCGCCATCGCGGTCGCCGGCAATGGCCAAAGCCACATTGGTGAACAGCTCGCTGAGGCCGGTCTCACTCAGAAAGGCGCCGAACAGAACGAACAGGAAGATAGTAGAGCAGGAAACGCCCAGAGGAATGCCATAGATTCCCTCAGAGGAGGTAACCATCTGCTTGAGCAGACGGGGAATGCCGAATCCACGGTGATGCAGGATGCCGGGCAGGACTTTGCCGAAGTGGGCATACAGCAGGAACAGAATCGGCAAGACACACATAACCATGCCGATGCTGCGGCGGCCCGCAACCAGAACCAAGAAGATGATCATGACACAGACTGCATAGTCCAGCTGGGTTAACACGCCGCCGTTTGCAGCAATGGGGTCAATTCTGCCGTAAAGGTAGAAGTTACAGGCGATTGCCGTCGCGGCGCATATGATATTCCAGGGGACAAAATTTACCAGAGTGCCGTCCTTTTTCTTGGCGATCGGGACGTTCAGGAAGATCAGAGCAATAACGAAGCCCAAATGGATGGCGCGGGCCTTTGCGGATGGCATGGTACCCCAAGGGCTGGCCAGATACAGCTGAAACAAAGACAGAACCATAGCCATAACCGTGACAACACGGGCCATGATACCCCTGTTTTCTGTGAGGACGGATTCAGAGTCGTACTTTTTCAAGTTTTCTTCAATGTCAAGCATTTCGATGCTGGACATTGCACTCCTGTTCTCGTCGGTTTTGGGCAGTTGCTCCTGATGTTCGCTCATCGAGGTAACCCCTTTCAAAAATATTTTGTCATTTACATGGCTTTAGAGCAAAAGAGCGGATGATTATGTACTGCATACCCACCCGCCCTCTTTTTTCAATTAGTAGGGAACTAACCCCGAGATCGGTTCAAATAAAGTCCGGAGCCCGGCTTAAAGAGCACCAACTTCCTTGAAATACTTTTCAGCACCGGGATGCATGGGAGCAGTCATGCCATAGGTGACGTTCTCCAGAGCCACATTTCCCTTGATAATGCTGTGGATTTCCTCAACGGAGGACAGGTTGTCATACATGCACTTCACGAACTGATAAACAACGTCTTCTTCCAGGTCCGCCCGGCAGAAAATGTAGTTCGCGATTGCGAAAGTGTGAATATCTTCGTTCTGGTTGGCATATGTACCGGCGGGGATCGTGTACCTGAAGTAAGAGTCGCTCAACTTCAGAATCTCGTCCAGCTGCTCGTCGGTAAAGCTGATCAGGTGATAGTCGCCGGTGGAATAGAGCTCGGTAACGGAAGCGGCGCCAATCGCGGCAACTAAGTTGGCGGCCTGAGCCTGACCATTCTTCATTAACTCAACAGACTGTGATTCAGAGGTATACTCCATCTTGGCGTCATTATAGGTCATGCCGCAGGCAGCGAACATATCGCGGGTATTCAGCTCGGTAGCGGAGCCGGAAGCACCGGCGCAGAAAGTGTTGCCCTTAATTTGAGAGAAATCCTCAATGCCTGATTTATTGGATACAGCGATCTGCATAACGTTGGGATACATATAGGTAACAGAGGCAATGTTTTGGAATTTCTCCCCCTCGAAAGCGCCGACGCCGTCCAGAGCCTGCTTTACAACGCCGGCCTGGCCAAAGGCGAAATCGGTCTCGCCTGCTTCCATTAGGCGAATGTTATCGGGGGTGCCGCCGGTGGACTGGGCGGAAGCCTGAAACCACTCAGGCATGGTGTCGTTCAGTAGCTGGCACAGGCCGTTGGCAATCAGGAAGTATGTGCCGCCGGAAGTAGCGCCGCAAATCTGAATGGTGTACGGGCTGCTTGGAGCTTGGAGACCGGTTGCCTCAGCGGGAACAGAAGACGCGGGAGCAGAGGCCGCAGAGGCAGAAGACGCGGGAGCAGAGGGTGTCGAGCCACAGCTGGTCATACCCAGGATCATGACTCCGGCCATTACAAGTGCGAAAATCCTTTTCATTGTTTTCATCCTTTCCAAAATTCAGATAATAAGCAACAGAACAAAGTCTGCCTACTCCATAGAGTAACTTCGCTGGTGAAGTTTACTGTTTTGCCTGCTTAAACAAGAGAAGATTGCCTTCTTCATCGAAGGGCATTGGCATAAAATCGCCCGCCACTTCGATCATGCCCTTGAGCTCAGGAGGAACCATATCCAGCGCCGCTTGAGACATATACACTTCACCCATCTCGTGAGTGGAAATGCCGATGATCACACTGGCCTTTTTCCGGTCAGGCTTGCCGGAGAATTTTACCGCCGCCTGAAGCACCTGTTTGTCAGTGTCCAGTATCATCGGCATCTTCCCGCTATTGATAGCGGTAGATGTAAGACAATTCACATAACCCAGCTCCGGATTCATCTTATCATAGAAACGGCGGGAGGCAATGTCCACCTGACCCATACCGTTTCCGTTGTGATCGGAGGCATCTGTCAGATCCAGCACGCACACGCATCGAAAGTCGGGTCCGCCCTTCACAAAGGGAACATTATACCGGCCAATGAGGTTGCTGTCCAGACCGGAGCCGGACACATCTTTGCCCATCTCCATCATAATCAGCACATCGGCTCTGTCCACCGCAAATCGGGGCATCATGGCGTTTGCACGCTTGAGAATCCTGGGTTCTTCCGTTAGAATCTCATCCTGCTTCAAAACGAAGATTTCCGCCAAATGGCCAAATGCATCCTCGATGGAAGCGATGCCGCAGACGATATTCAATTTAGCCAGGGCTACGCGGCCTACGGAAAGGATGTTCTGCGGCATGTTTTCAAAACCGAAGATGTGCGTCATTTCCGCACCCTTCTGTTTGGCCAAGCCGATGGCGGTCATCTTGGTGATGCCGCTTTCAATCTCGCCTCGAAAGGCCGTATGACATTTCACGCGGTTCAGCAGAATAATGCCGTCGCATTCGCAGGCGTTTTTATCTACATATACCGGCAGGCCCCTGTCGCTGACGCCAATCTGCACCACTTCCATGGAAGAAAGAATTGGTGCGCCCATAGCTTCTTCAGTGATGCCGTTGTGAATCAAAACCTGACGCTGACCCTCGGCCGTGGCGCCGCCGTGGCTGCCCATGGCCGGAATCAGAATCGGCTGCCCGCCCTTGGATTTTACAAAGTCACAAGTGGTTTTCACCATGAGAGGGTACTTGTCGATGCCGCGGCTGCCGCAGGTAATGGCAATGCGCTGACCGGGTTTGATGTCAAGTTTCCGTTCTTCCAATTTCTGAAACAGCGTCTCATATACATTGAGTAAATCTCTATGCTCAAAGATCTGTCTGACCTTTACAATCTCCGGTAGTTCGACTGGATCCAAAATATCTGAAATTTTGGACATTTTTGTTTACCCCCTATCGTTTGATTGTATCTCCGGCAACCAGCCGGAAATTTTCTATCTCCCGCTTAAACAGCAGCGAGAGGAGCAATCAGCTAATTGGAATCTTTCCCAACCCAGATTCCTATCTCCGTCTGGTGGCGACCTGCCTCATGGAGTATGCCGAGGACTGCTCTGTTTCCAGAGTGTACCTGAACCCTGAATCCATCCAGACACTGTTGCGGAACGTAGCCTAATTTACTGTTTGGAGTCCCAAAATTGCGAACTTTTCTTGACACGGCCAGCAGTAGCGCGGCAAAAAAGGCACAGAATATAAGCAACTCCATTTTCGCTTTCAAGTTATGTTGAGAATCCTTCCTATATTTATAGGGGTAGAAGGCTAAGCAAGGTGCCATATATTAACGGACGAAAGGAAATCCTCGGCAAGAGAGGACTCCCTTTTCCGCTATGAGGAGAGGTAGGTACAAAAACCACAGCTATATTAATTTGCTACAGACCCAGCAACCTTTGCCTCGGCATACGCCGCGTCGGCATCGTACTTAGGATCATCCCAAACAGCAGTATTAAGCTTGCCTTCCATGCGACAAACGCAAGTGGTGCAAACCATATCGCCGCAGATGTTAGTGGTGGTAAGCATAACATCGATGAGAATATAGCTGGCAAGGATAAGGCCGAATGCATCAGTAGGAAGGCCGAACTGGCCGAGGATCATCAAAACGAACATAGAAGCACCGGCAGGAATGCCAGCAGCACCGATAGACATAATCAGTGCGAGAAACACAACCTGAGCCAGTTCAATCGGAGTAAAGTGCATACCATAAATCTGCGCAGTGAAGAGCAAGCAGATAGGAATATTGAGGGCCGCACCGTCCTGATTCACGGTAGAACCAAGAGGCAGGGAGAAACCGCCGATGGACAGAGGAACACCCAAGTGAGTCTCGCAAAGTTCAAGTTCCAAAGGAACTGTGGCAGCAGAAGAAGTGCTGGTGAAAGCCATGATCAAAACCGCACGCATACGCTTGATGAAGCGGAAAATATTGATCTTTCCAAAAACAGCGAGCATAACGCCATAAACCAGCAGGATCTGAGTGAACATGGTAATCCATTCAGTGGCAAGGAACTTTCCAAGCGGGAGAATAACATCCAAGCCATTGGTGCCAGCCATGTTAGCCATCAGTGCGAAAACCCCAATAGGAGCATAATTCATGCAGATGTTGATCATCTTAAGAATAGCCGCATTGGTAGCATCCAGAAGATTAACTAGTGGCTCTTTCTTCTCGCCCGTAAGGGAAATCGCAACGCCAAAAATAATTGCAAAGAAAATCAGGGACATCAGGTTGGCGTCAGCCATGGTTTTAATAATGTTAGTAGGAACAATACCAACCAGAGAGTCCACGACGCTCGGAATCGTCTTTTCCACTGCGCCGCTGGTAGCAGCGGTAAAGCCAATGCCCGGCTTGATCACGGATGCCCAGAAAATACCGACAATAGCAGCAATACCGGAAGTAACGCAATACCAAACAAAGATCTTGATACCGATACGGCCAAAAACCTTAAGGTCAGCAACCTGAGCAATTGCGAGAGTAATGGATACAAAGATTACGGGAACCATGCACATCTTTAGCAGGTTTACGAAGATAGTGCCAAAGGGTTTGATCCACGCGATGGAAGGGCCTACGATAATACCGACAACAAGGCCAAGCACCATGCTAATCAGCATTGCAGCAGAAATGCTTATCTTCTTTTTCTTCATAGTTTCCTCTCTCCCGTTTCTCCTAATTTTTTTACTTAACGTATTTTGCAACAAACTGCTTAATACGGAAAGCCCCTTCTCTGAGGTTCTCTTCACTGTTTGCAAAAGAAATTCGAATATTATCTTCACCACGCTGATCAAAAGCCGTTCCAAAAGTAGTGGCAACACCAGTTTCTTCAAGCAATTCCATAACAAAAGTATTACTGTCGATGCCCAGTTTGCTGATATTGGGATACATATAAAATGTTCCGTCTGGGATATTATCAAGTGCTATCCCATCGATCTCTCGGAGCAAGTCCGCCAGAATGTCCCTGCGGCGTTCATATTCAAGGCGCATACTCTCCACAGCTTCATCGCCGTTCTTGAGTGCTTCCACGGCACCAGCTTGAACGAATACGGGCAGGCAGGTCGTCGCATACTGGTGGATCTTAAGCATCGGAAGGATCAAATCCTCATGGGCAACAACATAGCCCAAACGCCAACCAGTCATGGCATAAGCCTTTGAAAAGCCGTTGATCGTAACGGCACGATCTTCCATCCCGGGTAGCGAAGCAATTGATATATGCTTGGCCTGACCATAGACCAGCTTTGCATACACTTCATCAGAAATTACGATAAAGCCATGTTTCACAGACAGCTGGGCAATCTGCTCCAGCAGTTCCTTAGGATAAACAGCGCCAGTCGGGTTGCATGGGCTGTTCAATAGTAAAAGTTTGGTTTTTGGGGTAATCGCTTTACGGATATCTTCGATATCGGGTAACCAACCCAATTCCTCGCGTGCACGGACTATCACAGGAGTGCAGCCAGCCATCTTCGTGAGCTGAACATAATTGATAAAGGATGGCTCTATGACTATCATCTCTTCGCCCGGATCCAGCAAACCCATCACAGAGCACATAAGTGCCTCCGCGCAGCCATCAAGAACAAGGATGTTTTTATTGGGATCTGCGATGATTCTATTATCCTTCGCCAATTTTTCACAGATTGCCTGACGGCATTCAATCGTGCCGCGATTGTGGGCATAGTGCGTTTCCTTTTTCTGCAGGGACCTGACCGCCGCATCAATAATATTCTGCGGAGTTGAAAAGTCCGGTTCGCCAACCTGCAGCTTAATGACTGAGCGCCCAGCTTTCGCCATTTCATTAGCCTTTTCGCCTATCTGGCGAATTTTTGAAAGCTGTATTTCATCCAAATGGTTACTGAAACTCATGTGTAGTCCTCCTCTTTTCCCAAATCGTTATACATCCTGTTGAATACACTCATTTTATAATTCGCCAACCGGCTTGTAAGCATTGTACAAAAACCAACAAATTTTTAAAAATTACCACAATAATTAGCGGAAATTGCAAGCGCAAGTTGGACACCTGCACAGTAGAAATATAGCTATTCAGAGCGTCGGGCGGAATGGGAGCCTTTGGCTGCCGTTCCGGGCGATGTTTCCGCAGCCTCCGGCTGCGGAAACAGAGTCGAGGAAGCTTTCGAACAGTTCCTCCGGGGTGCGGTAACTGAGTATCTTGCGAGGCCGTCCATTGAGATCACCAGGATCGGTATTCCCAAGAAAATAACCCCGCTGCTCGATCAGTTGGAAGTACCAGTCATCCCGCCCTTTGAAATCGATCACGCCAACAATGAGCGGAACGAACTGGCCAATCTGCCCCCAAATCCGGGCGGCGAAGCCCGAATCGTAATAAAACCACAAAGCGGCTGCCACACGCTTGCGGCGCTGCGGTTTCATGATTCAAGGCGCTTTGGGCGGGTTTTACCGATTTCAGGAGGGCGAATCTTTTCTCCTTTTAAGATGCAATTTTTGTTATATAAACACAAAATAAAAAATTCATCCCTCAATGTATTGTTAATATTAACAAAGGAGAGCATTTCTCTCAATAGCGAAATCGCGCATTTTTCTTTTAATAAGTTTGCATATCTTACTGATTTTGACCAGCAAAGCTTCGATTTCCACTTTAAGGGGGATCGAATGCCACCCGTTTCGTGTGGAGTAACCGTCCGGCGAGATGAAAACAGGCCGTTCGAGCGCGGAAGAGAGGAGACCTTCCCGCTTCGGACTGTCCGCTGTGCCCCCTCGCCCCTCGGTAGGGGAATCGGCGGCTCTATCCGGTTGTCATTTGATCCACACCGGCGTCAGGCTGGAAACATCTCACCTTCGAAAATAAAATACCCACCATCACGCGAAACATAAAAAGTCAGACTCCCGGCAAAACCGGGGGTCTGACTTTCTATGAACCTGGAATCCGACGGTCTTATTTCAGCTTGCCTGCCGTCTTACGCAGCAGATCTTCACCGGGCGCCTTGCGGTCAATGGCAGAGACGTCCGCAATCAGGCGCAGCAGGGAGTAGCGGCAGACCAGGCCGGAAGCCTTCACCATCTTGACAGCCTTGATGGAATCCTTGCCGTCGCCGGTATTGGCACCCACGTGCAGACAGGTCAGGCCGCTGTCCTTTGCCAGCGCCACTCTGTCCTCGCCGGCCAACTGCGCCAGAAGGAACATGCCGATACGTCCCCTGTCCATATAGGGCCTCAGCATTTTAAGATATTCCTCGTCACCGGGGAGCCTCCGTTGCGTGCAGCTGGTCGTAAGCGCCCATTCCTTTGCAGTTGCCCAGTTCAATGTCCTGAATGCCCGTGTTCAGCAATCTTTTGAGGATGCCTGTATGATGGCGGGATATGAAATCCAGCCGGGTTCCAGATAGATTACTTCGTCGCCGGGATTCACCAACCCGCGAACCGCCAAATAAACGGCGTATTTCCCGCCGGGGGTAACCATAATTTCATCAGGAGAATAGGAGCATCCGTTTTCCTCTTTCAGCTTTTCTGTTATTTTTCGACGCAGTTCGGGGAGTCCCCGGCCAACGGTATAATGCGTAAAGCCGGCATCCACCTGCCTCTTTAGCTCATCGCAGATTCTTTTGGGCGTATCAAAATCCGGTTCTCCGCCGGACAGATTGGCGGCTCCGGGTCCCGGGCCTGCATTTCTTTCGCCTTTGCCATAAAGACAACCAATTTGGACGGCTGCAAATTCTGGATGTTTTCATTATATACCACGCTATCTACCTCTAAATATCGATATGCCGCGGCAATCTTAGTGCTGCTCACAAAGCTGTACGTGCAATGCCTGCACCTCTTCCGCGGCGAAAGAGCTTTCTCGCAGATGATAAGTTATACCGCATGCTTCTCTGAAAATGCTCTGACAGCATCCAGAAATGCATCAATATCTTCCTTCTTTGTATAGTGATGAAACGAAACACGCATACCGCCCAGACCGGTGGAACAGCGAACCGTCACAAATATTTTCTGCTCACGCAGGAAATCCCGCAGGGCGCGCTCCTGTTCCACATTGTTGTCCTCGAGCCCATTGATATTAAATACCACGATGGAGGACATGTGTGCCTCTTCCCCTGAGCTTTGCATTCGGAATCCCAATACAGCACCATGAGTCCAAGAGGCGATTCTGCGCAGCTCCGCTGACCGGGGATTTTTTCCGAACGTGCATCCTGATTTTAGGGGGCAGGATTTCGGCAAAGTCAAAAGCCCCCATGTCCTACGCGGACCTTTTCTGATTCACAACCACTTTGCCGCGCTCAATACCGTTGGGGAACGCATCCCCATTGCCCGCCGGCACCCCTGCGGCTGTCCCGGCCACAACCGCAAAAAGGCCCGCGCAATGCGCGGGCCTTTTCTGATACAGTGAGATTACTTCGCCTTGTTCCGGATGTACTCGTCGATCGAAGCAGCGGCGGTCTTGCCGGCTCCCATCGCCAGAATCACGGTGGCCGCTCCGGTCACCGCGTCGCCGCCGGCGTAAACACCCTCGCGGGTGGTGGCGGCATCCTCGGTGCAGACGAGGCAGCCCTTGCGGTTTACCTCGATGCCCGGGGTGGTGTTCTTGATCAACGGGTTGGGGCTGGTGCCGATCGACATGATGACCGCATCCACCGGGATCTCGAAGTTGGAACCCTTCTTCTCGATCGGGCGGCGGCGTCCGGAGGCATCCGGCTCGCCAAGCTCCATCTCGACGCACTCGATGGCTTTGACATGGCCGTTTTCATCCCCATGGATGGCAACCGGATTGTTGAGCAGCTTGAAGATAATGCCCTCCTCCTGAGCGTGGTGGACCTCCTCCGCTCTCGCGGGAAGCTCATCCATGCTGCGGCGGTAGACAATATAGACATTCTCCGCACCGAGGCGCTTGGCGCAACGGGCGGCATCCATCGCGACGTTGCCGCCGCCGACGACGGCAACCGAATTGCCGTGATAGATGGGAGTCATATACTCCTCATCATAGGCGTGCATCAGGTTGGTGCGGGTGAGGTACTCGTTGGCCGAATAAACGCCGAGCAGGTTCTCACCCGGGATGTTCATAAAGCTGGGCAGGCCGGCGCCGGAACCGATAAAGACGGCCTCGTAGCCCTCCTCAAAGACCTCGTCAACGGTGATGGTGCGTCCGACGATGTAATCGGTCTTGAGGTCAACACCGAGCTTGATGAGGTTGTCAACCTCGGTCTTAACGATCGCCTTGGGCAGACGGAATTCAGGAATTCCGTAGCTGAGAACGCCGCCCGCGACATGCAGAGCCTCGAAAACGGTGACCTCGTAGCCCTTGGCGGCAAGCTCGCCGGCGCAGGTCAGGCCGGCAGGGCCGGAGCCGACCACCGCGACCTTATGGCCGTTGGAAGCGGGCTTATCCCCGGAAGAAAATCCATGCTCGCGGGCATAGTCGGCGACAAACCGCTCGATGCGGCCGATGCCGACGCTCTCGCCCTTGATGCCGCGCACACACTTGGACTCGCACTGGGTCTCCTGCGGGCAGACGCGGCCGCAGACGGCGGGCAGGCGGTTGGTCGAAAGGATGATCTGATAGGCTTCCTCAAATTTCTCCTCCGCGACCTTGGCGAGAAACTCAGGAATCCGCACGTTGACCGGGCATCCGGACACGCAGGGCTTATGCTTGCAGTTGAGGCAACGCTTGGCCTCTCCCACCGCCATCTCCTTGGTGTAGCCGATGGCGACTTCCTTGAAGTTCTTATTGCGGATCTGCGGCTCCTGCTCGGGCATGGGGGTCTTGGTTGCAATCATATTAGCCATTGTGCTTTCCTCCCAATCCGATGCGGCAGACATGCTCATCCTTGGCTTTTTCTACCTCTTTGTAGAAGCTGTTGCGCTTCATCAGGCCATCATAATCGACAAGGTGGCCGTCAAAGTCGGGGCCGTCGACGCAGGCGAACTTGGTTTCGCCGCCGACCGTGACACGGCAGCCGCCGCACATGCCGGTTCCGTCAATCATGACGGGGTTGAGGCTGACGATGGTCTTGATGCCGTACTTTTTGGTGACGGCCGAGACAAACTTCATCATCGGAATCGGGCCGATGGCGATTACGAGGTCATAGCCCTTGCCCTCGTTGATCAGCTTTTCAAGCTGGGTGGTGACGAAGCCGGGGATTCCGTAGGTGCCGTCGTCGGTGGTGATATAGAGGTTGTCACAGGCGGCAGTGAACTCATCCTCGAGAATGACGATATCCTTCGACTTGAAGCCGGCAACCACGTCGACCGGAATTCCCATCTTGTGGAGGGTCTTGGCCTGCGGGTAGGCGATCGCACATCCGACGCCGCCGCCGACCACGCAAACCTTCCTGGCGCCCTCGTAATGGGTGGGCTGTCCGAGAGGTCCGACAAAATCGGCAAGGAAATCGCCCGCCTTCATCATCGAGAGCAGACGGGTGGTCGCGCCGGCAACTTGGAACATAATGGTGACCTCGCCGGTGGCGGGATCGGTATCCGCAACGGTCAGAGGGATTCTCTCGCCCTTGTCGTCCACACGCAGGATGATGAACTGGCCCGCCTTGGCGCGCTTCGCAACATCGGGCGCCTCGACCTTCATCAGCGTGACGGTGCTGTTGAGGGCTCTGGTTTCGGTAATACGGTTCACACTCTCACTCCATTCGATTCGATTGCTATTAGCGATGGTGGGCTAACAGTTTTTATTATATCGCAATTGATTTCCATATGCAACAGTCCTGAAAACAGTTTTTCTGACAGATTTTTCAGTTTTAATGCAGATGGTTTATCAATAACGCACAAGATTTTGCAGCGATGAAAGTTGCGTCTTCCACAGGTGGAAAAAGGAACGGGAGCGTCCGCACAGCGGACGCTCCCGGATCGTGTGAAGACTTCTTATCTTCTGTGGCTGAAGCAGTCGCTGCAGTAAACAGGACGGTCGCTTCTGGGCTGGAAGGGAACCTTGCAGGGCGCCCCGCACTCGGCGCAGACGGCGTCGAACATCTCACGAGGGGCTCTGCCATCGCCACGGCCGCTCGCAGCCTTACGAGCGTCACGGCAAGCCTTGCAGCGCTGCGGCTCATTGGTGAAACCTTTTTCGGCATAAAAGGCCTGCTCATTGGCAGTGAAAACGAACTCCTGGCCGCAGTCTTTGCAAGTGATGATTTTGTCGTTGTACATTTGATTACCTCTATTTCTTTAGATCGCTGTCCCATCACTTTTCTATGGGACATCTGGGTGATCAATGCTTCACCGTATGTGAAACATTTGGATTAACTATACACGGATTTTTCGATTTTGTCAACAGAAATAATCATGATCTGTAACTTTCCAGTAATTTTAGATCATTCCTACAAATTATTCTCCCTAAATTTGGTCTTATTCATATCGCAGCGCCTCAATTGGGTCAAGTTTTGCCGCCTTATTGGCAGGATAAAATCCGAAAAAGACGCCGATCGCCATCGAAAAGCTCACTGCGATCAAAACGATGCCCAGTCCGGGCCACCCGGGCGCGCCGATTGCCACCGATCCGACCCGGCCAAGGGCTGTGCCCAATGCAACCCCAATGCTGCCGCCAATCAGGCAGATAATCATCGACTCCACGATGAACTGCGCCCGGATGGCGCTGTTTCTCGCCCCCAGCGCCTTGCGGGTGCCGATCTCGCGGGTCCGTTCGGTCACCGAAACCAGCATGATGTTCATGACCCCGATTCCGCCCACCAGCAGGGAAATGGCCGCGATGACGCTGATCGCAAGGCTCATGGTGCTCATCATTCCAGTCATGCTGCCGACCATGCTGTCCATATTTTCCGCCCACACCATGACATAGTCATTGTCGCGGTAAAAACGCCTGTTGAAGTAGTCCTCGCTTGCCTGTGCGAAGGCCTTGGTATCGACGCCGTCATTTGCCCGCACCTGAAAGCCGTAATGTCCGCCGCCCACATCGTCGTTAATCTGCTCGGCGGCGCCGATCGGAATAAAGATGTTGGTGGTGGTATCCCCGGTCATGTTGGCGGCAAAGCCGGTCACCTCGTAGCGGTAAACCCCCGAAACCGTAAAGGTATAGTCCCCCTGGTTGAGCTGTATTTTGATCTCACGGCCCAGCGCCTGCTGCGGCGTGATGCCGGGAAAGAGCTTCTCGACAAAACGGTCCGAGATGATCGCCACGAACTTCTCCCCGCCGACCTCGCGGCTGTTGAGGTCGTGTCCTGCGATCACTGGGATGTTCTGGATGCCCAGCGCGTTGGCGCTGACTCCCACCACATAGCCCGAGGCCTCGTTGCGGCCGTTGATCGCCTGTCCGGTGCCGACGCTCTTGGTAACGGCCAGCGTTTTGATCTTGTCGGCAAACGCCTCCTGATAGACCTCAATCATTTCGCCGGTGATCATGTCCGAATCCTCCCACTCGCGGGACCAGTTGGTATTGCCGTTTTCATCCGGCTTGTCGGTGATGCGGATTTGAATGGAGTTGGCGCCGAGATCGGCCAGCAGGCTCGAGACGGAACGGGTCATCGCATTGCCCACCGTGACGATGGCGATAACCGATGCGATGCCGATGATGATGCCGAGCATCGTGAGCATGGCACGCATCTTATTGGCCCGCAGTCCGTTGACCGCAAGACGGATATTTTCCAAAAGGCTCACTTTGCTCCGCCTCCCTTCTCCTCCCGGATGATCCGGCCGTCGGCGATGGTCACGATCCGCTCGGTTTCCGCCGCCAGCTCCGGGTTGTGGGTAATCAGCACGATCGTCTTGCCCTGCTCTTCGTGCAGCCGGTGGAAGAGGTCCATCACCAGCCGCCCGGTCTGGGAATCGAGCGCCCCGGTCGGCTCGTCGGCCAGCAGGATGGCCGGATCGTTTGCCATCGCCCGGGCGATGGCGACCCGCTGCTTCTGCCCGCCTGAAAGCTCGCTGGGCAGGTGGCGCCGGCGGTCGGTCATCCCCACCTGCTCAAGCAGCTCGGCGGCGCGCGCGGCACGCCGCGCGCGGGGCACCCCCGCATAGAGCATCGGCAGCTCAACATTGGATTGGGCGGTAGTGCGGGCGATCAGGTTGAAGGTCTGGAAGACGAAGCCGATTTTGAGATTGCGGATTTCCGAGAGCATATCGTCGGGAACCTGAGCCATCGGCACCGAGTCGAGGAGATAGCTGCCCTCAGTGGGCCGGTCAAGCGCCCCGATGATATTCATGAGGGTCGACTTTCCCGAACCGGACGCGCCGACGATTGAAATAAATTCCCCGCGGCGCACCACAAGGTCGATGCCCCGCAGGATTTCCAGCTCGTTGGGCTGGCCGATGTAAAACCGCTTGACGATCCCCTTCATCTCGATAATGGGGGCGGCGGAGTACGCGGATGCTTCACGCTGTTCCATCCCGATCACCCCGCCGTCACCGGCGCGGCCGAAACCGGCAGCCCGTCGGAAAGGCCGGTGGGATCTGTGATCACCCGGTCTCCTTCCCGCAGCTCCTCCGAGGAAATTTCCAGCGAGAAGTCGGTTTCCATCCCTGTGGCGACCTGCACCGCGCGGGCGACGGTTTGCAGCGCGTCTCCGCTGTCAGCCGTCCCCTGCTCCTCGCGCAGGACATAAACGATGCTGTTGCCGCCGGGATCGGTGGTCACCGCCTCATAAGGCACCGAAAGGACCCCCTCCTTGCGCTCGATTATGACATTGAGCCTCACTTTCATGCCGACCCGCAGTCCTTCTCCCGGCTCAAGGAGGGAGATTTCCGTCTCATAGGAGGCGCTTCCCTCCGTTTTGGTTTCCCCATTTTCGTCCTTCACCGCGGCGGGAGCAATACGGGACACCTCGCCCGCAAAGGTCCGGTCGCCGAGTGCGTCCGACTTGATGCTGCTCTTCATTCCTTCGCGCAGTGCGGCAACGTCGTATTCCTTCACCTCGGTTTTTACCACCAGCCGGTCGGTGTCCTCAATGACGAAGAGCAGGCCGCTTCCCGGCATCCCCTCTTTGGCGTAAACCGCCGTTACCACCCCTGCGGCGGGAGCCTTGACCGTGCATTCCGAAAAGTTCTTCTGCAGCTTCTCCAGCTCGAGGCGCTGAACGGTCAGATCCTGATCGAGCTCTCCCAGCTCAAGCTTCTTTTTGAGCGCCTCAAGGGCGCGTTCGGCATCCCGGTCGGCCAGCTTCTTGTCTTCAAGCGCCTCCAGATAGCTGAGGCGGGCGTCCCGGTAGGCGATGGTGATCGGGTCGTAGACCTCATCCTTATCGTCGTAGGCTTTCTCCCACTTGTCCCTCGCCTCGTTGTAGGCGGCCTCCTTTTCTTCAAAGGCTTTCTTGGTTTCAGCAATCTTCTCCTCATCGCCCTCCCGTTTCGCGGCGTCATAGGCATCCTCCGCCTTATCCATTGCGATCTTGGTGCGGGTCATCTGCCGGTCGAGGTAATCGTATTCCTCATCCGCGTGGTCAAGCTCGTCACGATGATCCTCAAAGTCGCTGCGCGCCTCGGTATACTTCTTCTGCGCGCGGGTAAGCGCCTGCTCCGCCCGCACCAGATCGGTATAGCTGCCGTCGGCCAAGTCCCGAAGCATATTGTCGTAGTCCTCCTGGGTCATCGAAAGGTTAAGCTCCGATTCCCGGGCGGCCTTGGCGAGCGTCTTCTGCTGAGCCGCAATGTCCCGCACCAGATCGGCAGTGTCAAGCTCCGCGAGAAGATCCCCCTTCTCGACCCGGTCTCCCACCCGGACTGCCACCGTGTTGACCAGCGCCGTCTGGGTAGAGTAGACCCGCACCGCCTCCTCGCTTTCGAGCCTGCCGGTCAGAGAAACCTGGCGCACCAGCTCGCCGCGCGAAAGCTCGGTGACCGAAACCGGTATCGCGGTATCCTTCGGTCGGGAGAAATACCAGAGTGTTCCTCCCGCAGCGGCCAGCGCCGCCAGCATCAGGATCACCTTTTTCTTTTTGCCCCGCTTTTTGGTAAAGCGTGCAATCTCCTTTTTCTTCGCTTCCTCTGTTTCATCCGGCGGGACAATCACGGCAGTGGCTTTCTGTTCCTCCATATGGAATCCTTTCCGGCCGGGCAAGCTGTCCGCACATCCGACCTTAATGTACTAATTATTATAATACAGATAGAATAGCACGGTTGGCGTGCCAATGCAAGAGATGAAAAGAAAAAGATGTCAGAGAGGTGAAAGTTTTACAGCGCGGCTTCCGTCTGCTAATTCAAACGAGCCAGAGTCCCCAAAATCTTCAGGAGGATAAATTTTGATAGGGGATAAAAAAACGGCACGCCGTCAGGCGTCCCGTTTTTGCAAAACCTCGCTGCTATTTCATCAGAACGGCAGAAAGGCGGCAGGCATCCAGCAGCGCGCGCAGGTCATCCGGCGGCGGCGCAGAAAGGGCAAGGCGCCTCCCGGAAATCGGATGGGAAAAGGAAACTCTCTCGCAGTGCAGCGCCTGCCGCCCAATCAGGCGGGAATCCCCTCCATAGAGCGCGTCCCCCAGAAGCGGATGACCGGCGGCTGCACAGTGGGCGCGGATCTGGTGCATCCTTCCGGTGAGCAGGCGGCAGCGCAGCAGGGTGCAGTCCCCGTCCGGGCTGTATCCCAGCGCCGTATACTCGGTCACTGCCGAAAGCCCACCCGGAAGGACAGCCTGCTTCGGCTCATAGGGGACCTCCCTGCCGAGCGGAAAATCCATTCTCCCGCTGCCTGTGATCCGGCCGTGGGCGACGGCAAGGTAGCTCTTTTCGATGTTCCGCCAGAGCTTCGCTGCGGCCAGCTGATGCTTCGCCGCAACCAAAGCGCCGCTGGTGTCTTTATCCAGCCGGTTCATCGCCCGAAACACCCCTTCGGCGGCATTTTCCAGCGTATCATAGCGGTGGGAGCCGGAGCGGTGGCAGACCATTCCGGCAGGCTTGTTGTAAACGGTCAGGTCCTCATCCTCATAGAGGACCGGAACCCCGACGCTGAGACGGTGCACCCGGGGCGGATCGAGGGGCAGAGCGACGGCAAGGATTTCTCCCGGATGCAGCGGGCGGGTTGAGCGGACCCGCTCCCCCGCGACGGTCAGCCCCTCGGGCAGCTGCTTGAGAAGGACGATCAGCCGCTTGGAATAGCCCTCGGCCAGCAGCCGTTCCTCAACCGTTTCCCCCTCCCGCGCCGCGGGATAGGAGAAGCGGCGCGCTCCGCTCACAGCCCACGCTCCAGCAGGAGGCCGCCCAGCGCCTCGGGCAGCTCATGCGGCAGCATGGCCACCTTGGAGGAACGCAGCGCACAGCGCATCCCTGCCGCGCCATGCAGCCTTACCGCGGCGGCGGCCGCCTCCGCCGGCTCAAGTCCCTGCGCCAGCAGCGAAGCGGCAAAACCGGCCAGCACATCCCCTGAGCCGCCCCGCGCCATCCCCGCATTCCGTCCTTCATAAAGAAAGAGCCGCCCATCCGCAGCAGCCACGACGGTGTCGGCATCCTTGAGCACAACGATGCAGCGATGCTCCCGCGCAAAGGCCGCGGCGCATCCCCGCGGGTCCGCCTGAATCGTTTCCACGTCAAGTCCGGTCAACCGCGCCATCTCCCCCATATGCGGGGTCAGCACCGGAGGGTGCTTCGCTTCCCGCAGCAGCCAGAGCCGTCCGGCGACGGCATTAAGGCCGTCCGCGTCAATCAGCAGCGGACAGGGTGCACCGCGCAGCAGTCCTGCCGTCAGGGCTTTCCCGTCGGATGAAAGGCCAAGACCGCAGCCCACCAGAAGCGCTGACGCGGACTGCGCCCGCTCGAGCAGAGGCTCCACGGCCTGCGCAGCGATCTGCCCTGCTCCGTTGTCGGGAAGCGTCAAAAAGGTCGGTTCGTACAGCTTGGCCTGCGCAGCGGCAAGCACCGGCAAAACGGAAGCAAGGGTAACAATTCCGGCGCCCATCCGCAGCGCCGCCAGAGTACAGAGCGCCGCAGCCCCGGTGTAGCCGGCACTGCCTGCGACGATCAGCAGTCGTCCGAAATTCCCCTTGTGCGCGCCGGGATTGCGGGCGGGCAGCAATGCGGCCGCTTCTCCCACCGTCAGCATACGGGGTTCCTGTTTTTGCTCCATGTCAAATCCTCCCTGCGGCCAAATTTTTCTTGATCAGTGTAACACGCGTCTTGAGCCTTTTGCAACGGGAACTGGCCTCTGCAAAAAAAATTCCGTAGTATTTTACCCAAATATTACGAATTGTATCGAATTTTTGGAACATTTCGTCATTTATCAAAATGTTCTTGTGTTTCGGCCGGGCTTGTGCTATTATACATTTAGAAGATCTTCTAAATGAAAGGAGCGGCAGCATGGGATTCTCTGAAACCTTCAAGGCCCTTTCCGACCCGACCCGGCGGGAAATTCTCCGGATGCTGAAATCCGGGCCGATGAGCGCCGGGGAGATCGCCGCCCATTTTTCCATCACCGGCGCTTCGATCTCCCACCACCTTTCGGTGATGCGTGACGCCGGGCTGGTACTCGACGACCGGGTAGGCAAATACATCTATTATGAGCTGAATCTTACGGTGGTCGATGAGCTGCTCGCCTGGGCGGCCGACCTGAAAGGAGATGGTTCCCAATGAAATTCAGCAGAAAAACGACCATTCTGATTTGGGTGCTCGCACTTCTGCCGCTGGCCGCGACAGCTGTTCTGTACCGGAGGCTTCCGGAACAAATTCCCGGGCAGTGGGGCCTTGACGGAAGCGTCCGATACGATCCAAAGGCAACGATCTGGGGAATCGCGCTGCTTTCTCCGCTCTTTGCCTTTCTGATTCCGCTGATGGCGAGGGTCGATCCGCGGCGGAAGAACTATCAGAAATTTTCGGGAACCTATCAGGGATTTCTGGTCGTTCTGATGCTGTTTCTTGCCGCAATGAACGGCATCATCCTCTCCGAAAGCCTGCACCCCGGGCGGATCAACGTCGCCAAGGTCGTCACCATCGGCTGCGGCCTGCTCTTCGCCTGGCTTGGCAATGTGATGCCTAAAATCCGCAGCAACTTCTTCTTCGGTATCAAGACGCCCTGGACCCTCTCAGACCCGCGTGTCTGGGAACGGACCCACCGGCTGGGAGGTTACTGCTTTTTTGCAGGCGGAATTCTGACGGTCCTTTTGGCTCTTCTGCTGCCGCAGCGGATTCTCTTTTACGGCTTCTTTGCTCTGATGATGGCCATCTGCCTTATCCCCACAATAATGAGCTGCATCTGGTATCGAAGGCTTTCCGGCAAGGGAACGGACAAGAGCTGAGTACAAATCCTTGCCTGCGCAGATCAAACCGGCGGCTCGGCCGGCAGCTTAGGCACGCCCCATCAGGGCGCCGGATGCAATTTTGTTCTGCCCATACCACTGGCTCCGCGGTCCGTAAACAGGCATCCAGCGGGGGCAACTCCCCCGCCGAAAAAGCATTGGCGATGGCCCGCCTTTGTCCGGCGCTTGAAGCGGAAGCTTCTTACGCAGCGCATCCACGGAGGCGGCTCCCCCGCCGAAAAAAGAAGGCGCGGATTTCATCAATCCGTGCCTTCTTTGAATGGGAGACCGTTTGCAGCTTATCCAAGCAGATTTGGCAGGAACAGGACGGTCTGCGGGACAAAGGTGACAATCAGCAGCACGACGATGAGCACCGCGATCATCGGAAGCAGGTCACGCATCTGCTCCTTGAGGGAAACCTTTGCGATCGAACCGGCGACAAAAAGACAGACGCCCAGCGGAGGGGTGCACATGCCGATGGTCAGGTTGACCGCCATAATCAGGCCGAAGTGAATCAGATCGATGTTGTACATCTGCACCATCGGCAGGAAAAGCGGAGTAAAGAGCACCAGCGCACTGGTCGTGTCGATGAAGGTGCCCGCGATGAGCAGAATCACGTTGATGACCAGAAGCAGGATCACCTTGCTGTGAATTGCGGAAGCCATCATGGCGCTGATGGCCTGCGGCACCTGATTGACGGTGATGATCCAGGTGAACAGCGAGGCAAATGCAACGACGATCAATACCTGACCGGTCGATTTGGCGCAGTTGACAAGGGCGCTGATGATGCTCTTAAACTTGAGCTCACGATAGATGAAGATGCCGACAATCAGCGCATAGAAAACAGCAATCGCGCCCGACTCGGTGGCGGTGAACTTGCCGCTCATGATGCCGCCGATGATGATCACCGGCATAAAGAGCGCGAGAAGCGCGCTTTTTCCGGCATTGAGAATCTCCTTGAGGGAGGCGCGGGTTTCACGCCCCTTATAATTGCGCTTTTTGCCGACGATGTAGCTGTAAATCATCAGGCCGACGCCCATCAGGATGCCGGGGATGAAGCCGCCGATAAACAGCTTGCCGACGCTCACGTTGGCCATGACGCCATAAATCAGCAAGGGAATCGACGGCGGGATGATCGGCCCGATCGAGCCGCCGCAGGCGGACAGCGGAGCGGAAAAGGTATTCTCATAGCCCTTCTCCTTCATCAGTGGGATCATGATGCCGCCGATGGCGGCAGTGGCGGCAATGGCCGATCCGGTAATCGCCGCAAAGAACATGCAGGCGAGGATATTGACCATCGCCAGACCGCTCGGAAAATGCCCCAGCAGAGTGTCGGCGAAGTCAACCATCCGCTTGCTCATGCCGCCCTGGAACATCAGCTCGCCGGCCAGCATGAAAAGGGGAATCGCGATCAGCGCAATCGAATCGGCTCCGGTAAACATCCGCTGCACCACGACCAGCGGGGGAAAGCCGTTTAAGAGAACGCCGCCCAGCGAGACAAAGCCGAGGGAAAAGCAGATCGGAACGCCGATCAGAAAGATTGCAAAGAGCCAAAGAATCATTCCCATCGCTTAATTTCCCTCCTTTTGCGCGCCGCCGAAATTCTTGACCTGCCCGATGATATGGGGAACCATGTAGTAGAGCATCAGGACGGCGGAAATCGGAACGCTCAGATAATAATAGAACATCGGGACCGGCAGGTAAGGGGCAAGCTGCGTCTTGCCGGTGACGGCAAATTTCCATCCATAATAAGCGAGGAAGATGAAAAAACCGCAGAGCGCGATATTGATGACAAGCTCAAGGGCGGCCCGCAGCTTCGGCTTCAGGCAGGAGATGACCACATCGATATTCAGATGGGCCTTCTCCCGCACACACCAGGCGGCACCCAGAAAAACGAGGTAAGTAAAGCAGAGGCGGATAACGTCCTGGCTCCAGGCCAGCGGACTCTTGAGGATAAAACGGAACACTACCTGCAGAAAGGTCACCAGAAAGAGCACAAAGGCGCTGGTGGCCATCAGCGTCTTGATAACGCCGTCCACAACCTTGGTAACGGTTTTCATGAAAGCTCCTCCCGAATGGAGCAGGACACGAGGTCCGACGGCTTCGTGTCCTGCTTCGACTCACAATTCTTTATTTGGAAGCGAGGTAGTTCATCACTTCCTCAACCAGAGCAGGATCGACCAGCTTCTTGACCTCTTCACGCTGATAGAGGCCCTCGGTAGCCTTAACGAAGGAGTCGAGATCGGGCTCGGTGACGATCATGCCGGCAGCCTTGATCTCCTCGAGGTACTTGTCCTCCTGAGCGGAGATGGCCTTGCGCTGCTCCACAACGGCGTATGCCGCGGCGTCGTCGATCGCCTTCTGGAGCTCGGCGGGCAGGGAATCATAGAAATCCTTGTTCATGATCATGCTCTGAGCGGCATAGGTGTGGCCGTCCAGGGTCATATACTTCTGAACTTCGTTGAAGCGGGAGGTCGCAATCGAGGTAACAGGGTTCTCCTGACCGTCAACCATGCCCTGCTGAAGCGCGGTGTAAAGCTCATTGAAAGGAACGGGGGTGGCGGTGGCGCCGAGCGCATCGGTCAGAGCAAACCAGATGGGCGCTTCCTGAACGCGGATGCTCAGTCCCTTCATATCCGCGGCGCTCTTGACCTCGCGGACGTTGTTGGTGAAGTGACGGAAGCCGAGTTCGGTGAAGCCGAGATGCTTGAAGCCCTGTGCCTCAAAGAGAGGGGCAAACTTGTCCTGAAGCATGTTGTCCAGCACGTCATAGGCCTCTTCCTTGTTCGCAAAGAGGTAGGGGATCGAAAGGACCTGTACCTCGGGAACCCATGCGGGCAGGGTGCCGTCGGTGGTGACGATGGTCATCTGGATGGTGCCGAGCTTGACGCCCTCAGCGGCCTCACGCTCGCCGCCGAGCGCACCGTTCGGGAAAATGTTGACCTTGAACTGGCCGTTTGAAAGCTCCTCAACCTTCTCCTTGAAGAAGGTGGCGCCGACGGTGGACTGATGGTCCTCGTTGCCGACGGTGGCAATCTTGATCTCATAGGTCTTGCCTGCGGGAGCAGCCGAAGAAGCGGCCTCCGGAGCGGCGCCCGACGCAGCGGGAGCAGCGGAAGACGACCCGCCGCATCCGGCGAGGGTCATGGCAAACAGCGAAAGAGCAAGCGCAAAACTAGCAAACTTTTTCATGATTATCTTTCCTCCTCAGTAATGGCAGTTGCACGATAGAAACAGGCGATCGAGCGCGAAAGGGTATCGTCAACCAGCTCGCAGCGGAAAGTTGTTCCGAACTTGAAGCCGGCCAGCGCCGGAACAGTGCCCGAGAAGATGACGCTGTTGCCGATGTCCCCTACCCGTTCACAAAGCTCCGAAAGGATCTTCTCAGGCGGCAGGATGTCGGCAAGGGTGCCGTCCTGATAGGGAATTTCGGCGCCGTCCACCGTCTGGAAGGACCGGACACGGATCGAATCCCAGTGAGCCTTGATGTCGTCGTAATCCCACACGTCCATGCCGATCGGCTTGGGGCAGATCTGCTTGGCCTTGAGAACGTTCTGTCCTTCAAGCTCGCGGTCGGTATGGTCGCTTCCTACCCCGATGTAAATTTTGCCCCCGCAGACAAGGATGATGTATTCCACCTCGCCGCAGGTGCGGTTTCCGACGAACTGAAGATCCTCCTCCTGAGTCAGAAGCAGGTTCGAGCACTCGAAGATCGTCGGGATTTTCTTCGGCGCAGGCACGCCGAGGTCCCGCTCAAGCTCGCGGATGTGCTCCATGGTTTTCTCCATGTTGCGCCCGGCATAACCGATCGCAAAGAGATGCTGGTATTCCATCTCGAGGGGCTTGACGCTTCCCCCCTGGTGGAGGCGGAAGGAAATCTTGCTCATGGATATGGTTCCTCCTTATTTGATTTCATATAAAGCAGGGCGGCGGTCACGGTAGACGTTGATGCTCTCGCGAATGCCGCGCACAACCTCAAGATCAAGATCGGCGGTCAGGATCTGCTCCCCCTCGCCGCCAAGCACAAGGACCTCTCCCCACGGGTCGAGGAGGATCGAGTGGCCAGCATACTTGGTCTGGCCCGCCGTTCCGCAGGAATTGGTGGCCACGACAAACATCTGGTTCTCGATGGCGCGGGCGGTGTTGAGAATCTCCCAGTGGCGGGTGCGCAGCTTGGGCCACTGGGCGACGACGAAGAGCAGGTCGATGCCGCGCAGCGCGAGGCTTCTCTCCAGCTCGAGGAAACGGATATCGTAGCAGATGACGATTCCACAGCGGACTCCGTCCAGCTCAAAGGTCACCAGACGCTCTCCAAACTCGAAGGAATGGTGTTCTCCCATCGGGGTGAACAGATGGGTCTTGTCGTAATCCGCAACGACCTCACCCTGACGGTTGAAGGTATAACTGGTATTATAGATTTTTCCGCCCCGGACGTTGGAAACTGAACCGGCGACGATGTTGACGCCCAGTTCCTTTGCAAGGGGACCGAAGGTGGCCTTGACCCGCTCGCCCTCACGGTCGGAGAGCGCCTCGAGGTTTTCGCTGGGGAAAAAGCCGACGTTCCAGGTTTCAGGCAGGGTGACAACATCCGCCCCGGTCGCAGCCGCGCGCCGCACCAGCTCCACCGCATGAGCGAAGTTGTACTCGGGTTCTCCGAGCTTCATATCCATCTGGATTGCGGAAACTCTCACGCTGAAATCCTCCTTTTGAAAATTTGGTGATTCCGCTTGCCGCGGAATCAAATATGTGATATGTTATATATATCATATTCCATGGCACAGGTCAATCTTTTTTTCAAACTTCATTCATATATTCCTATACTCAGGACTCTTATTTGTGCTTTTTCACAAGTGATCTTACAATCAGCTAAAAATCTCCGGTCTGATAGTTGAAAAAAAGCGCCGGTTCCTGTATTCTTGTAAGGTAAAATATCGGATACGATCAGAAGGAATGAAACGTATGAACCCGCAACAGAACCATTCCGGGGCCGGCGATTCGCTTTTCGGCTCCGACCCCATCTCCTCCCATACCTATAAGGAACAGGCCTACCGCCTGATCAAAGACGCCATCATTTATCGAAAAATGAAGGTCGGCGTCGTCTATTCCCAGGATGGCATCTGCGCCGACATGCAGATTTCCCGCACGCCGGTGCGCGAAGCCCTGCTCGAGCTTCAGCAGGAGGGGTACGTCAGCATTCTGCGGGGACGCGGGATCACCATCGTCCCGCTGGGCCAGAAGGAAGCGCGCGATATCATCGAGATGCGCCGCTGCATCGAACCGCTTGGCAGCTTCCTCGCGGCGCAGCGCCGCTCAAGCAGCCAGCTCGGCAACCTTTTCAGCGCCCTGCAGGAGATGGAGAAGAACGCGGGCAGCAGCGACAACGCCCTGATGTACCGGCTTGACCGGGAATTCCATTACCATATGTTTCAGGCAGCGGATAACGGCTGGCTCCAGCGGACCAACGAGCAGCTTCGGGATCACATCCTCCGGTTTGAGAATCAGGAAGCATTTCAGATTGTCCCCGTCCTCGAAGAGCACCGCGGCGTCTACCGCGCCATTGAGCGCGGGAATCCTGCGGAAGCCGCCGAAGCGATGCGGATTCATATGGCAAACAGCATCCGCCGCACAATGAGCCACATTGTCCCGCTCGGGGAGGAAAATGCGGACCCGACGGCGGCAATGGGTATTCTCCCGCCTGTGATCCGCTGAAAGAAAAGTGCGAAAAGCCCCTGCAAACGATGGCTCATCGTTTGCAGGGGCTTTTTATCCGCGTTTGGTCCCCCGCCGCAGTCTGCCCTCCCCCCAACCGGCCGGCGCACTGCGGACGATTCCCCTTTGGGCTTGCTCCATCCTCTCTCATTGGGGGAGCGGAGGCTTCTATTCATCCTTCCCGCTGCGTTGCCCCGCTTCGTTTGCGGCCTATCGGATCGGGAGGGCGGTGCGCCCTTCCATCTGCCCCCGCAGGCGCGGGACTCGTTTCAGCATAATGTGCTTTCCCCTTCAGGGGGCTGCGCCGGGTCTGCCCCGCAGGTGCGGGAGACAGATTCTTTCGGTGCCGGATACGGCAAACAGATTCCCCGTACGGAGATCATCCGCATGGGGAATCTGCCCTGTTGCAGCGCTTTATTTTACACAAGTCTCTTTCAGCCGATCTCCCGCAGGATTTTATCCCCGACATAGAGGCCGTGGGCCGCCGCATGGGAGAGCGAGCGGGTGAATCCTGCGCCGTCTCCGACCGCGTAGATGCCCCGGCATCCCTCCAGTTCGAAGTCCCCGGCGGCGGGGCGCGCCGAATAATATTTGCATTCAATGCCATAGAGCAGGGTATCATAGTTTGCCGTTCCGGGCGCAATGGCATCCAAAGCGTGCAGCGTCTCGATGATATTGTCAAGCTGGCGCTTGGGCATACACAGGCTCAGGTCACCCGGCACCGCATCAAGGGTCGGGCGGGTGGTCGATTGACCAAGCCGGTGCTCGTTGGTCCGCCGCCCGCTCTCAAGGTCGCCCAGACGCTGCACCAGCACGCTGCCGCCGGAAATCATGTTGGCAAGCGAGGCGACCGCCCGGGCGTAGTCGATCGGCTCGTTGAAGGGCTGAGTAAAGCGGATGGTGGTGAGCAGCGCGAAATTGGAGTTCCTGGTCTTGCGGCATTCATCGCGGTAGGAGTGTCCGTTAACGGTCAGGATGCCGGAGGTGTTCTCCATGACGACGCTCCCCCGCTCGTTGAAGCAGAACATCCGGGTGGTGTCACCGTACATTTTCGAACGGTACCAGATCTTCGGCTCATAAATCTGGGAGGAAAAGTCCTGCCAGATCAAAGACGGCAGCTCGACCCGCACCCCGATGTCGATCTGATTGTTGTTCATCCGCACTCCGTTTTTGCGGCACCAGTCGGCGAAATAGCGGCTTCCGGCCCGGCCGACCGCGAAGATGATCCGCTCCGCGTCCACCTGATCGGTCTCCCCGTTTCTGCCGCGCAGGGTCAGCTGATGATGCTCGCGGTCAACATCAACCGCTTCCGTCTCGGTGCGGATCTCGATTTTATCCCGCAGTGAATCGACCAGCTTCATCATGGTGGCAAAGTTGGCATCGGTGCCCAGATGCTTGAGCTGCGCCTGGTGCATATGCAGGTCGTACTGCAGACAGAGCTTTTTCAGCGAATCGCTCGGCATAAAACGGTCGGTCGTCGCTCCAAATCCCACCAGCACCGCGTCGGCCTGTTCGATATAGTGAATGACCAGTTCCTGCGGCAGATAGTCGGTAAGCCATCCGCCGTATTCGGTTGAGATGACATATTTTCCATCCGAAAAGGCGCCCGCCCCGGCCAGGCCCTCCATAATCGAGCAGTGCCTGCAGTGGACGCAGGTTTTCGCCTTTCCGGTCACCATCGGGCAGCTCCTGTACTTGAGGTCGGGACCTTTTTCGACCAGCAGGATCTTGAGCGACGGACGCTTTTCGGTCAGGCGGTAGGCGGCCATCAGCCCGCCGATTCCTCCTCCGATGATCGCGACATCATAACTGCGGTTAGTTTGGTTTGCCACGGTATCCATTCCTTTCAGACAGCACCATACGGACCGCCCCGCGGGTCCGGGGCATCTCCCCTGCTCCGCCAACAGCAGCCTGAATTGGTGATTGGCATTTCCTTTTGCACCCGTTGTTTGGCTTCCAGGCCGCAAACGGCATATTGATTATAACATAAAAAGGTGTCAAAACAAAGCCATGGGATTCTTTCCATTGATTCTTTGCCTTTATCCTCAAAAAACGCATTGATTTTTCATGGGGTTGACGGAATATTTGGGGAAAAGGCTGAAAGATTCCAGCATGAAAAATAAAATTTCACAAAACTGATACAAAACGCCCGCCCCGAGGGGACGGGCGCAGGCGGAGGAAAACTAAAGCGGTATGTCCTTATGGGCTGCCGGCTGTGCGGGAAGAGGCTCCGGCGCCTTGGCACCCGCCGTTCCTTTGGCATGGGAATAGATGACGGCACAGACCAGAGAGGTCAGGGGGATGGTCAGAAGAATCCCGGAACTTCCGACCAGAGACTGCAGAATCTCCACGACGATCATCTCGCGGTTGAGCAGGGCGATCACCGAACGGCTGTAGGCCATGAGAAGCAGGGTCAGGGAAAGAGAGCTGCCGATGTAGGCGAGCACCAGCGTATTGGCCATCGTTCCCATCATATCGCGTCCAATCGTCATTCCGGAGTGAAAGAGGACGGCGGCGCTGCATTCGGGGGCCTTTTCGTGCAGTTCCCGGAGAGCGGAAGCCAGCGACATCGCCACATCCATGATCGCCCCCATTGCTCCGACGAGGATCGCCGCGAAGATAATGGCCTTGAGGTCGATGGGGTCATCTTCGACGAGATACTTCAGATACATGGAGTTCTCGTCCACCATGCCGGTGAGCTGAAGAAAGTGGTCGCAGAGCAGGGTGAGCGCCCCCGAGACGGCGAGTCCGCAGAAGCATCCGATGGCTGCGCACAGGCATTTCTGGTTGGCGCCCTCGACGATCAGCAGGGTCATGACGATGACGAAGACACAGACGGCGACCGACCACCCGTAGATGTTTTTCCCGGAGAGGATGGCGGGGATGAAAACCACAAAGATTGCCAGGCAGGTGAAACCGAGCGAAAGCAGGGTGTTCACCCCCTTGCGCCGTCCGAAAAGAATCAGGACCGCCGCAAAGGCCAGGCCGAAGACGGCGAGCGCGTCGGTGCGGACATATTCGCCGAGCATCCAGGTGATCGCCGCGCCCTCGACCGGGTTATAGGTGAGGATGACGCGGTCCCCCTTCTTCACGTCCCGCAGCTGGCTGGGGGATTCGGGATCGACATTCTGAATGCCGGTGACGAGCTGGCCGCGCTCCTCACCGTTGAGAATTTCGGCTGCGAAGAGGATATTGGTACCCCGCCCGTAGAATACTCCGTCGATTTCCTGCGCGGCCGACTGCCGCGAGAGGATTCCTTCGACCTGGGCCATCACGCAGTGATCCTGATAGATGCCCTGAAATTCAGGCATACCGCTGGAGGCGGCGCGGTTTCCCAAAAAGAGAAAAAGAATCGAGCAGAAAACGGTGGCAAAATAAACGAAACGCTGCTTCATAGATCAGATCCCCCTTGTTTTGTGCCGGATTTTCCGGTTTTCCCGCGTGCCGGGTGGTCCGGCAGAGGGATTTAGTCGGTGACAAAAAGCTGGCAGATGTAATAATCCCCGTCGCCGCTCCGGACGATGCCGACCGCAATGCCGTCAATATTGCTGCGCAGGATATTGGCGCGATGGTCGGGGGAGTTCATCCATTCCTCCATGGCGAGGCCGGTATCCAGAACATTGGAGGCGAACAGATTCTCGCCCTCCCCCTGATAATGGAGGCCGTAATCGCTGAAAATGCTGTTGAACATCCGGCCGTCAGGGCGGGTGTGGGACCAGTATTCCGAGGATTCGCGCGCCCGCGCCTGTGCCAGTCCCTCGAGCACCGGTCGGTAGGTCAGCGCCTTCAATCCGTTCGCGGCGCGTTCTTCATTGACAAGCCGGGCAATCTCCTGCGCCTCGTCGGCGTAGCGGCTGCTGGCGGGGGGCAGCGCGGTTCCCACTGTCACCGGAATCTCGGCGGAGGCGCTCTGGTATCCGTCGAGCTGTGCGCCGACCGTCAGGGTGCCGCTGCCTTTCCGGTCGGCGCTGACCGTCAGGGTGCCATCCGCGCTGATCGATGCGGAGAGTCCCTCTGAGGCGCTGACCCAGACCGATGCTCCGGGAGTGGCAGTGACCTGGGCGGAAACGCTTTCGCCCGCGTTCAGGCTGATCGAGCCGGGGACGCTGAGCGAAACCGAAGGCAGGCGGTAGAGGACGCTGACCGTTTTGGAGGAGGGAAGATCGCCGGGCGCCTCTACGGTGAGGGTGACCTGATAATTGCCGGGCTGGCCGGCGGAGAAAGAAACCGTGCCTCCCGAAACCGAGGCGGTAAGCCGCGGGTCGCAGGAGGCCGAAAGGACCCCCTCGGAGTCGATGACACAGGGGAGGGTCAGTGTTTCTCCGACCAGCCCTGAAAGGGAATCCTTCGGCACAGAGAGCTCGGCAGGGACGGCTGAGACAGTGACCGGCAGCAAAAATTCGGCGTCGGCCCAGCCGTCAAGGAAAGCGCGCAGCGGCACGCTGCATTCCCCTGGACGATCGGCGGTGATGGTCAGGCGGTCTCCTTCGAGACGAAGCCCGCAGGGGGAATCTTCCGCGGCGGATGAACAGGAAAAGACGGCCCCCTCCTCAGCGGCAAGGGTCAAAACAGCCGTTTCTCCCCGGGCGAGGGCGACCGATTGCACAGGGGAACCGGCTTCGTCGAGCACTGCGAGCTTCATCGGGCGGGGCTCGACCTGTACCTGGCAGGGAACGTCGAGCTGCCGGTAGCCCTCCGCCCGCAGCGTGATGGTCAGGGGATAGCGGCCCGGTTCCCCGCAGGAAATCAGAAGCAGGTCCTCTTTTTGCTCGGCGGAGAGAGGCGGTTGTGCAAATACTTCTATCTGCGAATCTTCCTTCAGCTCCGGAAGGGTCAGAGGGATGGAGACCGTACTTCCGGCAGTGATGGTGATGTCGTTGGGCTCGCCCGAGCCGATTCCCGGCGCAAGCGGAGCGTCGAGGACGATTTCCTTTGGACCGCAGCCGAAAAGAAGCAAAATAAGAAGGAAAAGCAATCTGCCAATCCGTTTCATGGCGCACACCCTTTCGTGGCAATCTTTTATCATTTCAATGGTATCAGAATACCACAATTTTCGCTGCAAAAAAATTCTTCTATGTGAAATTTCGGCGAATCTCCGGTGCGGAAATTATTGGAAGACACAGGGTACAGGCTAATTGTACAAACAAAACAAATGATAATTGTGAAAACTATCTAATGCTTTCTTGACAGGACAGCGGGAAAAGTTTATGATGTTGCTTGCGAAAGCAGGAACACCATCCTTTTCCCATGGAGGAAGCCCTTTGATGAAGGAATATAACGCGCGGCGGGTCTTTTGGATGAGCCTGCCGATTTTTGCGGAGCTTCTGCTCCAGCTTTTAGTGGGCAATGTCGATCAGATGATGATCAGCCGGCACAGTCAGGCGGGGGTTGCGGCAATCGGCAACGGCAATCAGATCATCAATATCATCATCATTCTGCTCAGCAGCATGAGCGCGGCCGCGACCATCATGCTCTCGCAGTATATCGGCGCCGGGGATGAGCGCCGGGCCGGCGCGGTCTGTAATGTGGCTTTCCTTGTGGTGGGGGGCGCGTCCCTCACGGCGAGCCTCGCTCTGCTTCTATTTTGGAAGCCGCTCTTTTCGTGGCTGCGGATTGCGCCCGAGGTCATACCCGATGCGCGGGGTTATCTGCTGGGGGTCGGCTCGTTCATTCTTGTGCAGGGATGCTATATGACCTTTGCGGCGATTCTCCGCAGCTACGCCTACCTGCGGGAAATCATGACGACCGCCCTGATTATGAACGGAATCAACATCTTCGGCAATGCGGTTCTGATCAACGGCCTCTTCGGGCTGCCCGAGCTTGGGGTGATGGGGGCCGCCATTTCGACCAACATCAGCAAGTGCATCGGGCTGGCAGTCATCTCCTTTATTTATTGTAAGAAGGTCCGTATTCCGCTGGGTCTTTCACAGCTTCGCCCGTTCCCGGGGGCCGTCTGCCGGAGGCTGCTCTTTTTTGCACTGCCCACCGGCGGCGAATCGCTCTCCTATGACCTGTCGCAGGCGTTCATTCTGCGCTTTGTCAATCTCTTTGGGACGGCGGTGGTTGCCACCAAGGTTTATTGCAGCATTTTTGCAAATATTGCCTATGTCTATTCGATTGCCATTTCACAGGCAACCCAGATTGTGGTCGGCTATCTGGTGGGGGAGCAGCGGATCGACCGCATCAGCCGGCGTGTCTGGACCGCAGTCGGCATCGCGCTGGCGGTTTCCCTCTCGATCACCGCGCTGCTGTGGCTGAACAGCGATTTTGTCTTCAGCCTGTTCACCCAGGATCAGTCGGTTTGGAGGCTGGGAAAAACGATTCTCGCCATTGAGTTTTTTCTGGAAATCGGACGCTCGGTGAATATCGTGATGGTGCGCAGCCTTGTGGCAGCGGGGGATGTAAGGCTGCCGGTCAGTGCCGGAATCGTCTCCTGCTGGCTGGTCGCGGTGGCGGGTGCCTGGCTGCTGGGCGTCCATTTCGGGCTGGGCCTTCCCGGAATCTGGATCGCGATGGCGGTGGACGAAGCGCTGAGGGGCGCGGTTTTTTCGGCCCGCTTCCTGACCGGGGGATGGAAAAAGCATCTGCCATGCGTTTCCTGAGAAGGCATTGCTCTCCGCTTTGGATATATTCGTGAAAAATGACAATTTTGCGGAAAAATTGCTTTAGAAATGACACAATATACAAATTTTGAAAAACTATTGTATATTTATGAATCTCGAGTTATAATAACGGCATTAGCGCGGCTGCGGCCCCTATGACTTGGAGGTGCCATCCCCTTGACCATTATGGAAATCTTCGCGAATTACTATCAGTATTTCCTGCGGGGCACCCGCACGACCATCCTGATCTCGCTGATCACGGTGTTCTGCGGCTTTCTGCTGGGCTGTGTCATCGCCCTGCTCCGCCTCTCGAAAAACAGGATACTGAACGGCTTTGCCAAACTGTACATCACCGTGCTGCGCGGCACGCCGCTGCTGGTGCAGCTTTACATCGTTTATTACCAGCTCGATTTTATCCCCTATCCCAAGGTGAATATCTGGGGCGTCGCGCTGGAGCGGGCGCTTCCCTGCGTCATCGCCCTTTCGCTCAATTCCGCTTCCTATGTTGCGGAGGTCATCCGTTCCGGCATTCAGGCGGTGGATATCGGGCAGAGTGAGGCGGCCCGTTCGATCGGCATGACCAACGGACAGACGATGCTGCATATCGTCATGCCGCAGGCGATCAAGAATATCCTGCCGGCCATCGGCAACGAGTTCATGGTCATGATTAAGGAGACTTCGGTCATTCAATACCTGGGGATCAGCGATCTGATGTACAATAACGGCATTGTGGTTACCGCCACCTATAATCCGCTGCCCTGCTACTATATTTCGGCCGTCATCTACCTGATCCTGAATATTGTGGTCGGCAAGGGAGTCGATACCTTTGAAAGGAGGCTCAAACGCAGTGAGCGATAAATCGAGCGCGATGATCCATGTTGAGGACCTGCATAAGAGCTTCGGCAGCAACGAGGTGCTCAGAGGCATCAATGAGGAGATTTTCAAGGGCGAGGTTGTGACGGTCATCGGGCCCTCCGGCTCGGGCAAATCGACCTTTCTGCGCTGCCTGAACCGTTTGGAGGAGCCGACCAGCGGCCGCATTATCTTTGAGGGAAACGACATCTGCGCTCCCGGCGCGGATATCAACCTGCTGCGGCAGAAGATGGGGATGGTCTTCCAGCAGTTCAATCTGTTCAACCACCTGACCATCCTTCAGAATATCACCATCGGCCCCACAATGGTCAGGAAAGAGAGCCAGGAAGAAGCCGAAGCGCGGGCGATGAAGCTGCTCGAGCGGGTGGGTCTGGCGGACAAGGCGCAGGAATATCCCTCCCGCCTGTCGGGCGGACAAAAGCAGCGCATTGCCATTGTACGGGCGCTGGCGATGAATCCTGATGTGATGCTTTTCGACGAGCCGACCAGCGCGCTCGATCCTGAGATGGTCGGCGAAGTGCTGGGCGTCATGAAGTCTCTGGCGGAAGAGGGCATCACCATGGTGGTTGTGACCCACGAGATGGGGTTTGCCCAGAAGGTCGGCACCCGGGTGCTCTTTATGGATGGCGGACAGATTCTGGAACAGGGGCCTCCGCAGCAGCTCTTTACCGCGCCGCGCCATCCCCGCACCCAGGACTTCCTGTCCAAGGTTCTTAACTGTATCTAAAGCGCCGCGGGCCCGGCCTGCGGAGCATACAGCATATCGCGACTTGAGGAGGAAACAAAAGCATGATTCACTCGATTGATCCCGGCATCCTTTTCCTGCAGGAGGAGGACGTCATCAAAGCAGGCGTGCTGGATATGAAGATGACCATCCAGGCGGTGGAAAAAACCTATGAGCTGCTGGGAAAGGGACAGATTATCAATCCGCCCAAAACCCACATCGGCATGCCCATCGGTTCGGGCGCCAACTGGAACTCCTTCTTCAACTCGATGCCCTGTTACATCGGCGGCGACATCAATGTCGGCGGCACCAAATGGGCGGCCGAATCCCGCAGGAACAGCAGTATTCCCGGCATCCCCTACGGCATCGACATCACCATTCTCAGCGACCCTGAGACAGTGCTGCCCTTCTGCATCCTCGACGGCACTCTGATTACCGCCATGCGGACCTCTGCCGTGGCCGGCGTTTTTGCAAAGTACACCGCTCCCAAGAATACCGAGACGGTTACGCTGGTGGGTGCGGGCGTGATCGGCCGCACGATGATCATGGCTGTCTGCGAGAGCCTGCCCGCGGTCAAAAAGATCTATCTGTGCGATATGAATCTGGCCAAAGCCAAGGCGCTTGCCGCCGATTACAAAGACGTTTACAGCGTCGAGATTGTTCCGACCGGCGATGCCAGAACCGCTGCGCTCGATTCGCAGGTCGTCATCACCGAAACGACCGCCAGCAGCCCCTTTATCGACAAGAGCTGGATCAAAAAGGGCATGACCGTCATCAACATGGGCTCCTACGAGGCGGATCTGGATGTGGTTTCGTCCAGCGATGTCATCGCGGTCGATTACTGGGATCAGATCATCACCTATGAAACCAAGGCGGCCGCCAAGCTCTACAAGGCGGGCAAGCTGACCCGGGAGAATGTCGTGGAGCTTTCCGACATGGTGCTGGGAAAATGGACCGGCCGGAAGGAAACCGACGAGGTCATCAACTGCTCGTCGCTGGGACTGGGCGCGCTCGACATCATGATCGGCTATGAGATCTTCCTCAACGCCCGCAGGATGGGCGTCGGCACAATGGTCAAGCTCTGGGATAAGCCGCTGTGGGAATAAGCCGCACAGCGCCAAAATAAAAAGAAAGAGTGTGTAAATATGAAAAAGATACTGTTGGTTGTTCTGTCACTCGCCATGGTCCTGTCTCTGGCGGCGTGCGGGTCCTCGAGCTCCAGCGCTCCTGCCCCTGCCAGTTCCGCTGCTGAGGCCAGCCCGGCTCCGGCACCGGAGGCCCCCGCAGCCCCGGAAGAGGCCGGCCGTCTGGCTGAGATCAAAGCTGCCGGGAAGATTATCCTCGGCACCAGCGCCGACTATCCCCCCTTCGAGTTCCATACCGAGATCAACGGCGTGGACACCATCGCCGGTTTTGACGTATCCCTGGCTCAGAAGGTTGCCGATGGCCTGGGCGTCGAACTTGAGATTGTGGATATGTCCTTTGACAACCTTCTGATCAGCCTGAACAAGGGCGATTTTGATTTCGTGATGGCATCGCTTTCCAACACGCCTGAGCGGGCGAAGGCAGTCGATTTCTCCACCCCCTATTTCCATGGCGCGCAGGTGGTTGTGGTCCGTGCAGCGGATGCCGGGAAGTACGCCACCAAGGAGAGCCTCGCCGGCTGCCAGGTCGCGGCTCAGAAGGGCTCGATTCAGGAAGGCGTTGCAGGCAGCATTGCCGGTCCGGAAAACGTCGTGCTGCTGAGCAAGGTGGGCGATGAGATCGCTGAACTCAAGGCCGGCAAGGTCGAAGCGGTTTTCCTTGACAACATGATGGCCGCCGGCTTTGCCGCGGCGCACGACGACCTTGTTATGCTCGACATCGGCATTGAGTATGAAAGCGACGGCAATGTTGCGGCGGTTAAAAAGGGCGACACCGATCTGGCTGATTATATCAGCAGCATCTTTGACGGCCTGACCCCCGACGATATCAATGCTCTGATGGGCGAAGCGCAGGCGCTGGCCGGTATTGAAGAGTAACTTTTCCCAAAAGGCATTAAACGAGAAAGCCGCCCCGCGTTGGGAGTACCAACGCGGGGCGGCTGATTTTGGAGGGAGGGAAGACCGCCGGTTCTGCCGGTGGAGATATCCCGTAAAAGCTTTCGCTTCGAGCAAGACGAACTGCTGACAGCAGGTTCCCGATGAGAGAAGGCTGCCGTTTAGAACAGGAACTGCCCGGTTACGGGCCGCAGTGCCAAGCGATGCAGGTAAAATCAATTCGGTGCGTCTTGAGATGCCTGCCGGTAATAAGCCCTGAGGGTCCAACGCAAGCCGCCGGCTTAGCCGGTGGTTATGACAGAACAGCTTTTCTTTGCCGGCAGAGAATGCGCACGGCGGGGGAACCTACCGGCAGGCAGGCGGAATGTTCCCGACACCGTCCATAACATAGGTGGGACAGTAGGGGAACTGGTCGATGGTTGCCATATCGCTGACCCCCGAAAGGACCAGAACCGTGTCAAGTCCGGTTTCCATTCCCGCGACGATGTCCGTATCCATCCGGTCGCCGATCATGACAGCCTCATTCGAATGGCAGCCAAGCAGCTTGAGTCCGGTGCGCATCATCAGTGGGTTCGGCTTGCCGACGAAATAAGCTGATTTTCCAGTGGCCAGTTCGATGGGGGCGCAAAGGGCGCGGCAGGCGGGAGCGATGCCGTCCTCAATCGGCCCCGTGAGGTCGGTATTGGTGCCGATCAGCTTGGCGCCGGCCCGCACCAGCGCGACCGCCTTGAGGATGTTTTCATAGTTGTAGTTGCGTCCCTCTCCGACCACAACATAGTCGGGATTGACGTCGTTCATCGTGATGCCGACATCATAGAGGGCGTTGAAGAGGCCCGGCGCGCCGATGGCGTAGGCGGTGCATCCGGGGGCCTGACGGCTCAGAAATTTTGCGGTTGCAAGAGCACTGGTATAGAAGTGGCTTTCATCCACCTCGAGGCCCATTCGGGCAAGCTTCTGCTGAAGCTCAAGCGGGCTGCGCTCGCTCGAATTGGTTAAAAACAGGAAGCTCTTTCCTTCGGCGTAAAGCCAGCTCACGAAGTCCTTGACCCCGGGCAGAAGACGGTTGCCATGGTAGATCACACCGTCCATGTCGCACAGGAAGCCCTTCTTTTCTCGGAGCTGTTCCAGCGTGGGTATCATTGTTTGTTCCTCCTTACTGTGGACTTGTCCAACCTCTATGATAGCGGGAAGAAAACAGGTTGGCAAGGAAAAATTTGCCGCTCAGCGCCGGGAAACCTGAAATCCCGCTTCGCGCAGCGCGGTCTTGATCTCCATCAGGTGCTCGAGGTTGCGGGTTTCGATGTCGAGGTCGAGGAAGCAGTCGGTGATATTCTTGTTGTCGGCGGTGCGGTTGTGGTTGACGCCGGTGATGTTTGCGCCGTGGATGGCGATGATGTGGGAGACCAGCTCCATCTGTCCGGGCTTGTCGGTCAGCTCAATCCGCAGGTGGGTGTTTCGGCCGGACATGATGAGTCCGCGGCTGATGACCCGGGAAAGGATATTGACGTCGATGTTGCCGCCTGAAATGAGGCAGACAACCTTCTTTCCCTTGAGCGGGAGCTTCTCAAAGAGCATCGCGGCGAAGGAGACAGCGCCCGCGCCCTCGGCGATCAGCTTCTGCTTTTCGATCAGGGTGAGGATGGCGGTCGAAATTTCGTCATCGGTGACGGTGACGATCTGATCGACGTATTTGGAGCAGAGCTCATAGGTCAGTTCGCCCGGCATCTTGACCGCGATGCCGTCGGCCACCGTCGCAACGGCGGAAAGCGGCTCGCGCTGGTGGTGCTCGATGGCGTTGAGCATCGAAGGTGCGCCGGAGGCCTGCACCCCATAGACCTTGACGGATGGATTAAGGGATTTGATGGCGAAGGCCACGCCGGAGATCAGGCCGCCGCCGCCGATTGGAACGATGACCGCATCGACGTCGGGAAGCTGGTCAAGAATCTCCAGCCCGATGGTGCCCTGGCCCGCGATGACCGCCGGATCGTCGAACGGATGGATCAGTGCGGCGCCGGTTTCCTTTTGAAGCTCGCAGGCGCGGGCGTAGGCGTCGTCATAGACGCCTTTGACCAGCTCGACCCGCGCGCCGTAGCGCTTGGTGGCCTCCACCTTCGAGATCGGCGCGCCATCCGGGATGCAGATGGTTGAGGTCAGCCCGGCGCGGGTTGCGGCAAGAGCCACCCCCTGCGCATGGTTGCCCGCGGAGCAGGCGAGGACCCCGTGGGACCGCTCCTCCGGGGAGAGCTGCGAGATTTTGTAGTAGGCCCCGCGCACCTTGAAGGAACCGGTCACCTGTAAATTCTCGGTTTTCAGGTAGATCTCGCTTCCTTCCAGCAGATCGGGCGCGTGAATCAGATCGGTGGTGCGGACGACCCCCTTCATTGTGAAGGCGGCATGGTAGATCTTATCTAAGGTGAGCGGCTGCATATTCATCTTCCTTTTTGTCTAAAATCTGTGTAAAAATACTTAAAAATTAAACGATTTATGATTCATGATACCCGTCAATGCCAAAAAAATCAAGATAAATTTGAGGATAAATCTGATTGACTTTTCCGATACGATCTGATAAATTGATAGAAACCGATAAACAGAACCGGTATACAAAAACGATGCACAGATGCACATAAGGAGCGCAGTATGGCAGGGCGGGTTACGATTTCCGATATTGCGAAGGCCGCGAGGGTATCCAAGACCACCATTTCCCGCTATTTGAACGGAAACTACGGCTATATGTCCGTCGAAACCCGCGCCAGAATTGAAGAGATTATCGAAAAATACAACTATGTGCCCAACGGCATCGCCCGCACCCTCAAATCCAAAAAGAGCGGGATGATCGGCGTCATCGTCAACACACTGCGCTATCAGGTCGGTGCACAGACCGTTACCGGAATCAACGATATCTGCACCAAAAACGGTTACGGCACCATTGTGCACTGCACAAATGGCGACCGCAAGGCCGAAGAGACGGCGGTTCAGCTCTGTCTCAACCAGCAGGTCGAAGGATTTATCATCATCCCCTGCGAAAACTCGGTTTCCCCTTACCTCGAAATCTGTGAACGGGGGATTCCCGTTGTCATCTGCACCCGCCGGCTGGACGACTGGCCCTACGGCTGCGTATATGTCCGCCACGACGAGCTGATCCAGAAGATGCTGCTTCACCTCAAAGAGCAGGGCTTCGAAAAGGTCCGCTTTTTGCTCGATGTTCACGACTTTCACAAGGAAGCGATGGCGGGATTCTTTGCAGCAGCCTCCGCAAAACTGTTCGGGATGTCCCGCGAAGAATCGATCCGCTGGGTCGGCCGGGAAAGCCCTGCCGTCTGTGAGGCGCTCGACGCCCTTCTGCACGAGTATCCGGGACAAAGCAAGGCCGTGATGGCGGTCAACACCCACACCCTGTTTTTGACCCTCCGGGAGCTGGAACGCCGCCGAATCCGGATTCCTGATGAGCTGGGGGTCTGCGGCTACGACGTGATCGGCTGGTCCGAGCTGGTCTATCCCGGAATTTCCGCGATCCGCCAGCCGATGGACCGCATGGGAATCATTGCGGCGGAAAAGATGATGGAAAGCCTGCGCGAGCAGCGTCCCAGCCAAGGCGCCTGTGCGCTGGAGGGAAGTCTCTTTTTCCGAAATTCCACCAATCTGAAGGCTCTGTAGCCGTTTTTTCTCTTTGCAAAACAAGGATGGTTTTCCATCCTTCTCTTTTGCTCTTTTTGTTAATCGGTAAACAAAATCGGTTAACGAAACATAATTTCAGAATATAGGCGCACGTCGCTTATAGGTGATAGAAAATTGAAAAAGCAGGAGGAAGTAACATGAAAAAACTGATCTCGGTCCTTTTGGTCCTGGCCATGGTCCTCTCCCTCGCAGCCTGCGGCTCAAGCAGCGTCCCCGCAAGCTCTGCCGCTCCCGCAGCCCCCACCGCCAGCGGCAATGCATCCGGCAGCGCGCCCGCTTCCAAGGGCGAATGGCCCAGCAAGGCCATCACTCTTCTCTGCGGCTATTCGGCCGGCGGCTCGTCCGACCTTGGCTGCCGCTATGTTGCGGAAGCCCTTAAAAAGGATCTCGGCGTTCCCGTTGTCGTTGAGAACGTTCCCGGCAGCGGCAGCTGGCTCGCCTGGAATCAGCTTCTGCAGAACACAGATCCCGACGGCTATACCTTCGCGCTGGTAAACCTTTCTGCGATGTATGGCCACTATGATGAGACCAATCCCCGCGAAACCACCATCGACGACTTCGAGCTGCTCGCCAACCATGTCATCGACTATCAGGTTCTCGCTATCCGCAACGACGAGACCCGCTTCACCGATTATGCCTCGCTGGTTGAGTATGCCAAGACCAATCCCCTGATCCTCGCCTCTGCCACCTCCAGCATCACCAGCGGCGACGCCACCGTTGCCAAGATGCTTGAGCAGAAGCACGGCAGCCAGCTCACCGTCATCCCGGTTGACGGCGCCTCTGACGCCACCACGATGTTCCTCGCCGGCGAAACCGATATCCTCTCCGCCAACGTGGGCGACGTGATGGACGCCGAGGAGAATGGTTACCATCCCATCGTTGTCTTCGCCCCTGAGCGTTCCGACTACCTGCCCGACGTTCCCACCGCCATCGAGACCGGCGTTGACGACTATGTTTCCTTCTCGGCCCGCGGCTATGCCTATATGCCCGGCGTCGATCCCGCCATCGTTTCGAGAATGGAAGAGGCTCTCACCAAGGCTTTTGACGACCCCGATTACCAGAAAAACATGGCTGCCATGGGCGCCGAGCTTGAACTCTATACCGGAGACGAATATAAGCAGCTGCTTCTTGACCAGCTTGACACCCGCCTGGAGCTCTGGGGCGTCGCGAAATAATTAGAGCGGAATCAATGAAGCCCAGTTTGGAGCGCCGGACTTAAAAGCCCGGCGCTCCAATAGGAAAGGAGCACATTTGTGAAGAAGCAACTTCATCAGGACGTTTTTATCGGCTTTATTTGTCTGGCCATCAGCCTGCTGGTCTTTGCGCTGAACATGGACCTGCCTTCTGACGCCGCCATGATGCCGAGGCTGCTCGGCGGGATGCTGACCGTCCTCTCGATTTTGATCATTTACCATGGCCTGCGCAAAAGCAGACTGCCCGTGGAGGAACAGGGTCCCAAGGCCCTGACGGTGGATGCACTGAAGATTCCCCTGATCACATGGGGATTTGTGGTACTCTACTACATCCTCTTCCGCGGAATCGGCTACTTTGCCGCCACCGGCATTATGATTATTGCGCTGATGCGCTTTATGAAGCGTACCTCCTGGCCGGTCATCATTGCGATTGATGCGGTTTATCTCCTGGTCATGTACTTCGTATTTGTTCGGATGCTGAATGTGTCGGTAGACAATTTCGGCATGTTGGGACGGCTGCTGTAACGCTTGGAAAGGAGAAGATGAAACATGGTAGACTTTGGTAATATCCTTGCCGGCCTTCAGACGCTGCTCAGCCTTGAAAGCATCATCGCTCTGATCGCAGGCACAGTGGGCGGCATGGTCATCGGTGCGCTGCCCGGATTCTCGGCCGCCATGGGCGTCTCGCTGCTGATTCCGATCACCTACGGGATGGGGCCTGTTGCCGCCCTGAGCATGCTCGTGGCCATGTACACATCCGCCATTTACGGAGGCTCGATCACCGCGATTCTCTGCCATACACCCGGAACCCCCGCTTCCGCGGCGACCGCCATCGACGGGTTCCAGCTCACCAAACAGGGCCGCGGCATGGAGGCGATGGGCGTGGCGACCCTCGGTTCCGCTGTGGGCGGCACCGTCAGCGCAATCGCCATGCTGCTGATCGCCCCCGCGCTCGGCGCCTTCTCTTTGAAATTCTCGGTTCTGGAATACTTCCTGCTTTCTGTCTTCGGCCTGACCGTCATCGCCAGCCTCGCGGGCGATTCGGTGATCAAGGGCCTTTTCTCCGGCATTCTCGGGCTGGCACTCGGCTGCGTCGGCCTGGATGCAATTTCCGGCTTCCCCCGCATGACGCTGGGGGTGATTCAGCTCGAGGACGGCATCAATTTTGTCCCCGCCCTGATCGGCCTCTTCTCCATTTCGCAGGTGATGTCTCTTGCATGGGACGTTTACCACGGCAAGAAGGGCTCGGTCATCGAGGATGAGGAAAATCTGAGGAAGAGCCGTGCTCTTCCTCCCTTCAAGGAAACGAAAACCCTCTTCCCCACCATGGCGCGCTGCTCGATTGTCGGCACCATTGTGGGCATCGTTCCCGCCGCCGGCGCGGGCGTCTCCTCCTGGATCTGTTACAGCATGGGTAAAAAGTTCTCCAAGCATCCGGAAAAATTCGGCCATGGCGCCCTTGAGGGCGTGGCCTCCTGCGAAACCGGCAACAACGCCGCGACCGGCGGCGCTTTGATTCCTCTGATCACCCTCGGCCTGCCCGGAAGTTCGGTCGCCGCCATCCTGCTCGGCGGCATGATGATTCACGGCCTGACCCCCGGCGCCGCCATGTTCACCAAGCACGCCAATACCACCTATGCCATCATGATCGGTTTCCTGATCGCGAACATCCTCATGGGCATTGTCGGACTCTTTGCCGCCCGCTACATCGCCCATGTCAGCGCCGTTCCGATGGGTTATCTCGGCCCGGTCATCACCGCCCTCTGCTTCCTCGGCACCTTCGCCATCCGCAACAACCTTTTCGACGTCGGCGTCATGGTAGTCTTCGGCCTGCTCGGCTTCCTCCTCAAGCGCTGCGGCTTTGCCGCCCCGCCGATGATTCTGGGCATGGTCCTATCGGATATCTGCGAAAACAACTGGCGTCGGGCCGTCATTCTGGCAAATGCCAAGGGCGGGATGCTCAGCTACTTCCTCAGCCGTCCAATCAGTATTGTTCTGGCACTGCTGATCGTTGTCTCCCTCTTCTCGCCGATGATGATGTCTTATGTGGATAAAAAATCCAAGCAAAATGTAACCAAATGAGGTGCAACCCAAACATGAGCAAAAAAATCGTATTCTACGGGTCCTTCAGCGGCAACATGCTGAAGTCTCTCAACAGCAAGTGCCCGGAGGGCTTCGAAACCTGTCAGGTTCCCGCCGGCGGCGATCTGAGCGCCCTCGCGTCGGCCGATTACATGGTCAACCGCGGCGGTGCAGTCGATAGCAGCGTCATGGACGCCGCTCCCCGCCTCAAGTGGATTCAGAAGTGGGGTGTCGGCTATGATAAGATCGATATCAAGGCCGCCGGTGAGCGCGGCATCCCTGTCGGAATCTGTGTGGGCGGAAACAGTATGCCGGTCGCCGAGCTTGCAGTCACCCTGATGCTCGATGTTCTGCGCAACGTCGTCCCTCTCAACGCGAAAATGAAGGAAGGCGAATGGGTCCGCGAACAGTATTCTGCCCGCTCTTACCTGCTGCACGGCAAGACGGTCGGGCTGATTGGTATCGGCAACATCGCCCGCAAGGTGGCTTCTATCGTCCGCAGCGGCTTTGATGCGCAGGTGCTCTACTACGATGTGTTCCGCCTGAGCGAAGAGCAGGAGAGGTCGCTCGGCGTCGTCTATGCCGACCTTGACACCCTGATGGCGCAGGCCGACATCGTCAGCATCCATGTTCCGCTGCTCGAATCGACCGCGGGAATGATCGACCGTTCAAAACTCAGTCTGATGAAGCCCACTGCCTGCATTATCAACACCTCGCGCGGCGGAATCATCAACGAGGCCGATCTGATCGAGGTGCTGCGCGAAGGAAAGATTCTCGGAGCCGGGCTGGATACCTACGCGCAGGAGCCCCTTTCAAGGGATTCCGAGCTGCTGAAGCTCGACTGTGTGGTTGCAACCCCGCACTGCGGAGGAAATACAGCGGACAACGACATCAACATGGCCGCCATCTGCATGGACTGCATTGCAAGATACGACGCCTCCGGCAGCCGTGAGATGCGGGAGATTGTCAACCGGGAATTCCTGAAATAAAATTTCAATATAAAGAATCGAGGAACAATATGGTTACTATCGGAAACAGAATTTTCACCAAGTTTGAGCGTCCGGACCCCAAGGTCGTCGAGATGTTCCGCGGACTCCCCTCCAGCAATATCAACGACGAGATGAATCGCCTGTTCTGCATGCATGACTATATCCGGCTGATGAATCCCGCCTGCTCCAGGCCCCTGCTGGGCACCGCCATCACCGTCAAAGCTCCGATCGGAGACAATCTGTTCTTCCATCAGGCGCTCGACATGGCACAGCCGGGCGACATCATCGTGGTCGATGGTGCGAGCGGGTGCAACCGTTCCCTCGCCGGCGAAATTATGCTGCGTTTTGCGACCAAAAAGGGTCTCGCCGGAGTTGTCGTGGACGGCTGCCTGCGCGACCTCGATGGAATCGAAAAGCTTGATATGCCCATCTATGCCAAGGGAATTACCCCCCAGGGCCCGTTCAAGTTCGGTCCCGGCGAGGTCAACACCCCCATTGCCTGCGGCGGCCAGGTCGTTTTCCCGGGAGATATTCTGGTAGGCGATCCCGACGGCATCGTTGTCATCCGCCGTCAGGACGCTGAGGAGGTCGCGCAGGCCGCAATCAAGAAGAAGGCTTCCGAGGATAAGACCTTTGAACTGATGGAGACGGACCTTGCCGCCTATGCCGCCAGGCATAAGGCCACTACCGAAAAGCGCTTCACCAGCGCAGGTGGGGAGGTTCCCCAGTTCGGCAGCTACACAGAGCTTTATAAACTTTAAAGATTCTCCGGTTTCTCCCACTCAGAAGGGCCGGCGCTGTAGACAAGCGCCGGCCCTTCACCGTCTTCAAAATTTCCCCGGCCGCCGTCCGGAGGAAGCCGGAATGCCGCTGCTGCGGCAGGCGTATCTTTGCCCTCTTACCAAAAACGGTTGGCAAGGTAGGCCCCCAGCAGAATCACCGTCCCCACAAGAAAGAGCGCGAAGCCCAGCACCGCGCCAATCGCGGTCAGTCCCGCAAGCGGCGCAAACAGGAAGAGCAGTCCGCAGAAGCCCATCAGCGCACCGCACCCGAGGACCCAGCTCCAGTCGTCGCTTCCAAAGCTTCTCAGCCGCAGTGCGTTCGCCGTTCGGGAAAGGCCGCTGATCAGCAGCCATGCGCCCAGCAGAAGCGGAAGCGACCGCACGATTCTGCTGCTGCCGAACAGCAGGAGCAAGGCCAGCAGCAGGGTGGCGGCGCCGTCGAACAGCATCCACCATGCGCCGTCCCGGATCCCCCGGGTGCCGAAGTAAACCGCGAAATCGGAAAACGCGGAAAAAAGGAGCACAATTCCAAACAGCACCGCGGCGGCGCTCAGGATGGCGTCGGGACGCAGAAAGCTGAGCAGCCCCGCCACGATCATCAGCACGCCGGATGTCGTCCAGAGCAGGCCTGGAAAAGATCTTCTCACCATCGTCGCCTCCTATCCCTTTTTTCTTAGTGTAGCTTCCGAAAAAGAAATTTTTCATCAAAAAAAATGTCCAAGGTGAAAAATCGATGCGAACGGCAGTTTCTCCCGCCGAAAAATCCCCGTCGGCCATCTGTCCGGCGGGGATTTCCATCCGATTTTATTTGCGCAGGGAGCTTCGCATCGCCTGACGGGTAGTGCGCACCTCGGTAAGCAGCTTGGTGAGGGTCTCCTCCGACTGACGGAGCAGGTCGTCCGAGAAATCCTGCGAAGCATTTCGCAGCTCCTTGGCCTTTGTCTGGGCTTGTGAGAGAATCTCCGCAGCCTTCTGCTGCGCCTGCTTGATGATCTCCTCCTGGGCGATAAGGGCGCGGGCGCGGTCCTCGGCGCGGCGCACCACAGCGTCAGCCTCCCTCTTGGCGGTGGCGAGGATATCTGCGCGGTCTGCGACGATGGCCTTGGCCTGCTTGATCTCGCTGGGAAGGTTCAGCCGGATATCGTCGAGCAGCTCACGGATCTTCTCATCATCGACCACGCTGCGTCCGCCCGAAAGGGGCAGGCTCCAGCTCTTGTCGAGCAGTTCGTCGAGCATGTCCAGAATTTCTTCAATGTTCATCCCCTGCATCCTCCTCACATCTGAATTTCCGATAGACCCGCTCATGCAGGCAGCGCGGCACCAACCCAGAAAGGTCGCCCCCGAGCATCGCAATCTGCCGCACAAGGCTTGAACTCAGGTACATATTGTACATGCTGGTGGTCAAAAAGACCGTCTCGGCATAGGGGTAAAGCTTTTTGTTGGTCAGCGCCATCTGAAACTCATACTCGAAATCGGACATGGCGCGCAGTCCCTTGACGATGGCGGCCGCCTCATGCTGCTGCGCGTAGCTGCTCAGCAGCCCGGCATAGCAATCGACCTCGATGTTGGGTATCTCGGCGGTTACCTCCCGAATCATCTCCATCCGTTCCTCAGGGGTGAAGCAGGGGTGCTTGTCCGGATTGATCGAAACAAGCACGATCACCCGGTCGAACAGCTTGCTGGCCCGCTTGAAAATGTCAAGATGCCCATAGGTCACCGGATCAAAGCTGCCCGGGCAGATTGCTGTTCTCATCAGGCTTCCTCCTCGCGGCGATAGGTCGTAACCTTCGCCTTTCCGTAGCGGTATTCCTTCTTGCGGGTGAAATCCCCCGCCGCAGCGGGAAGAGTCTCTCCCCGCTCGGTTTCACAGATGATGATCCCGCCGGGGCTTACCTTCTCTGCGAGGAGCGGCAGCGCCTCCTCAATCAAGCCCTTCTGATAGGGCGGATCAAGCAGCGCAATATCAAAAACCTCCCGGTAGGACCGCAGAAAAGCCATCGCCTCAACCGGCATGACCCTCGCGTTCTGTCCGAGTCCGGTAAAAGCGAGGTTCTGCCCGATTGCCTCAACCGCAGCCCTGGCATTGTCCACAAAGACGGCGCCCCGCGCCCCGCGCGAGAGCGCCTCGATGCCGAGCTGCCCGGAGCCGGCGAACAGATCGAGGACCATCGAGCCTTCCACCTCGAATTGGATGATCGAAAAAATTGCTTCCTTCGCCATTTCGGAAGTCGGGCGGGTGGCCAGCCCCGCCGGGGTGATAAGGCGCCGGCCGCGCGCCGTCCCGGTGATTACTCGCATCGGATGTTTCCTTCCTGAAAGCCCGCAAAGCGCGGGGAAATCGGTATCCTGCGCGCCCGCCGTCCGACATGGGGCGCCCGTGTGCCAAACCGTCCGCGGCGGTACAATCCATACCTTTTATTATTGCAGGAAATCCGGCATTTGTCAACCGATTTCCCCGCGTTCCGCCGCCTCCCGCAGTGCCCGCGCCACCCGGATATTCATTCCGGGCACAGCGCAAAGCTCCTCCTCGCTGGCGGCAAGAATTGCCTTTTTGGTTCGGAAAGCGGCAAAAAGGGCGCGCGCCCGCTTCTCCCCCAGCCCTTCCACCTTCGTGAGCGAAAGCTCAAAAGCGGTCTTTTTGTGACTCTTACGGGCATAAGAGATTGCAAAGCGGTGGGTTTCGTCCTGAATGCTGGTGACAAGGGTAAAAACGCTGCGGTGGGAGGAAATCGCAATCTCCCCTCCCTGCGACGAGATTGCCCGGGTGCGGTGGCGGTCGTCCTTGACCATCCCGAAAACCGGGATAACCAGTCCAAGCGATTCCAGCACCCGCTGAGCGGTGGCGACATGACCCTGCCCGCCGTCGATCAGAAGCAGGTCCGGCCTCCGGTTGAAGGTGCCGCCATCCGGCTCCTGCGCCTGATAGCGCAGAAAGCGCCGCTCAAGCATCTGGGCCATGCTGGCGTAATCATCCGGACCTTGAATGTCCTGAATGGAGAATCTTTTGTAGGCGGATTTCAACGGCCGGCCGTCCTCAAAAACGACCATTCCGCCCACAATGGTATCCGCACCGATATTGGAGATGTCGTAGGATTCAATCCAGGCAGGGGGCTTTTCAAGACCCAGCAGCTTGGCCAGCTCGTCGAGAGCGGCCAGCTCCCGCCCGGTGCGGCGCTGGCTCCGCAGAGAAAGCTGCTCGGCGGCATTGAGCCTCGCCATTTCCACCAGCTTGAGGGAATCTCCCCGCTTCGGGATCAAAACCGGCACCCTGCGGCCCGCCCGCTCGGAAAGCAGCCGCTCGATCAGCTCCCGGTCGGGCAGCTCGCCGTCGAGCAGAATCTGGCGGGGCAGCTCGTGCAGCGGATCGGAGTAGTACCGCGAAAGGAACTCCCCGCGCACCTCCTCGATCGGGTCAGCCTCCGGAAAGAGAAAGTCGAGCTTATCGACCAGCTTCTGTTCCCGGAACTTCAGAACGCTCAGCGAGAGGTCGGCCCCCGACTGGACAAAGGCCAGCACATCCTGATCGACCGCCCCGGCGTAAACCACTCGCTGGCGCTCGGCAAAGCGTTCGATCGCCCGCAGACGGTCGCGGCAGCGGGCCGCCCGCTCAAATTCGAGGGCTTCGGCGGCGGATTCCATCTGCCGGGTGAGCACCTTCACTGCATCGGCGCTTCCGCCCTTGATATAATCGACGGCCTGCCGCACCGTCTCACAGTACTCCGCAGAGGATATCTTGCCCCGGCAGACCCCCATGCATTGCTTCATGTGGAAATTCAGGCAGGGACGCCCTTTTCCAAGATCCCGGGGGAACTGCCGGGTGCAGGTCGGCAGCAGAAATGCCTTGTTCGCTTCGTCAATGGTATTTTTGACCACCCACGCCGACATATAAGGCCCGATATACTCGGCTCCGTCGTCTGCCTTCTGCTTGACCTCGGTGATCCGGGGGTAGGGGTCGCTGCGGCTGATCCGCAGATAGCTGTAGCCCTTGTCATCCTTCAGCAGGATGTTGTACTTTGGGTTGTGCAGCTTGATCAGGCTGCATTCGAGCACCAGCGCCTCAAATTCGCTCGAGGTCACAATGGTCTCAAAGTCCTCCACCTGCATCACCATCGCCAGCACCTTGGGGGTATGCCGCTCCAGCGAGCGGAAATAGCTCGACACCCTGTTCTTCAGCTTTTTGGCCTTGCCGACGTAGATGATCTCCCCCGCCCTGTTGTGCATGAGGTAAACTCCCGGCTCGCTGGTCAGCGCCCGTGCTTTTTTGTGCAGCCGTTCAATCGCCGCACTGCTTTCTTCCGGCATCGGATTCCCTCCCGGTAAACGAGATATGGCGGTACGCCGCCAAGCGCACCGCCATCTTCACAACGCAACGAACCGAAACGAAGAGATGTTATTCGGCAAAGCCGGTTTCAATCAGCTGCACCAGCCCGTTGACGGCATCCTGTTCGTCGGGGCCGTCGGCCAGAATGCGGATCGAAGCGCCGCCCACAATCCCCAGGGACAGCACGCCGAGCAGGCTCTTTGCGTTGACCCGGCGCTCCTCGCGCTCGACCCAGATCGCGGACTTGTACTCATTGGCTTTCTGAATAAAGAAAGTAGCGGGACGCGCATGCAGTCCGATCTTGTTCTGCACCTTGACATCCTTCATATACATGGTTCATATCTCCTAACGTCATCAATTTCGTATTTGGCTTCCGTTGTTCTATTCTTTATTATACGAACGGGAACCCGGCTCGTCAATCATCACGGACCGCATTTTCCTCATAGTCGGTTATTTTCTACAGCTGGACAATAAAATCGTCGATTTTGCAGATTTCATTGTTCGAATTTACCATATATTTTTCAACATCATTATTAGATTATACACCACCGGCCCGAATATCGCCGGAAGATAATTTGCAGTTTTCACCTTGGTGACGCCCATCATGTTGGTACCGATCAGCAGCACAACACAGTAGCCGGCCATGCAGATCTGCCCCAGCAGGGGCGTTCCGTCGAGCAGCGGACCCAGCATCGACGCGCCGAGGGTGATCGCCCCCTGATAGAGAAACAGCGGGACCGCTGAAAAGATTACCCCATAGCCGAGCGAAGCCGCCATCATTACCGAAAAAATGCCATCGAGGACCGCCTTGGTGAAAAGGACGTCGGCCCGTCCGTAGAGGCCGTCCTGAATCGAGCCGAGAATCGCCATCGCCCCGACGCAGAAAAGCAGGGATGCGCTGACAAAGCCCTTTGCAAAGCCTTCCCGGCCCAGTCTGCGTTCGACCGCCTGACCCAATCCGACCACCCGGTCCTCGATCCGCATCACCTCGCCGGCCATCCCGCCGAGGACCAGGCTCAGCACCAGCAACATCCCCCCACCGCTGGTCAGCAGCCCATCCGGCCCGACGGTCAGCATCTGCTCGAAGATGCCGCCCAGAGAAATCATCGCCACGCCCAGCCCGCCGGCCTGCATCGCGGCATCCTGCACCCGCTCGGGCAGACCGCGCCTCAGACAGAGCCCCAGAGCGCCGCCCGCCACCACGGCGGCGGCATTGACGATGGTTCCTGTCATAGCGCATCCTCCCGCCCTTTCCCGGGCTCCTGCACAGCGTTCTTTTCCTGTTCGCACTCTGCCGGCGGAGGGCTTTCCTCCGGAAATTTTGCCAGCAGCTTCCGGTCCTGCCGGGTCAGTTCGACCCTTTCATAGAGGTCGGGACGGCGCCGCTCGGTAATCCGCAGCGACTGCACCCGCCTCCATCCCGCGATGTTGGCGTGGTGTCCCGACAGCAGCACTTCCGGCACCCTGCGCCCCCGCCACTCAGGCGGACGGGTATACTGCGGATACTCCAGCAGTCCATTGTAATGGCTTTCCTCGGTGTAGCATTCCGCGTCCGCGAGCACCCCTTCACAGAGCCGGCCGACCGCGTCGGTTACCACAAGGGCGGCCAGTTCCCCGCCGGTGAGCACATAGTCCCCGATGGAAAGCTCCTCATCCACCAGCTCCTCGATGAACCGCTCGTCCACCCCCTCGTAGTGGCCGCAGACGAGCAGGAGGTATTCCTTCTGCGAAAGCTCGATCGCCTTCTGCTGCGTGAACACCCTGCCCTTCGGGGAGAGGTAGATGATATGGGGCTTCTTCTGGTTCCTGCGCACCGCGTCCTCGCAGCAGCGGGCGAGCGGCTCGGCCTCGATCACCATCCCCATGCCGCCGCCGTAGGGGGTGTCGTCCACCCGGTGAAAGCGGTCGTCCGAATAATCCCGGATGTTGATGCACGCAATCTCGAGCTTCCCCGCCCGGCGCGCGCGGCCGATGATGCTTTCATCTGCCACCCGCTCGCACATTTCGGGGAAGAGGGTAGCAATCTCAATCCTCATCGTCAAACAGCCCTTTCAGCGGCCGGATCGACATCCGGTTCTGCTCGAGGTCGGTTGAAACCACCACGTCGCTGATGACCGGAATCAGCCGCACCCTGCCATCCGGGAAGGTGATGTGATAGACGTCGTTGGCGCCGGTCTCGCTGACGTCGGACAAAACCCCATAGGGATGCCCGTCGTCGGCATCGACCACCTGCATCCCAAGAAGGTCCTGAATAAAGTATTCCCCTTCCTCCAGCGGCATGTCCTCCCGCGCGACCCAGAGCACCCGGCCGCGCAGCGCCTGCGCCTGCTCAACGGTATCGACCCCCCGGAGCTTCAGGAGCACCACATTCTTGTGCGCGCGGGCGCGCAGCACCTCGGCCGGTGCGGCCCCGCCGTCGAAATAAAGGGTTTTGATTCCCTCGAGGTCCTCCGGAGAATCACACCAGGGCTGCACCCGCATCTCTCCGAGCACTCCGTGGGTGGAAACGATCTTGCCGCATTCCAGAAAAGGCTTCCTCATACTTTACTCCTTTCGAGACTAAAAAAACGCCGCGCTGCGAAATGCGTTTTCTGCAAATCGCCGCACGGCGTCCCTTTTGCTGCGGCCTGCGCAGGCCGGCGGCGGTCAGTCAATCTCGACGATCGACTTCTCCCCCGTCTGACCCGCCGACGCCCGCACAATGGTGCGGATCGCCTTGGCGATCCGGCCCTGCTTGCCGATGACGCGTCCCATGTCCTGAGGGCCGACGTGCAGGTGGTAAACCACCGTCCGGTCCTCGGTCGCGGGGCCGACCGTAACGGTCACCGCATCCTTGTCCTCAACAAGCCCTTTGGCAATGATGCTGATTAACTCTTCCATCCTGCCCTCCATTGCTGCTTACAGCAGGTCGTTCTTCTTCATCAGAGCCCGCACCGTATCGGTGGGCTGGGCGCCGTTCGCAATCCACTTCTTCGCCTTCTCGGCATCGATCTTGATCACCGAAGGCTCGCGGGTGGGGTCGTAGACGCCGATCTCCTCGATGAATCTGCCGTCGCGGGGATATCTGGAATCCGCAACCACAATTCTGTAGAAAGGAGCCTTCTTGGCGCCCATACGGCGAAGTCTTATTTTAACAGCCATTTCTGTCACCTCCTGAAATTTTTTCCTATTAACATCTATTTTCACCCGATGGGGTAAAAACCATACAAACGGCCGCCGGCGTGCAGAACCTCAGAAGGGCAGCGCACCCCGTCCGAAGATGCCTCTTCCCTTCTTGGAGTTGAGGGTCTTCATCATCTTCTGCATCTGCTCAAACTGCCGCAGAATCCGGTTGACATCCTCGACCCGGGTGCCGCTTCCCGCCGCGATGCGGCGTTTGCGCTTGGGGTCGATGATCGAGGGCTTGTCGCGCTCGGCGGGGGTCATCGAGAAGATGATCGCTTCCATCTTCTTCATTTCCTTCTCGCCGCGCTGGGCATCCTCGTCGTTGACCTTGACGCCGGGAATCATTCCGAGCACCTGTCCGAGCGGCCCCATTCCCTGAATCTGCTTCATCTGGTCGAGCAGGTCGGTCAGAGTAAACGCGTTTTTACGCATCTTCTGCGCGAGGGCTTCGGCCTTTTTTTCGTCTACCGCGTCCTGAGCCTTTTCGACGAGGGTGAGCACGTCGCCCATCCCGAGGATGCGGGAAGCCATGCGGTCTGGATAGAACGCCTCAAGCTGGTCGAGCCGTTCGCCGACACCGACAAACTTGATCGGCTTGCCGGTGACCGCGCGGACCGAGAGGGCCGCGCCGCCGCGGGTATCGCCGTC